>MWWA01000148.1_pt1 | contig 20877 bp, 20 predicted proteins | sample 1047341 | NCBI WGS metagenome assembly MWWA01 (sample SAMN06349978, study PRJNA376086) | soil metagenome | isolation source: MS5-1 sample Antarctic (ecotone) soil | place: Antarctica | collected 2015-01-13
GGCAGCCTTGATGAGCAGTTTGGAATGCAGCTCCTGAACCAGTTGTCCTCCATCAACAACACTTATCCTTTACGGGTAATTGGTATGCCTAATTGGGAAAGAATGAATCTATCCAGGTTAAATAACCTGGAGATCATTTATACTACACCTTTTTATTATAACAGGTTGTCTATACTGGAAGTAAAACTTAACGATGAATACCAGAATAACATCAATTCAAAACCCGGTGAAATGTTTTTCAGGGGATATGAAACCACGCTCCGGTTTTCTTTTCTCCTGCTGGATGCAAAACATGATGTAGCTACAAGCCTGGGAAAAAAAGGCAATACAGTATTTACCAGCTTTGACATTCAGCCCGTCATGAGGAATGAAAGCTCAATGACGCTGGACTATTTTGAAAACAGGAATGTGTACTTTATTAAAAACTTTGGAGGTTCAAAGATCCTTGTTCAATGATACCCCTGTGATCAGGAATAAATTTTGCTTTTATAGAGATCCGGGTAACCCTGGATTTTTTTTATGCCCCTGATAGAATTTACAGATAAAGGACTTTTTTGCCGAGAAGGTGGATTTTATATCGACCCATGGCGCCCTGTTGATAAGGCCATTATCACCCATGGTCACAGCGACCATGCAAGATGGGGCAGCAAATACTACCTCTGCCACCATCACACGAAGCCTATTCTTCAACACAGGCTGGGACCCAATCCCTACCAGTCCATCGGCTGGAATGAAACCATTTATATGAATGGTGTGAGGGTCACCTTATATCCAGCCGGACATATCATTGGATCATCACAGGTTAAAGTGGAATACAATGGAACGATCTGGGTGGTCAGCGGTGATTATAAAACTGAAAATGATGGAATCAGCGGCGCATTTGAACCAGTGAAATGTCACCACTTTATTACGGAATCCACTTTTGGATTACCGATATATAAATGGAAACCACAGAAAGAAATTTATAATAATATTCAGAACTGGATACTAAAAAACCAGGCTGCAGGAAAAACTTCGGTTTTAATTGCCTACAGCCTTGGAAAAGCACAAAGACTGCTGGCTCCCATTGCAGAAGTAACCAAAAATATTTTTGTACACGGTGCCGTTTTTAATATGCACATGGCTTTAGTAAATGCAGGACATAAATTGCCATGGGTGCAAAGAGTGCAACCCGATACTTCAAAAGAAGACCTGAAAGCTGCTGTGGTGATTGCCCCATCAAGCGCTGAAGGTTCGCCCTGGCTGAAAAAATTTCTCCCTTATGAAATTGGTATTTGCAGTGGATGGATGCAGGTAAGAGGTAATGCAAGAAGAAAAAATGCGGATGCCAGCTTCGTATTGAGCGATCATGCCGACTGGAAAGGGTTATTGCAATCCTGTAAAGCAACTGAAGCAGAATGTGTTTATGCCACCCATGGATTTCAGTCTGTTTTTACCCGCTATCTGAATGAGAACGGCATAGAGGCTAAAGAAGTGATCACTGAATACGGTGATGATGAAGATAAAGGGCTGGATCAGGAGCCGGAAGAAACAACAATTTGAATAGATACTTAAGCTTAAAGAAAGCAGAGCATATTAATTAAAAACGATGCGGGATTTTGCTGAATTGATAATGCAGTTAGGCAGCAGCACAAAAACAAATGACAAGCTGGATGCACTCGTGCATTATTTTTCAGAAGCTGGAAGCAGGGATAAAGTTTGGGTGATCGCTTTGTTTACAGACAGGAAACCAAAAAGGCCTGTCAATTCTACCCTGCTGGCACAATGGTGCACGGAAATGGCCAGTATTGAATGGTGGTTGTTTGAGGAAAGTTATCATGTGGTTGGAGACCTTGCAGAAACCATCGCGCTTCTTTTACCCGAAACAGAAGAAGAGAAAGAAATCATTGATAAACCATTGCATTATTATATCGAAAAGCTGATTGCAATTGGCAGGGAACCAGAAGCTGTAAAAAAAGATTTCATTCTCGGTTCATGGAATGAAATGAATCAGGCGGAAAAATTTGTCTTCAATAAAATGTTTACCGGAGGTTTCAGGATTGGAGTATCGCAAAAACTGATTGTAAATGCACTGGCGAAAACCGTGGACTTATCACCCTCCGTCATTGCGCACCGGATCAGTGGTAACTGGGATCCATCGGCCATTAGCTTTGAAGAATTGTTAAGCGAACATACCGTTACCCAGGATCTTTCAAAACCATATCCCTTTTTTCTTGCCTATGCGATTGAGGGTGATGTTACTGTACTTGGTGATCCTTCAGAATGGATGGCAGAATGGAAATGGGACGGCATCCGCGGTGAGCTCATTCAACGTGAGGGTGCATTCTTTGTCTGGAGCCGCGGCGAAGAACTCATGACAGATAAATTTCCTGAATACCAGCCATTAAAACACCTCTTACCGGATGGCGTTGCGCTGGATGGTGAAATCATTTGTATGCCTGAAACCAAACCGGGAGATGCAGGCATTCCTTTGCCATTTTCTTTTCTCCAGACCAGGATCGGGAGAAAAAATGTAAGCAAAAAGCAATTAAAAGCAGCTCCGGTTGGATTTATCTGCTACGATCTTTTAGAATTTGAAGGACAGGATATTCGTGAATGGCCATTGGTTGAAAGAAGAAAAAAATTAAAGGAAATTATTGAAAAAGTACAACACCCTTCGCTGTTGTTGTCACCTGAAGTTGATTTTGATTCCTGGGAAGCGCTTAAGGAAATGCGCAGCCAATCGCGCGACATGTTTGCTGAAGGCATCATGTTGAAAAGAAAATCTTCAGCTTACCAGGTAGGAAGAAAAAGAGGTGACTGGTGGAAATGGAAGATCGACGCGCTCACTATTGATGCAGTAATGATCTACGCGCAAAAAGGTGCAGGCAAGAGAAGTAATTTATATACCGCTTATACTTTTGCTGTGCGCGATGGAGAACAACTGATTCCATTTACGCGTGCGTATTCAGGACTTACAGATAAAGAAATAGCAGAAGTGGATTATTTTGTAAAAAGAAATGCCATCGAGAAATTTGGCCCCGTAAGAACCGTAAAACCTGAACTGGTATTTGAGATCGCATTTGAAGGTATTGCCGCATCTAAGCGGCATAAATCCGGTGTGGCACTCCGTTTTCCCAGGATCAGCAGATGGCGGAGGGACAAACCCCCATCTGAGATCAATACACTGGACGATCTCAGGGACCTTTTGAAAGTGTACGGAAATAAGCTATAAAAAAAGAAGGCGGCAGGAATGCCACCCTCGTCCATCTTACTGTTTAACTACTCGTATCCTTTCGATCCTGGCTACTGCTGCCTTTATCATTAATTTCAGACAACCGTAGCATCAGCTGTTATGAGTGAAACGAAAATATTCAAGCAGATGAAAACATCAAGGGTGATTTCACCAAAAAAATGCTGTTTTTTACCCAACAGAAAATTATCATAATTGATTAAAATGGAGATCAGGGAAACAGAGGGGTTTCAGATTATTTCAAAATGGCTTCGGGCAAAAGGCCTGTATCCCTTTCCCTATCAGGAGGCTGCCTGGCAGGCCATCGCTGAAAATAAAAGTGGGCTGGTTAATGCACCCACCGGTACCGGTAAAACATTTTCCGTATTCCTGGGCGCGCTGATCAACTTTATCAATGCTCACCCTGTGGATTATGCATCAAAGAAAAAAAATGGATCGCAACTGATTTGGGTGACACCCCTGCGCGCACTTGCCAAAGATATCGGCCGCGCCATGGAGGAAGTGATCCTTGAACTTGGATTGCAATGGAAAGTTGGTATCCGGAACGGCGACACCTCATCTTCTGAAAGACAGAAACAAAAATTGAATGTGCCCGAAGTGCTGATCATCACCCCGGAAAGCCTGCAACCCAACAGAAAATTATCATAATTGATTAAAATGGAGATCAGGGAAACAGAGGGGTTTCAGATTATTTCAAAATGGCTTCGGGCAAAAGGCCTGTATCCCTTTCCCTATCAGGAGGCTGCCTGGCAGGCCATCGCTGAAAATAAAAGTGGGCTGGTTAATGCACCCACCGGTACCGGTAAAACATTTTCCGTATTCCTGGGCGCGCTGATCAACTTTATCAATGCTCACCCTGTGGATTATGCATCAAAGAAAAAAAATGGATCGCAACTGATTTGGGTGACACCCCTGCGCGCACTTGCCAAAGATATCGGCCGCGCCATGGAGGAAGTGATCCTTGAACTTGGATTGCAATGGAAAGTTGGTATCCGGAACGGCGACACCTCATCTTCTGAAAGACAGAAACAAAAATTGAATGTGCCCGAAGTGCTGATCATCACCCCGGAAAGCCTGCATCTGTTACTCGCCCAAAAAGATTATCCAAAAGTTTTTTCCACTGTAAGAACCATTGCTGTAGATGAATGGCATGAACTGATCGGCAGCAAAAGAGGTGTGCAGGTTGAACTGGCACTCAGCAGGATCACCAGTCTGAAAAAACAAGATCAAATCGAAAAAGCACAAAACAATTCACCTGCATTTTCCATCTGGGGCATCAGCGCCACCATTGGAAACCTGCAGCAGGCCATGGAAGTGCTGCTCTTCCCTTTAAAACAATTCAATCCTTCACACCAGGGTCATATTATTAGATCAGGAATGCATAAAAAGATAGAGGTGGAATCCATCATTCCCGACGAAATTGAAAAATATCCCTGGGCCGGTCACCTGGGAATTAAACTCGCCCACAAAGTGCTTCCGATACTTGACCAAAGTAAAACCACCCTGATCTTTATCAATACAAGAGGCATGAGTGAAATGTGGTACCAGACCTTACTTCACATTGCTCCGGAACTGGCAGGGCAGATCGCCCTGCACCATGGAAGTATTGAAAGGGAACTTAGAACCTGGGTGGAAGAAGCGTTACATGATGGAAAACTAAAAGCCGTGGTATGTACCGCCAGCCTGGATCTTGGAGTGGATTTCCGACCTGTGGAAACGGTAATCCAGGTGGGTTCTCCTAAAGGTGTAGCGCGGTTTTTACAAAGAGCCGGAAGAAGCGGCCATAGTCCGGATGCAACCAGTAAGATCTATTTTCTTCCCACACATGCGCTGGAACTTGTAGAAGCTGCGGCATTGAAATCGGCAATTGAAGAACAATACATTGAAAGCCGTGAACCCATGACGCTTTGCTATGATGTGCTGATTCAATACCTGGGTACACTTGCCATTTCAAATGGATTTTTCCCAGACCAGATCTGGGAGGAAGTAATCTGTACCAATTGTTTTCGTGATCTTACCAAAGAAGAATGGGAGGAAATATTATTTTTTATAACAGAAGGAGGAAGTTCACTTCAGCAATACGATGAATTTAAAAAAGTTGAAGTTGAAAATGGATTGTACAAAATAAAAAACCGCAGAATGGCCATGCGTCACCGGCTGCATATTGGCACAATAGTCAGCGATGCCATGCTCAAGGTGAAATTTCTTTCCGGAGGTTATATCGGTATCATCGAAGAATGGTTTGTATCAAGATTGGAATCTGGTGACAGCTTTACACTTGCAGGAAGGCAACTGGAGATGGTGATGATAAAAGATATGACGGTGATTGTAAAAAAATCAACCAAAAAACGTTCCCTGATTCCCAGCTGGCTGGGTGGAAGGTTGCCACTTTCTGAAAGTCTTGGAAAAGTACTGAGAGATCATTTTGATATCGCTTCAGTTTTTAAAGAGGAACATATTGCCGCTCCTCACCTTCCCGTGGAATTGCAGGCGCTCGCGCCACTCTTTCTGTTGCAGGCAAAATTATCTCATGTTCCGGGTGCCAGTGAATTGCTGATCGAACAAATTGAAACCAGTGATGGATTTCATTTATTTGTTTATCCATTCGAAGGCAGGCTGGTGCATGAAGCTGTTGCCGCCCTGCTGGCCTATCGCATCAGCAGAATCACACCTATCAGCTTTTCTATTGCCATGAATGATTATGGATTTGAACTCCTGAGCGACCAACCTATACCTGTTGATGACAGTAATGTGTATGAGCTGTTTTCTGCCGAAGCACTCATAATGGACATCCATAAAAGTGTGAATTCAACTGAAATGGCCAGAAGGAAATTCAGGGACATTGCAGTAATTGGCGGGCTCATATTCCAGGGTTATCCCGGTGAACACAAAAAAGCCAGACACCTTCAGGCATCGGCAGGGTTATTATTCAATGTGTTCAATGAATATGAACCCAATAATGTTTTGATCAGACAGGCTTTCCAGGAAGTATTCGCACAGCAGATGCAGGAAATCCGGTTAAGAGATATGTTACACCGGATCAGCAAAAACAGGATTGTACTTACATTCCCGAAAAAACTTACACCTTTTTGTTTTCCTATAAAAGTAGATAGTATGCGTGAGCACCTGACTTCTGAAAAACTGGAAGACAGGGTCAGGAAAATGCAACAGCAATTGGAGAAATTATAGGCCTACATTTTTAAAATCCATAATCATTTTTGCTTACTGCACATATTGATCATTGTCTTTGCTGTTTCTGTAAATTCTGCAAAATTCAATGGTTTTATAAAATAAGCAATTTTGTGCATTTCAAAAAAACTGCAGTCCAACTGGCTCGAAGAAGTACTGAAAATAATCACCGGTACCTTGGATAAACTCTGATCCGATTTTAATGCAAGCAGGGTTTGTTTTCCATCCATTTTCGGCATGTTAATATCAAGAACAATGAGGCAGGGAAGCATACCTTCCGACTTCATTGAATTCAGAACCAACAAACCTTATTCGCCATTATAGGCCTCAAGAATTTCATGCGGGTCATCCATTTTTTTTATGGCTTCCTGTAATAATTCCAGGTCATCCCGGTCATCATCCACAAGCAAAACCTTTCTTGCAATGTTCATATAGTTTTTTTGTGTTGATATAAATTAATAGCCATTTGGGAACAAACGACTGATACAAAAGTTTAAAAAATTATTCAGCTGCGATATAGGGTACACATTTGTTATTGATAAAATAATGATTCCGTATTGATGCATCATCACCCCAGTCAGCTCCAAGGATCATTTTCAGTGCAGTTTTCAGGTGATCGGTTATAAAAGGTTTTACCATATAAAAATCAGCCTTAAGGAAAAAGGATTTTTTAATGTCAGAGATGTAGGCCGAACTACTGCAAATGATGGTAGTCAACTTTTCAAATACAGGATTTTCTTTAATGGACTGAAGGCACTCAAACCCGTTTCTGCATGGCATGTTCAAATCAAGGAATAAAAGGCCTACCCTGTTTAAACGCAGGAAGTCCAGTAAATCATTTCCATTATATACAAACGACAATTTTATATCGGGATATTCTGATTTCAATACCCTTTCAAACAGCACTCCATGGTCGATGTCATCATCGGCCATTAATATATGTTGTATCGTTGTATCCTTTCTCAACAACAGGTTAAAACCAAAACCTATACCAATTACACCCCCTCTTTTATCAATATTTAAAGCGCTTTTCAATCTGAACTGTAGAATTCCGTCCTTAAATGGCAACCATTTGAGGAAGTTTTCCTTCACACACCCCGTGCAAAAGCTGCTGACATAGATCCTCCTGATTTATAGTTCTTTAGTAATTTCGAAGCCACTCCTGACGATTAATTGGGAATAAAGTAAATACATGGTAATAGAGGCCGGGAATATATTATTGATTGGATCCATTCTGCTGCTTCTAAGCGTAATAGCCGGTAAAACCACAAATAAGCTGGGCGTTCCAACGCTTATTTTCTTTTTGATCATTGGGGTACTCGCGGGGTCGGAGGGAATTGGAGGTATCCAGTTTAATGATCCAGGAATTGCCCAGTTGATTGGCATTACCGCTTTGAATTATATTCTTTTTTCAGGAGGATTGGATACCAACTGGCAAAGTATTCGCCCGGTGCTATGGCGTGGATTATCCTTATCAACGCTTGGCGTTTTTTTTACAGCCCTTACTGTTGGTGCCTTTGTACACTTTGCATTTGGATTTACCCTTCCGGAAGGTTTGTTATTGGGAGCGATTGTTTCTTCCACGGACGCAGCGGCGGTTTTCTCCATTCTAAGGCATAAAGGTGTTGGTTTAAAAGGTTATCTGAGGCCGGTGCTAGAACTGGAGAGTGGAAGTAATGATCCCATGGCCTATTTTCTTACCATTGCACTCACCGCAGTTGTTGCCAGTGGAGGCGCAGACCTTTCGGACATCATACCTACTTTCTTTCTTCAGTTCATTCTTGGTGGAACCATTGGCTATGGCATGGGAAAATTCAATGTATGGATCATCAATAACATCAACCTGATTGCGGACGGACTTTACCCTGTGCTTACCCTTGGACTGGCAATGTTTACTTATGCCATTACGGATTATGCAGGTGGCAATGGTTTTCTTGCCATTTACCTTTGTGCAGTGATCATGGGAAACAGTAACATGGTACACAGAAGAAGCCTGATCAAATTTTATGATGGTCAGGCATGGCTGATGCAAATCATACTCTTTCTTACCCTGGGTTTACTTGTGTTTCCTTCCAGCATCATTCCGCTGATAGGTCCAGGATTACTTATTTCGGCCTTTCTTATATTTATTGCCCGTCCCGTGGGTGTTTTTATTTCCCTGATTTTTTTCAGATCCAATATAAGGAGTAAACTATTTATTTCATGGGTAGGTTTAAGAGGCAGTGTGCCGATTGTTTTTGCTACATACCCCCTTCTCGCCGGAATACCAAAAGCTGAGCTGATCTTTAATCTTGTATTTTTTATTTCGGTCACTTCAGTATTGTTGCAGGGTACCACCCTTTCTTATGTTGCCAAATTATTACATGTGGCAGTGCCTGCAACCAGGAAAAGAAGGATAGGACTGGATTTCGAATTTCATGATCATATAAAAACCGAATTAATAGAATTTGTTTTGAAAAATGGATCTGGTGTGATTGGGAAAAGGATCGTGGAGCTGGCCATTCCTTCTACAGTTAATATCCTTGCCATAAAAAGGGGTGATATTTATATCGTACCGCGTGGACCCACAAGACTTCAGGAAAATGACATCCTTACCGTACTGGCAGAAGATAAAAATTCCCTGGAGCTGCTGAAGAAGGTCTTAAAAATAGATCTGTGACCTGCAGAAAGTTTAATTTTGCCAACCCCTATGCAGGCACCATTTCTTCACATTCTTCATCATCAGCATCTCTGGCTTACTGGCTACCGCTCAATTTTCTGGGAGGAAGCTTCCGCGCTTATCATTTCCGACTGTCATTTTGGAAAAACAGGGCATTTTAGGAAAGCAGGAATCGCCGTTCCCCAACAAATTTATAAAGAAGACCTTCAACGGCTGGTAACTGTGCTGACACATTTTAAACCAAAACAGCTGATTGTGGTAGGTGATTTGTTTCATAGCCACTCCAACCTTGAACTGGAATGGTTTAAAAACTGGAGAAATGAGATGGCCGGCCTACGAATCATTCTTGTAAAAGGCAATCATGATATTCTGAAGGCGAATTGGTATGAAAATGCAGGAATTGAACTCGTAGCAGAGCGATTGAAACTCAATTCATTTGTGTTCTCCCATGAAAACTGCCATGTGAATGAAGATGAATATTCTTTTTGCGGACATGTTCACCCGGGCATCATGCTTCAGGGAACCGGTAAACAAAGTCTACGTTTTCCCTGTTTTTATTTCAGCAAACAATATTGTATTCTGCCTGCTTTCAGCAAGTTTACAGGACTGGCCATTATTGAACCTAAACAGGGCGAGCATGTTTATGCTGTTGTAGAAGACAAGGTTTTGAAGATCCATTGATGTCAAAAAAATTACACATTGCTTTTGATCCTGTTTACGCGCATCCTTTGCCGGAAGGTCACAGGTTTCCCATGATCAAATATGAACTCATCCCCGGCCAGCTTTTATACGAAGGAACAGTTTCCCCTGCTCATTTTTTCGCACCAACTCTTTGCCAGGAAGAAATTGTGTTGCTTACACATAGCGCGGTTTACCTTACAAAATTAAAAGAACAAACCTTAACAGAAAGGGAACAAAGAAAAATTGGATTCCCTCAATCGCAACAACTTACCCGGCGCGAACTGATCATAACCAGAGGAACAGTTGACTGTTGTTTTCATGCCATCGAAAATGGAATTGCACTGAATGTTGCAGGAGGTACGCACCATGCTTTTGAATCACATGGAGAAGGTTTTTGTTTATTGAATGATTTTGCAGTTGCGGCTAACTTTCTTCTTTTTAAAAAAATGGCAGCTAAGATATTGATTATTGACCTCGATGTGCACCAGGGTAACGGCACAGCAAAAATTTTTAAAAACAATGACAGGGTTTTTACTTTTTCCATGCATGGAAAACATAATTATCCATTTCATAAAGAAAAAAGTGACCTTGATGTCGCGGTCGAAGATGGCATTGAAGATGCAGCCTACCTTGCCCTTTTAGAAGAACATTTGTCAGGTATTCTGGCACAAAACCAATTTGATTTCGCTTTTTATCTCTCCGGGGTTGACATTCTTTCAACAGACAAATTTGGAAAATTAAAAATCAGTTTGCAGGGCTGCAGCAAAAGAGATGCGGTGGTTTTTTCTTTCCTGCGCGGTTATAATATTCCATGCACAGTGGCTATGGGTGGTGGTTATTCCCCGGAGATCAATCATATCGTTGAAGCGCATTGTAATACGTTCAGGATTGCCAGGGAAATTTATGAACTTGATTAATTTTTTCTTTTGAACTGGTTATAATCGAGGAAATAAATAAACCGGCAGGTGATTTCGTTTCCATGCGAAGCACCGAACATACCACCCAGGTTATTAAAATAATTCCTGTGAGATATACCATTCACTGCGTAGGAATTGCCCAACCAGTTCTTCCAACCCAGGATCACACGGCTGCCTAACCTGAAATCCCAGGTGAGAAACGCATCGAGGTTAAACGCATTGTAATTTTCATCTCTTCCGGGAATGAAATTTCCTGGCACATGGTTTCCATCATTGTCCACAGTGAAAAAACGGTTGTAGATCACTTTGTTCCAGTAATGACGTGCGCGCATGGTGAGATTGAGCCTTGAATTAAAATTGTAAATGCCGGTCAACAAAGAAACGGTTTCTGTAAAATGCCGGTAGCCAATTATAGGTTGATTCCATTGATCCCTGATAAAAGCAAATCCGATCTGGTTGTTCTCGTACTGGTTAATGAGATTTGTTGAAAGCGAAAATTTGTCGCTGAACCTGTACCGGAGCCCTACCTGGTAGCGGTAATAATGATTATCCTTTTGTGCACGCGGAGCATAAGCAAAAACCCAACTGGTGAAAAGTTTTTTCCTGCTGTCTGAACTTCCATTGATACCGAAAGTAATTTCAGCAGGTTTATTTACAAACTGGTTATGGGTACGCAATTCAAAATAATCCTTCTGCGTAATGGGAAATGAACTGACACTTAACGTCAGATCCCAGAAATTTTTAAAATAATAAAAAGCAGATGCACGCAATTCCACTTCAGAAAAACGATAAGGCTTATACAGAAACCTGCTTTGAACATCGAAAGAATACCTGTACATCACAAACTTACCCACTGGGGTAAACTGGTTAAAGCTGATACCACCATTGTAGTTCACCTGATTTGCAAATTGTATATAACCCAGGTCATTGGGATCATAGGTATTTGAAGTAATGTTATTACTGACCTGGTATTGAATCTGTCCGCTGACTTTTGCAAATTGAACAGTTGTATTATAACCGCTGTATGGTTTCACATACAATTGGCCGTCACGTGTAACTGTATCATATATCAGGTTGATGCCCCCCGAAAATGGAGTATGACCAAAAATATTACTGAACCTGGTGGTTCCCCGGAATCTGTACTTACTATCGTTTGTGTACAAAGCCCAGTCAAGTGATGAAACATTGGCATCCCGGTCATGACCATTACGCATTACGTTTGTATTGGTAAAGGTTATGGAAGAACGCCCTTTCAAACCCTGATCAATTACGATGATGTTATAATTAGCCAGCGGCTCGGTTTCAATTAAAGAATCTTTTCCATTATTTATATTTCTCAGCCTTGCATGCATGGGTGCAGTAACTGCATTAAAAATGCCAATGCCGGTTTTCTTTGCATTTCTTCCTGAAAACTTGATGGCATTATATAACTGGGTGACTGAAGGATTTTTTTGAAGTGTATATCCTGGATTAAGATCCAGGAATCTTTCTGTATCATAATAACCGGAAGGAATCCCACCTATTCTTCTTGAATAAAATAAACCTGCTTTATTAAATAGTTCCGTCCCCTCTGTAAAAAAGGGTCTGTTTTCCTGGAACTGTATTTCAAATGGCGCAAGGTTATTAATCACATTATCGGATATTACCTGTCCAAAATCCGGGATCAGGGTAACATCAAGTGTAAAGCTTTCATTCAAGCCGTATTTGACATCCATGCCGCCATTTCTCAACCACTCAGTTGCCGTTCTGCTTTCCTTTGGATTGATGCGCAAACCCGTGGACACATAAGGTGAAAAAGACAACCTCAAAGGAGGCTGGATATTTTCAAGATCTGTAAGTTTCCCAAACTGGTTGACAAATCCATTGACATTAGGATCTACCGGGTTCCAGAATACAGATTCATTATTGATTCTCGTAAAACGGGTAAACTGCAAACCCCATGTTTGCAATGGATTGGCAGCAAACCGGAGTGAGATATAAGGGATCTTCATTTCCACCGTCCAACCGTTCTCTGTGATTCGGGTATTGCTTTCCCACACCGCATCCCATGACTTATCTCCAAAGTCTCCTGAGCTGGCATTTGAATTCTGGTTCAGTTTTGAATCTGACTGTACATTTTTTGAAGTAACCAGGAACATGAACCCATTTTGCTGGTCGTTATAGGTATCTAAAAACACAGCAAAAAAATCTACATCCTGGCGCTGCTCACCATCGCGTGCCGTAAATTGTTTCCTGATCTTTGATGGATCATCATACAAATGCGCACCAATATAAATGGCATTATTATCATAAAGGATCCTCACCTCAGTTCTTGTGCTGGCAGTGTTGCCGAAAGAAGGAAAATTTTGTACGAAACCAGTAGCAACAGGCGCCTGTGCCCAGGCTGCGTCATCCAGGTTACCATCAATTTGAAGGTCAGAAGTTGTTTTTAAAGCAGTCAGGCTTTTGGGCTGGCTAAAAATATTCAATACCAAACCAAACAGGAAAACTACCAGCATCAGCGGTCTAAGCATGTATTTCCATTGGCACAGGTAAATATAAGTGACAATCAGAAAATTCTCTGTTGGAAAAAAACTAATTCATTCTTTTTTTTATGGAACTTACCTGTTGCTGAAGGTTATTTACCAGACTGGCCAGCTGCCCTACGTCCCACCGCTGCTGTGTATTGGCTTTTGAAATGATCATTTGTGCCTGCCATACCTCGATAATATCATCTGCATTGACCAGATATGGCTGGTAGCTTGGGTTATCGCTCACAAGGGTGAACTTATTTTTCTGACGGTTATTTTTTAGCATGCGCTTGTAAACAATGCCATCCGCTTTTGAAACGATGATGTAGGTCTGGTTCGATTTCACATCTTCCAGTGTATTTATTTTTTCACCAACGATAACCGATCCGCTGGGCGTTGGCATCATGGAATCTCCAACGATCTCAAAGGCACGGAAATCACCACTTCCAAGCATAGGAAGGGTAAAAGTATTTAATTCATCAACGAATTCCGGATCAGCATAACCAGCAAGATAGCCTGCGGCTGCTTTTACAGGAACGAATGGAATTTCTGTTGGACCCGAAGACATTTTTAGCGCCCTTCTTTTTGCAAGGTAATTGGTACTGGTATCACTCACATCTTTTCGCAACAGATCATCCAGCGTTAGCTTGAACATGTCGGCCACTACCTCGAGAATTTCAATCCGTGGTTCTGCTCTTTCTTCTTCATAAGCTCCAAGCAGCGATCGTTTGATGCGTAACTTCTGAGCAAATTCTTCCTGCGTCCATCCACGAAGTTTTCTTAAATACTTCAGGTTTTTATTAGCGATTGACATAAGCTAATTTATTTAGCTGCAAAATACTAATTTTTTTAGAAGGAAGAAATATTCTCAGACAAAATTTAAAAACTCAACATCATATGGCAACTCCAACCCTCTTATTGCCCATTTCTTTTCTCTCAATCGACTCACTCCATTCCAAAATCAAATGAAATATTGCTCTTTGGATCCATGTTTCCATAGTTACCACTCCTCCCCTATATTTGGATATCTTTAAAAAAAGTAAGCAACTTTGCACATAAATTGCGATGAATGGAAAAGAAGCAGCCTGTTATTTTGATCACGAACGATGATGGTATTACTGCACCTGGAATAAAAAACCTTATTGAAGCTGTTAAAGACCTGGGTAAGATTGTGGTAGTTGCGCCGGATAAACCCCAGTCGGGTATGGGGCATGCCATTACGATTGGTGTTCCCTTACGTTTACATAAAGTGAATTTTTTTGAAGGCATAGAAGCTTACCAGTGTACCGGAACTCCTGTAGATTGTGTAAAACTTGCGGTGGATAAAGTCCTGCATTCAAAACCGGATATCTGCATCAGCGGCATAAATCATGGTGCCAATCACAGCATCAATGTAATTTATTCAGGCACCATGTCGGCGGCGGTAGAAGCCGCTATTGAAAGTATTCCATCCATTGGTTTTTCTTTGCTGGATTATAGCCTGGATGCAGATTTTTCAGCAGCCAGAAAATACGCAAGGATGATCGTTGAAGAATTACTCAGATCAATACCGGATAAACACTGTGTATTGAATGTAAATATTCCAATTGCAAAAGTTGACGAGATCAAAGGCGTGAAAGTTTGCAGGCAGGCATATGCCAAATATGAAGAAGACTTTATTGAAAGAAAAGATCCGCATGGCCGCAGCTATTACTGGCTTACGGGCGAATTCGTAAATTTCGACGAAGGTACAGATACAGATGTGTGGGCCCTGGCCAATAATTATATCAGTATTGTACCCGTGCAGTTCGATTTAACCCACTATAAACAAAAAGCGCAACTTGAAAAAAACTGGAACATTCTTTCTTAAGAAAGACAGCCTGCAATTAGGATTATTACTCGGACTGTTAACACCGGTCATCGTTTTTGTTTTCATCTATTTTGCAAGGTTCAGCGGTTATGGGTTCAATGAATTTCTTAGTGTTTTTTTCCGCGAAAACGGGTTGATCACCTTTTTTGGGGTATGGTGCCTTGTAGGCAATATCGCCCTTTTTACCTTTTATATCAATACCGGCCGCGACCAGACTGCCAAAGGAATATTTGCTGTAACACTGGTCTATGGTATTGGTGTATTGTTATTAAAACTGCTGAACTAAACGCCAAGATGATCGGCTGATGAAATATTACATCATTGCAGGGGAAGCTTCAGGAGACCTCCATGGCAGTAATCTGATTAAAGAATTAAAGCAACTGGATCAATCGGCGCAACTGCGTTGCTGGGGAGGAGATCTGATGCAATCCCAGGGCGGTGAAGTGGTAAAACATTACCGCGACCTTGCATTCATGGGATTTATAGAAGTAATAAAAAACCTTCCTGCGATTTTACGAAATTTCAAATTTTGCAAAGCAGACATTTTGCAATTTCAACCTGATGTTGTTGTATTAATTGATTACCCTGGTTTTAATCTCCGCATTGCGAGGTGGGCAAAATCTCATGGTTTCAAAATCGTGTATTACATCTCGCCGCAGGTGTGGGCCTGGAAAGAAAAAAGGGTGGAACTGATTAAAAAGGTAGTGGATAAAATGCTCGTGATCCTTCCTTTTGAAGAAGACTTTTATGCTTCAAAAGGATATAAAGTGGAATACATTGGCCACCCGCTTGTTAAACTGGTTGACGACCACCTTATGCAGCATCAACCGGAAATTTTAAGCGGAAATCCAGTAATTGCTTTGTTGCCGGGAAGCCGGAAACAGGAAATAGCGAAAAAACTTCCGGTGATGCTGGAAACAGCAAGACATTTTCCTGGATACCGTTTCATTGTTGCTAAAGGATCATCGCTTGATGATGCTTTTTATGAACCTTACTTTACATCATTCCCCGGCATTGATTCTGTTCGTAACCAGACATATGATCTGTTATCCGTTGCCACTGCGGCCCTGGTTACTTCAGGGACTGCTACTTTGGAAACAGCATTATTTGGTGTTCCGCAGGTGGTTTGTTATAAAGGCTCGAGCCTATCTTACCAGATGGCGCGCAAACTCATCAAAATAAAATACATCTCGCTGGTCAACCTGATCATGAACCGGGAAGTTGTTAAAGAACTTGTGCAGGATGACCTTACAGTGGAAAAGCTTAAAAATGAATTGTCACTTATCCTGAACGACCCTGATTACAGGAAAACAATGCAACGGGATTATGCCTCATTAAGAACCCTTTTAGAAAAAAAAGGCAATGCCTCAGCCAGGGCTGCTGAAGTAGTTGCAGCGTTAGCGACACTGACAGGCTAAAATAAGTCCTGCCGAACCTTTTACCTCATTCACCGATTGGGCAGTTGCATTTTCGCATTCAGTGAATTATGTTTGTTTAATTAACAGTATTAGAAAAACTTTATTAAGCTGTCAAAGTCCAACCACCTTAAATCCTTTGAAAATGAAAAACTGCTTTCATAGCCTATTCCAATTATTTGAGAATGTGCTGCACCCTGCCACCGGCTGGTCAGAAAATCATCCTGAAAAGAAAAAAAGAGGGTCGCTAAAACCTTACATGACGCTTCAGCCCTCCCCAGAATGTTGTAATATGCGTGGGGTATCAAAAAAGAATGATAAAATCCGGAGTAATCCTTCTCCCTGAATAATAAAATAAAAGATAGATTTAGTTTTGCAGCATGAGCGTTCTAAAACAAATGGCTGAATATCTCTACCTGCGAAAGCCGGACCCGGCACGACCCAAGTCGCAATGGACAAAATATATGCATGGGATCAACAGGCTGAGTCTCATTCTTTTTCTCGTGGCACTGGTGATCCTGGGCTTTAAATTATTTCTAAAAAAATAGAGCTTCCTTTTAGTTTTAATGCACGCCTTTACGGAAAGAAAAGATAGTTTTCATCTTCCAGCTTTCTTACATTCTGTTCCTGTATTTCTGCAGGAGTTTGCATATTATCGTAACGCAGTCTTAAGGATAATGCATAGCCATCTATATCAGGAAAAAGAGAAGCCCGGTTCAGGTTCATTTGCTGCAATTCGCGCATAGCCTGTTTTTTATATTTTACGGGGATCTCCAGCTTAACTACACTTTTCTTCAGGTCCTGTCCCAGGAATTCCAACTGCTCCATAAAGGGATGTTGCGACGTTCCTGTACTTACAAATATGGATTGCTGCAGCGAGTAACGGCGGTTCATGCGGAAAGGTTCTACAGGAAAAACAAGTTTGCGGTTATTTTCATAGAATATTTTTTCAAATAAACTTTCATTGATAAGATTATGCGCCTCTTCAAGTGCTTCGCTGAAATCACCTGAAAATATAGTTACTGCCTTCGCCCTCAGGTGTTGGATATTGATGCACCAGATGGCTACAGATTCGCCCTCCAACATGCTGCAGTGTTCAAAAGCAAAATAGGCAGCAATGAAAGGAGATTTTGTGAGATCAAGCAACCGTGTGGGTGCGCCATGATGCTGCATGAGCGCAAGCCATTCGATAAGATGTTCCGGTGTTTCATCTTTTGCCAGGTAATTTCTGGCTCCTCTCTGAAACTCAGCCAGAAATTCTGCTTCAATGCCTTGTCTGAACTGTATGAAATCTGTACGTTCAATAGCATTATTCAATATCCAGTTTGCATTTGCCTGGCCTCTGTATGCCCAGTTCTGGGAAAATCGTGTAATGAATGCTTTAAACTGATCCCAGTCTTCCAGTTTTAATATAGCATATCCTGCTTCCATATTGTTTCATAAAAAAATTCAGGCCTGCTTATTTTTTTAGTACTGAAATATTATTTCTTAGCATATCAATAATATCTTTTAAATAGGCATTCATTTGCTGCATGTTCTTGAAGTTAGCATAATTCATCTGGGCATTGAGCCATCTGAAATAAATAGCCTCATTATCAGCGGCTACAAGACCTGTTTCCTTTTGAAAGATTTCGGTAGTGAAAGGATGAAAGATATTTTCCATGGTTAGGGTTTAGGTACCATGCAAAATTAAAACTCATCAGTTATTAGCCTGCCTTATTAAAGCATTGTGGAAAAATTTTGGTATCAAAAAATGATGAATCGAATTTTAAACATGGAAAAATACGGGTGATCGCAGCGTAATAACACGAAGCACAGGTTGCAGCTCAGCATCTCCAAAATATTCTTTTGTATATTTCTTTCTCCCTGATGAATCAACGCATCCTCTGCAAACCTAATGGCACAAGCTTTGCCGATATTATTATAATACTTACCCTAAGTAAAACGGACCCTATCATACGAAACCGGTTGTACCCGCCGGTTTTGTCCAACTTGCTGATCAGGATTAAAATCAATCCATAAATCAAACAACTTCAAGTCCTTACGATCAGAATTACCTGTCATTCTCATTGATCTGGCGTTTTTGCACCTCTTCTGACTATACTATAACGTTATTTGTCGATATATACCTCTACCTTTACCATGTCAATTTGAGCCTCGCAACGTAATCGTTAATTATCCGCATAGCTGCATTTAGTTTCCACTTACCATTGCTTTCCTCAGAACATTTATTACTTTAATCTTTCGATCATGAACATTTATGTATCTAATTTAAGCTTCAACGTACAAGATGAAGACTTAAAAGAATTTTTTACGCCTTTTGGAGAAGTTTCTTCCGCTAAAGTCATCAACGATAAGTTTACAGGCAAATCAAGAGGATTTGGTTTTGTAGAAATGCCAGATGATGAATCAGCAAGGAAAGCAATTGCTGAACTGGATAATGCAAGCGTTGAAAACAGGAACATCAAAGTTATGGAAGCCAAACCCAGAGAAGATAATAATTCAAGGGGCGGTGGTTTTCAGAAAAATAAATGGTGATCTAAAGCCCTTTGGGTGACCAATATAAAGCAACCATGATGAGCATTCATCATGGTTTTTTTTATTCTACTTGCCAGGTCAGTCCTGAAGTATTTTCTAACTATTCTTTAGGTAACAGCACAAAAAAACTGGCTCCTGCTCCTTCGTTTCCTTCGGCATAGATAGCTCCTCCATGTCGCTGTACGATCTTCTTGCACAATGCCAGCCCGAGCCCGGTACCCTCGTACTGGTGCATAGGATTTAACCTCGTAAATACATTGAACATTTTCTGTGCGTAATCCGGATTGAAACCAATACCGTTATCAGCAAATTCCAGGCAGATAAAAGCTTTCCCTTCCGGAAGATCCAGCCATGCATGTGCTGCTGTGCTAACCACCTCTTTTGCTGTTATGTTAATTTCAACCGGAACATCTGGTTTGGAAAACTTTAGTGCGTTATTCAGCAAATTGTAAAAAAGCTGGTAGATGAGTGCAGGAATGACTTTAAGTTTCGGTAATCTGCCATAAATGATCTTTGCATCCTTTTGGATCATAAGCAGTTCAAGATCATTTTTAATTCCGTCCAGGACCAGGGCGGGCTGTATAATTTCAAGATCCTTTTCTGAAGCATTCATCACTGAATATTTTAAAACGCCTTCAATCATATTACTCATACGTTCAGAAGAAAACTGAATTTTGCTTATATAGACCCTGGCTCTTTCGGGAAGCAAATTTCCAAATTCCATTTGCAACATGTCCCCAAATGTCCTGATCTTCCTCAACGGTTCTTTAAGGTCATGGCTGGCCACATGAGCAAATTGCTGAAGGTCTTCATTCGACCTTTGCAATTCACGCGTTCTTGTAGCAATCGTGTTTTCCAGGATTTCTTCCTGCATTTTCTGGTCATGAATATCAGTACAGGTGCCAAACCATTTGACCACATTTCCCTCAGCATCCCGCACAGGAACACTCCTGCCGAGAAACCACCTGTAGGTATTGGATCTTACATCCAGGAACCTGTATTCAATTTCATAATCCTTTTCCTGCTCAACTGCCTTGAGCCAAAGATTCAGGCTCTTTCCGAGGTCGTCCGGATGCAACACATGCATCCATCCGTTCGTAATATTTTCTGTTCGGTCACCCGTAATCTCGTACCATTTAGCATTCAAATAATCTGTGGTTCCATCCGGCATGGCGGTCCACACAATTTGTGGCATGAAGTCGGCAAGTTTCCTGAATTCCTCACGACTCATCTGCAGATCATTTGTAAATGTTTTAAGGTTATCCCTCATTTGCAAAATGGCATTGCTCAGCAGGTCTTCATTGCTACGCAGGTGAAGTGGTGTATTAAAATCACCCCTGCCGATATTACCGGCTGCAAGCGTTAAGCGCCGGTTCTGGTCATCGATCTTCCTGATAGAAGTTGCCAGACTTCCGATGGCATCATTTGAATTGTGATGCAGCTTTATGTCTGTAGCACCCCCAGCAATTTTTAGAGCAGCCTTTTGAATTTGTTTCAGGCTGCGGTTGATCAGAGCCAATATAAAAAAAACAAGAGAAAACAAAAGGATGATTGATAGCACCAGAAAAACCAGGGTACGTGATTTAGCCAGCTGTTCTTCCTCATAATAATATTGAACGCTGGATTCCACCTTTTGAAGCAGGTTCATTTGAAGTGAACGCAAATCACTAAGTGCTTCTCCTGAGATCTTATGCCAGGTAACATAACTATAAGTACTGTCAAAAGAATATTTTGAAAATGTTTGAGCCAGGTAATTATCTACTGCAATCATTGAAGGAGATGCCATCAACTGGTCAAAAGCCTTTAATATTGAAGGAGCTGCTTTCTCACGAATCTCCTCTTTATAAGTATTATAAACGTTGTAAGTTCCCTGTGTTCCTGCCAGCG
>MWWA01000149.1_pt1 | contig 20810 bp, 18 predicted proteins | sample 1047341 | NCBI WGS metagenome assembly MWWA01 (sample SAMN06349978, study PRJNA376086) | soil metagenome | isolation source: MS5-1 sample Antarctic (ecotone) soil | place: Antarctica | collected 2015-01-13
GTAGCCGCCTTTTCCCACATCTCGCAATTTATGCCTGAGAAAAAAGTTTCATACCAGTTATCGGGAATTGTTGAAGCCATGAAGGTGGGTAATAAAGCTATCTGATACTTGAAACCGTTTATTCTTTTCCGGCTCTATTCTATATAAAAGTAAGGTATCCAACAAATTTTCACATGTTTTGAGCAAGAGTATTTTCAGTCTTATAGTACTTTTCCTTTGTATTACTTTCTCACTGGCCTTTCATGAGGACATCGAAAAACCGATGACTCAGAATTTATCTAACCGCTTTGTAAGAAAGAAGGTTCCTGCTGTTGTTGTATCCCCGGCTTAGTCTCACCCTTATTTATATACAAAAATCCTGGAGATTTGGGTGGCCATTTTGGTTTGCGTCACTTACATATTCTTAAAAACTTTACTTCAAAATATTTGTGTCAGCATTCATTCGATAGCTTTTACAATCATTTTGCCTGTATTATTTCCTGAAAATAATCCGATCAGCGCTTCGGGTAATTTTTCAAATCCTTCCACAATAGTTTCCGTAAATTTTATCTTACCCTCTTTTACCCAGCCTGATAGAGCCTGGAAGCCTTCAGCATACCGGGCCTGGTAATTAAATATAATAAATCCCTGCATCAAAACGCTTCGCGTAAGGAGCATCGGCTGTAACCTTGGGCCCGTGGGCTGTTCAGTAGTGTTGTATAATGAGATCTGGCCGCAAAGTGGTATGCGTGCATAGAAATTTATATTGCTAATCACGGCATCTGAAATGGAGCCGCCTACGTTATCAAAATAAATATCAACTCCATCGGGGCAGATAGCGGCGATTTCTTTTTTCATATCCGGAACTGTCTTGTAATTGACAACGTTATCGAATCCGTATCCTTCCTTTAGCAATTTGATCTTTTCATCTGAGCCCGCGATACCGATGACTTTACAACCTTGCAATTTTGCTATTTGCCCCACCACCATACCGACAGCTCCTGCGGCGCCGGAAATAACAACTGTTTCTCCCGCCTTAGGCTTTCCAATATCCATCAATCCAAAATAAGCTGTAAGACCCGGCATGCCCAGTATGCCAAGGTAGTAGCTTGCGGGAGCGATCTTCGTGTCAATTTTTTGCAGTCCTTTTGCCGGAGAGATCATAGACTTTTGCCACGGCAACGTACCCAAAACAAAATCGCCTGGTTTAAATTCTTTGGCCTTGCTATCCACTACTTCAGCCACCACTCCACCTACTATTGGTTTATTTAGTTCAAAAGGAGGAGTGTAAGATTTTCTGTCATTCATTCTGCCACGCATGTAGGGATCTACAGAGTAATACAAACCTTTTAAAAGCACTTCGCTTTTCTCAATGTCTGACAGGTTCGTTTCAGAAAAAAGAAAATTTCCGGCGACAGGTAGCCCTTCAGGCCTTGAGCCAAGGAGTATTTGTTGAGTAGTCATTGAATAGTATTTCTGCCTAAGTTAGGATAATCAGAAATGACAGATATTCATCTTCTTAATTTAGTAAAAGATCAAAAGTTTTTTGAAGAAGCCTCAATTTTAATTTCTGAAAGCCTGGTTATTTTTTGAGATAGATAAATTGCAGGAATGCCATTTGAAAAATTTATTTGTCGAAGAGAAAATGCTGAAGGAATTTTTTCAGGTAATTTCTTCCAGGCTTGAAAAGCCATTTTCCTCGGAAGTCTCAAGGTTTTAGATTGGTACTGAACAGTAGCTAACCAGACGGAAGACTCATTTGATCAACGAATTTTTGCCCTGGCACGGATTTACCCGGGTACTACTTTATATGTTGATAGCTCACGGATTTTTTATTGCCAATGAGTTTCGCTGCTACGCCGATCATTTGTAATAACGGTCTGTCACTCTGTTTGTAATCATTTATATCTTCAAAAATTAAAACGAATACTTTTATAAGAATTTTTTCGGCAGCTTTTTGGGTATAGTTATGTTGGATAATAAATCCTAAAACTTTATCTGCATAATTTTCATATAAATAACTCAAATATTCTTTTGAATTCTGAATTCCCACTTGTCTAGGTTCTGCTTCTGCAGGATTATTTGGTTTCGTACCGGGAAACTTGATGTCAATTTTTTCCATGTAATTTTATGACGGTTAGCATGAACTAATAAGGCATTTCATTGATCCTGTAAGTACAAACAGGGATGCCAAATCCTTCGATGTTGCTTTAATTGGGGAAAAAGCCGGGTAATGTCTTAATTAATTAATTACTCTGGTAGAAATATTTTGGATTGAAAAAAGTGATGAGGATATACACACTTTGAATACGGAGGGTAAATATAATACAAAAGATTTCTAATCAAAATAGCAAGGATGATTTTTTTGAAATATAAATTTCTCAAGAGCCAGAGTTTGGTAAATTTTTTTACAGGTGAGTTAAAAATCATGTATGCAAGACATAATCTTGTTTGCGGGATTTTATTTGCAAGAAAGTTGTTTAGTTTTTCGGTGACCTTTAATGCTAAAAATTCAACCGATTTTATTATTGGCAAATGGCCTGAATTTCGAAAGGATCTCTTAAAAAAAATTATGGCAGAAAAAACACTTCAGTTCATCAGCACAAAAATGAAAAACCTCGATATCTGTATGCTGACTACTACAAGCGCAAGGGGCATATTAAGTGCAAGACCCATGAGTAATAACGGCGATGTGAAATATGAGGGCGACTCATATTTTTTAGCTATGAAGGTTCGCAGAAAATTAAGGATATCGAAAAAGATGCATCAGTAAATCTTTCTTTTATTGCCAGCGGCGATCTGTATATTGCCGTAGAAGGCAAAGCCAAACTGATTCGCTCACGAAATGTTATGGAGCCGCATTGGGTGCCTTCGCTTAAGACGTGGTTTGAAGATGGACCGGGCACTGAGGGGATTTATCATGATAAAAGTGAACGCAAAAAAAATCAAGTATTGGGATAAAATGGAACAGGGCGAGATAAAGGTTTAAGATATTGATGCTGGTTTTTTAGTGAAGATGCACAGTGGTCAATCAACAATAAAGTTTATCGAAATGTTCGGCTCGCCTTTTTTACCCTATCAATAAAAATTCTTTGATCTGGTCAATTACCAACCCGGGGAATATACCAACACCCACTAATAATAAAACAAGTACAATGAGGGCCGCATTGGTTGCAAAATAAAAGAACGGATGTAATACTTTTCGTTTTACAACCGGGGCTGATGACTCAGCAAACAAAGTACTAATAATACGCAGGTAATAATATAATCCGATAACGCTTGTTAATACCAACATGATAACGGGTAACCATAAATGCTCATGAACGCCCGAGGTCAGCACATAAAATTTTCCGATAAATCCTGCCGTGAGCGGAATGCCTGCAAGCGACAAAAGCGCGACAGTCAGTACGGTTGCCATTAACGGATTTCTCCAGAATAGTCCACGGTAATCATTGATATCTTCTGCATCTTTTTCTTTAGGGGATAATAACGTAATGATGCCAAAGGCTGATAATATTGTAATAGAATAAGCAAAGAGATAAAAAATACCCGCTTCGATCCCTTCTTCATTGCCAGGTAAAAATGCAACTATCAGGTAACCAAAATGAGCTATGGAAGAATAGGCCAATAGTCTTTTTATATTTTGCTGAAGCAAAGCAAGAATATTACCAAACACCATTGAAACAATGGCAAGGGTCGAAAAAATAGTAATAAATAAAGGATAACTCTGCAGATTCATCTCCGCTGAAAAACGAACAAGCACTGCAAAGACACCGATCTTGGAAACAGTGGCAATAAAACTGGTGACGGGCGCTGAAGCTCCCTGATAAACGTCAGCCGCCCATAGGTGAAAAGGCACGAGCGCCAACTTATATACCAGGCCGACTATCAGAATGCCTACACCGATTATAAATAAGGCAGGAGTGTGATCCAGAGCCCTTAACCTTTCGGCGATCACGGCAAATTCCATGCTTCCCGTCTCCATATAAATCAGTGCCATTCCAAATAATAGAAAGGCAGAAGTAAGAGCGGCAAGCACTAAGTATTTTACTCCGGCTTCGATAGCATTGCTTCTGAAACGCAGATATGCAATAAGAGAATATAGACTTACACTCAAAATTTCCAGCCCGAGAAAAAATGAAATGAAATGATTGCTGATGGTAAGAGTGCCCGCGCCAAGCGTGCTAAGAAAAATAAGTATATAATACTCCTTTGGATTTTCCTCCCGTTCTTCAAAATAAATAAATGAAAATAATCCGATTACGAGCACAGAAAATATGATAAGTCCGGTAAACAATGCTGCCATTCCATCTACGATAAACAAAGGTTTAATCTGTCGTGGCAATGTGTCCCTTACATACCACATCGTAAATACGGTGAGGCACATCAGTAGAAAGCCGAATACCTGTATCACGGTATGGCTTAGCCTGAAAGCAATCAGCAGAATGATGATGATGGATGCTGACGCCAGCATGATGAAAGGCAGTAATGCCGCGAGTTCAAATTCATTCATTGTGATTAGTTGTCAGTTATCATTTATTAGTTATCAGTTATCACTCATCACTCATCACTGATCAATTCATCACTCATCACTGATCCTATCACTTCACCACCAATTTCTGCACTACATCCTGCACCATATTCATTACCGGCTGGGGATACAGACCCAACAAAACAATACTTACAGTCAAGCAAACCATAATAAGAAATTCTCTTGTACTGAAATCATGAACTGGCTGCCTAACAACCGGCGGTCCGAGAAAAACCTTTTGCATAAGCCGGAGAGAATATAAAGCTGAAAAAACCAATCCAAGAGTTGCTATAACTGTTAGCGGAACGTTCACCTGGAATGTCCCCATTAATATTAAAAATTCTGCTATAAAGTTTCCCAACACCGGAAGTCCCAGGGAAGCCATCACAAAAACGATTGCCACTCCACCCATGGCAGGCATAGACGTCCACAGCCCACCCATTTGCCTGATGTCCCTTGTATGTAATCTTTCTTTCAGCATGCCTGCTAATACAAACAAGGCCCCTGTGCTGATACCATGTGTTACCATCTGCATCACGACACCCTGCATGGCAATTTCGCTATAGGCGAAAATTCCCAATAACACAAAACCCATATGACTCACCGAGGTGTAGGCTATCAGTCTTTTGATATCCGTTTGCGCAAACGCGAGCATAGCTCCATATACAATTCCAATTACTCCAAACAACATGGCCCACCAGGCCAGCTCAGCCGAGGCATCGGGGAACATAGGTAACACAAATCGAAGGATACCATAAGCTCCGGTTTTCAATAGCAGTCCTGCAAGGATTAAACTTCCTGCAGTGGGCGCCTCACTGTGAGCATCAGGTAGCCAATTGTGTAAAGGAACCATCGGGAGTTTGATCACAAAGGCGACCATAAATCCCATCATGATCCATTTCGCTGTCGAAGGTTCTATCTGGGTATTCAACAGGCTAAAATAATCATAAGTGTAGGTGCCGGTTTGCTCGCCATGAATAAAATACAATGCTAATATAGAGAGAAGCATGAGCAAACCTCCTGCCTGTGTGAAAATGAAAAATTTATAGGCAGCGTATCTTCTTTTGCTGTCGCCCCAAATCACAATTAAAAAATACATTGGGATCAACATAACCTCCCAGAAAAAATAAAAGAGAAACAGATCGAGGGCAATAAATACTCCGCTGATGCCTGCTAATGTCCATAGGAGATTGAAATAATAAAATCCTGTTCGGTGCGTAATTTCTTTCCACGAACAGAGGACGGATAATGTGCCCAGAAAGAAGGTCAGCAGCAACATCACCATACTTAATCCATCAACAGCTACATGAAAACTGATACCAAAAGCGGGAATCCAACTTACCTGGTAATCCAGGAACCAGTTATTAAAACCAGTTGTAGAACTTTCCTGCATAAATAAACTAACCAATAAAATTAAACCAGATAAGAGTGCTACCAGTGCGATCCATTTCACCATTTCCGGATTCCACTTTGCAGCAATCCAGGAAATAATACCACCAATTAATAATATGCTGATGACCCAAACGAGTATCATAAAAATAATTGTAAGGTTAAAATGAAAATAATTCCAAAGAGTACCCCTGCGATGTACCAACGCAGAGATCCATTCTGACTTACCGAAAGCCATTGGTTCAGCTTTTGGCTGCCTGCCGCTATTGATTTATTCAGTTGATCGAAGATGTCCTCTTTATTGAGGCGTGTGATAGATACAAAAGGTTTTACAATAATCTTATCATACAACTGATCGAATGCCCATCCTGAAAAGAAAAAGTTGCGCAGCCACATAACAGTGGTTGACTGTTTCCATTTTTCAATAACTGCCGGATAGCGATAATACCAGGCATAACCCGCATACATACCCGCAAAGGTGACGATTACAGCAATGACCTGAAGTACGAGCTCCGGTGGAATATTTTCTTTCAGCAGGGTGACAGGTAAAAACTTTTCAACGAAATCTGAAAACAAAGTGACATGCAAAAGATTATGCGGCCATTCAATAAAGCCTGCAGTGATGCTGAGTATGCCAAGTATAATTAATGGAACAGTGATCAGCCTGCCGGGGCGATGACTTACCTGTGTTTTTTCTTTCCCCCAGAAAACAACAAGCATCAGGCGGGTACAATATAAAGCGGTGAAAAAAGCTCCGGCCAGAGCAGTGAACCAAAGTAACTTATTTCCATTGCCTGCGCTCCAGGCGTACCAGAGTATTTGGTCTTTACTGTAGAATCCCGCACTGATCAAAGGAAGTGCGGCAAGGGCAGCAGCACCTGCGAGGAAAGTATAAAAGACGACAGGTAATTTATTTTTTAACCCGCCCATCTTAAAAATATCATGTTCATGATGCAGACATTCAATAACGGCGCCTGCCGCCAGAAAAAGCAAGGCTTTAAAAAATGCGTGTGTAAAAAAATGAAAGATACCGGCGCTCCAGGCACCTACTCCCAGGGCAAGGAACATATAGCCTATCTGGCTGATGGTAGAATATGCAAGTATTCTCTTAATATCGGTTTGCACCATGGCAGAGCAACCGGCAACTAATAAAGTAACAGCACCAATAATTGCTGTAACCGTCATTGCCAGCGGTGATAATTGAAAAACGACATGCATCCTGGCGATAAGATATACGCCTGCAGTTACCATCGTAGCTGCATGGATCAGTGCGCTAACCGGTGAAGGACCGGCCATGGCATCCGGTAGCCAGGTTTGAAAGGGCAACTGAGCTGACTTGCCCATGCCACCCAATAATAGCAGCAATGCAATGATTGTGATAGTAGATGAGCCGGCAATAAAGTGGGTGGGAGATTGCTGCAAGATTTCAGGTATGTTTAAGGTGCCCAATTCCTGGAACAACATAAATAACCCGATAGCCATAGCGGTATCACCAATGCGGGTGACATAAAAGGCTTTATTGGCTGCCTGGCAATTTGCCGGCGTTTCATACCAAAACCCTATAAGCAGATAGCTGCACAAACCAACACCTTCCCAGCCGAGATACATGAGCACCAGGTTATCAGCCATTACAAGGAGCAACATAGCACATACAAATAAATTCATGCTGGCAAAAAAGCGGGCATAGTCACGATCTCCCCGCATAAAAGATGTAGAATAAATATGAATAAGTGCTCCAACAAAGGTTATAATAAAAAGGAAAACCAATGATAACGCATCAACTCTTAAGCTGATAGAGCAGGAAAAATTTGCTACCTGTATCCATTGCCATAATGTTTGCGTGTAGGCTTCACCGGAAGGCGGTGCTTGTAAAAATTGAATACCCAATATAACCGTGATTACCGCTGCTATAGTAACGGAACCAGCACCGATAAAGGCAATGGCAGTCTTAGGTAACCGTCTTCCCATCATTGATAATATGAGAAAACCGGCTAATGGAAGGGCAGGGATCAATGCAAGCATATCATTCATATTGCATTGTTTTTCATTTTAAAAAATAATTTGTATTGGCATTATTATTCTACTTTCTTAAAAAATATCTTCACCTTCTTCGTCTCTCAATTCTGTAAGTTTTGAAATATCCAGCGATTGATGCTGATGGTATGCCTGTACAATTAATGCAAGACCAACAGATACCTCGGAGGCTGCCATTGCAAGGATGAAGAGAAACATAACCTGTCCATCTGGTTGTTCCCACCTGGTGCCGGCAGCTACAAATGCAAGTCCGGCTGCATTCAGCATTATTTCAATTGAGATAAGGATAAAAATGATATTCTTTCTCGTGAGCACACCGATTAAACCGATTATAAAAAGGATGGCGGCAACTACTAAAACTGATAATGAATTGAAGGGCGACATATATTATACTGTTTTACTCACCTGATCATTCGTTTACTATTTCTTCTATTTTCTCTTTTTTTGCGTTATCCTCAACCTTGGCCGGGTCACGTAAAAATCTATGTAAATATTTTTTCTTATGCTTTCCAATATGAGCAGCACCCACTATTCCAGCCATTAAAAGAAATCCTGCCAACTCTACTGCAATCACATACTCCCGGTATAATGAAATGGAGATTTTCTTTATCTCTACAAAGGGCACTGCCATCTCAGCAGCATCTCCTCTCAATAGCAAGGCGACCATTTCTCCCAATAAGATTAATGCAAGAATTGATGGACCCAGCCAAACCTTTGGCTTTAGCCATTGCTTTTCCTGCATGGCAGTATCGTTCCCAAGATTGAGCATCATGATCACAAAAATGAGTAATACGATAATAGCCCCTGCATATAACAATATTTCCAATACAGCTACAAATGGTGCTCCTATGGAAAGGAAGATCATAGAGATGCTAAGAAAAGAAACAACTAAATACAATAGGGCGTGCATAGGATGATAGCGGGTAATCACCATGAGCGTTGCCAGAATGGCAACGAAAGATGATATGTAAAAGAGAAGTGGCATTAGCTATTTCCTTTAAAAAATTATTGAGAATTTTAAATCATTCAAATTTATAAACACGGACATCAATCATCCTTTTTTAATTTATCTAATGCATTATGGCAACAGGCTCCGGATATCTACCGGTTTTTCTTCGTTATCTCCTTCGCCCTTTCCTTTTACTCCCACGTCGAGGCCTGCTACATTATAAAAATTGTACCCCGGATATTTTCCCTGGCTGTCAATCAAAAGATCTTCTTTTTCAAACACCAGGTCCTGGCGATTGTATTCGGCCATTTCAAAATCAGGAATCAATTGTATTGCATATGTCGGACACGCCTCTTCACAGTAACCACAAAAAATACATCTGGAAAAATTAATTCGAAAAAATTCGGGATAGCGCCGTCCATTCTCATCTTCAGTAGCCTGCAATGCAATGCAATCTACGGGGCATGCTACAGCACAGAGATAGCAGCCAACACACCTTTCACCTCCATCCGGATCTTTAGTAAGCACGATACGCCCTTTATACCGCGGCGGCAGTTTTACTTCTTCTTCCGGGTATTGAACCGTTACTTTCTTTTTAAAAAGATGTATAAACACTAACCAGATTGTACGTAAATGACTAAACATATTGTCCCACCTCCTAAAGGAGAATCTTTTTTGCCTTAAGCCGCAACAGGCGGCGTTAAGTGGTTTATAAATATGATGATACCGTTATTGACTTTGACTTCCATTTCCACAATTCTTATTTTCATTTTTAGGTTTGATAAATTTTATATCTTTTCTTTCTCCTGATCTTTCAGCCGTCCTTATCCCCTGATCCATAATAATATGGCACCTGTTATAAGAATATTTGCCAGCACCAATGGCAATAATATTTTCCAACCTGATTCCATTAGCTGATCATAACGTGGCCGCGGAAGCGAAGCCCGTAATAATATAAAGAACAGTATGAAAGCAAATGTTTTAATAAAGAACCAGGCCCAGGGTGGTAAAAAGGCCGGCCCTAGCCAACCGCCAAAATAGACAGTTGCCGTCATGGCGCTTATCAGCGTAATACCAAGATATTCACCAATGAAAAACATGCCGAACTTCATGCCTGAATATTCTGAATGAAAACCTGCTATCAGCTCGGCCTCCGCCTCAGGAATATCAAATGGAAGCCGGTGTGTTTCGGCAATGCCGGCGATAAAAAATATGACTAATCCCAAAGGCTGTGTCACACAAAACCACATATCCCGTTGAGCTTCCACGATATCCGAAAGCCTGAAAGAACCTGTCATCATCACTACACCCATAAGGCTCAGGCCCATAAATACTTCATATGCGATCATCTGCGAAGCACCACGCATGGCGCCGAGCAAAGCATACTTATTGTTAGATGCCCAGCCCCCCAGCACTATACTATATACACCCAGGGATGACATAGCAAGAAAAAAAAGTAACCCAACATTGAGGTCAGCAACTATGATGACAGGGGAGAAAGGAATAATTACAAAACTCATTAATACGGTTGCCGCAACGATAGCAGGTGCTGTAACGAACACTAACTTATCAGCAAAGGGAGGAATCCAGTCTTCTTTAAAAAATAACTTGAGCGTATCGGCCAGTACAATTAAAATTCCCAAAGGTCCTGCACGGTTTGGGCCGAGTCTGTCTTGCCAGAACGCAAGCATTCTGCGTTCTACCCAGATAAGCCCGGCAGCAATATTTAGCAATACAAAGAGTACACCGAGCACTATCCAAACATGTTGCATTACTGTCATCTGGTATTTTTTATTATGGTGTCAATACTAATTTTATCGTCATCCGTTTTTCTTTTCCAGTTCTAATTTTACCCATTCGCCCCAGTGGATCCCATCTACTCCCCGGAGTCCGGCAGATACGAGTATCAATCCATCCTTTAACTCTTTCTTTATTTTAACCGGAAGCCGGTATTCATTTTTCGATTCTTTTATTTTTAAAATATCATCATTATTTACTCCGAGTATTTTTGCATCTTTCTCCGAAAGAAATACATAGGGTTTTGGGGAAAGCTCATTGATAGCATTTGTATAGATGCTCAGCTCACCTGAGCCTAAAACATCATATTGAGGCAGCACTATCCATTTTTGCTGCCGGGGAGCAAACGGTTCCGGAATGCTTTTATAATATTCCGGGCTAGCCCATTTTTTTGTAAACAACTTTATACCCGGATCTCCATCTTTCATTGATCCTCCCGGTTCATTTTGATATTTTGTTACGGCCTGTACTGAATTCCATCCCGGCGACCAAAAGAAAGGCGTGAGCGATGAAGGTGGAATACCGTTGAAGCCTTCCATAGTATAAGTGAGGGGTGAATCATTATCAAATAAAGGCTTGGGTTCGCTTACATCCAGGTTTGCATGCATGGCCGTGCGTCCGCTGTACCGGTGTGGTTCCCTGGGAATTTTCTGACCATGAATAGTGAAAGTATCCTTTGGAGCCACTTTCGTTATGCCGCTAAAGTTTGGCAAAGCTTTTTCAAGTTTCTCTAGAAATTCTTCCAGAGAAGGATCATACCGTTCGGATAACTGCATTTTTTCCTGCTTCATTTTTGATAACCATTTCCAGCTTTCCTGCATTAAAGATTGCTCTGGCATGAATACCTGGTAATACCGTTGCGCTCTTCCTTCATAATTTACGATCGTACCATCGCCTTCGGCAAATGTGGCAGCCGGTATCACTATGTTTGCTTTTTCAGTCGTCGGATTGTTCAGCGAATCAAGTGCAATTACATTTTTACAAACAGTAAATAAATTATCGGCAGCCAGGGAGGGTATGAAACGATAGAGATCGGTTTCAAGAACAATAGCGGTAACATCTTTATCCCGCCTCAACCTGTCAATCACTTTTTCAATTGAATACGATTGCATAAGTGCAAGACCCATGCTGTTGTTTTCAGGAAGAGCATACGCTAACCCCGCCTGTTTTTCAGGGGAACCTAAAGCGGCAGCAATATTGAAAGCTGCATGAATTACGGTGTCTTTCCGCGAGGAAATGCCACTTATTATCACTGGATTTTTCGCCTTTTTTAGCTCTTTCGCTATTGCTGATGCCTGCTCAAGCATTGCGTCATCGGCCCCGGGTACCTCAGGCAGCGAATTATTTAACTGATGGGCTATCGCAAGACCCAACCTAGCAATATCGTCCGGAGCGGCGATCAATTTTAACGAAGCAATCTCGTCAAGCGGGGAAACGGTGATAGAAATAGAAGCCAGGAAACCTTTTTCTTCCTGCACCAATTCTTTTACAGCGGCATCATGCCAGGCAGGAATGGATACGTTCTGCAATGAATCGTTTGCTGCTGTTTTCATCACTGCCTGCCGCACAGCCAAACCCATCATTGGAGCGGTATTCCATATGTCTTCTCCAAGGATCAATACAGCATCTGCTTCTTCAATATCCTTCAGCGAAGCACTCTGTACTGCCCCCGATTGGAGTGCTCTCACCACTCTACGGGTAAGTATAGCCTCTGTTTCATTTATGCCAATGAAGAAATTGTCTGCACCAACTAAATCTCTTAAAGCGAAATTACTTTCGAGTGAGGCCCTTGGCGACCCGATGCCAATCAGCTCATGTTCTTTCAGAATAGGTTTTAAATGATTCATCAACTCCCGTTCACTCACTGCTTCACTTTCCCTGCCACGAACAAGAGGCTGCCTGATTCGGTTTTCACTGTTTACGAATTCATAGCCAAAGCGACCGCGATCACATAAAAAATATCCATTCACTTCCCCGTTATACCGGTTGAGCACACAGCGAACTTTTCCGTAACGTTCGCCGGCAATAATGTTACAACCCACACTGCAATGCTGGCAAACTGATGGTGCCATGGTGAGGTCCCATTTGCGGGTATAATGGGCTTTCAACGTTTTATCTGTAAACACCCCCGTCGGACAAATCTCTGACAGGTTACCACTGAAAGGGCTTTGCAAAATGCCATCTTTTTCTCTTCCAAAATAAACATGGTCATGGGCTGCGAAAACATTCAGATCATCGCCTCCTGCATAATCGCGGTAGTAACGCACACAGCGATAGCATTGAATGCAGCGGTTCATTTCATGATGAATAAATGGCCCAAGATATTGATTGGTATAAGTGCGTTTTTTATATCGAAACTTCCGGTAGTCGTGTCCGGTCATCACCGTCATGTCCTGCAAATGACAGCTTCCACCTTCATCACAAACGGGACAATCATGGGGGTGATTCGTCATAAGCCATTCTATCACCTGCTCCCGGAAAGCTTTAGCAGTTGGATCGCTGATTGAAATCCGAACGCCATCTCTCACAGGTTCCATACAACTCATTACCAGCCGGCCATTCCCATCATTATCATCCTTATATAGTTTGATAGCACATTGCCGGCAGGCGCCTACGCTACCCAGTGCGCTGTGCCAGCAGAAATAAGGGAGATCAAAGCCCAGGGCGAGACAAGCTTCCAGCAGGTTTTTACCTTCTTTGACTTCAAACCTTTTTTAGCTCTTTCGCTATTGCTGATGCCTGCTCAAGCATTGCGTCATCGGCCCCGGGTACCTCAGGCAGCGAATTATTTAACTGATGGGCTATCGCAAGACCCAACCTAGCAATATCGTCCGGAGCGGCGATCAATTTTAACGAAGCAATCTCGTCAAGCGGGGAAACGGTGATAGAAATAGAAGCCAGGAAACCTTTTTCTTCCTGCACCAATTCTTTTACAGCGGCATCATGCCAGGCAGGAATGGATACGTTCTGCAATGAATCGTTTGCTGCTGTTTTCATCACTGCCTGCCGCACAGCCAAACCCATCATTGGAGCGGTATTCCATATGTCTTCTCCAAGGATCAATACAGCATCTGCTTCTTCAATATCCTTCAGCGAAGCACTCTGTACTGCCCCCGATTGGAGTGCTCTCACCACTCTACGGGTAAGTATAGCCTCTGTTTCATTTATGCCAATGAAGAAATTGTCTGCACCAACTAAATCTCTTAAAGCGAAATTACTTTCGAGTGAGGCCCTTGGCGACCCGATGCCAATCAGCTCATGTTCTTTCAGAATAGGTTTTAAATGATTCATCAACTCCCGTTCACTCACTGCTTCACTTTCCCTGCCACGAACAAGAGGCTGCCTGATTCGGTTTTCACTGTTTACGAATTCATAGCCAAAGCGACCGCGATCACATAAAAAATATCCATTCACTTCCCCGTTATACCGGTTGAGCACACAGCGAACTTTTCCGTAACGTTCGCCGGCAATAATGTTACAACCCACACTGCAATGCTGGCAAACTGATGGTGCCATGGTGAGGTCCCATTTGCGGGTATAATGGGCTTTCAACGTTTTATCTGTAAACACCCCCGTCGGACAAATCTCTGACAGGTTACCACTGAAAGGGCTTTGCAAAATGCCATCTTTTTCTCTTCCAAAATAAACATGGTCATGGGCTGCGAAAACATTCAGATCATCGCCTCCTGCATAATCGCGGTAGTAACGCACACAGCGATAGCATTGAATGCAGCGGTTCATTTCATGATGAATAAATGGCCCAAGATATTGATTGGTATAAGTGCGTTTTTTATATCGAAACTTCCGGTAGTCGTGTCCGGTCATCACCGTCATGTCCTGCAAATGACAGCTTCCACCTTCATCACAAACGGGACAATCATGGGGGTGATTCGTCATAAGCCATTCTATCACCTGCTCCCGGAAAGCTTTAGCAGTTGGATCGCTGATTGAAATCCGAACGCCATCTCTCACAGGTTCCATACAACTCATTACCAGCCGGCCATTCCCATCATTATCATCCTTATATAGTTTGATAGCACATTGCCGGCAGGCGCCTACGCTACCCAGTGCGCTGTGCCAGCAGAAATAAGGGAGATCAAAGCCCAGGGCGAGACAAGCTTCCAGCAGGTTTTTACCTTCTTTGACTTCAAAAACTTTATTATCAATATTAATTACAGGCATGTCCTCCTTATTTTATGACTAATATTTCCCCGTAAGGCATTAAGAAATAATTTGTATCCTTTACTGGTGTCCGTTATATGAGAATGTTCAATTGTCAGAGCCATAGATGTAAAATAGATTTATTTAGTGTTCGTGATTTTCGTATGGGCATTTATGTTCTTTAATATGTTTTTCAAAATCTTCCCTGAAATATTTTAATGCACTTTGCAATGGTTCCATAGCGCCGGGTGCTAACGCACAAAACGTATTGCCGGGGCCAAGAAATTCTGTGTGCATGTGCAATAAATTCAGGTCTTCATCATTGCCATCACCCTGTTCAATACTCAGTAATATTTTTTCTACCCATGGTAATCCTTCGCGGCATGGAGTACACCATCCGCAACTTTCCTGTGCAAAAAAATGCTGCAAGTTGTGCACAAAACCAACGGGACAAGTACCATCATCCAATATAATTAATGTACCTGTTCCCAACCGGCTACCCGCCGCTGCAACGGATCTGAAATCCAGTGGAACATCCAGGTGGTCGTTAGTTAAAAAATCTGTAGAGGCACCGCCCGGTAAAAATCCTTTTAACTGATAACCGTTTTTCATGCCGCCCGCATGTTCTTCAATCAGCTCACGGCCGGTGGTACCCATTGGCAATTCCCAGGTACCTGGCTTGTTCACCTTGCCACTTATTCCATAAATTTTTGTACCGGCATCTTCAGTATGGCTTAATTTTCTAAACCAATCGGCACCTTTGTTTATGATGTGAGGAACGCAGCACAATGTCTCTACATTATTGACAATGGTAGGTTTTCCATACAGGCCGCTTATTTGAGGGAATGGTGGTTTTGCCCTCGGGATTGCCCGCTTACCTTCGAGCGCATTCAAAAGGGCGGTTTCTTCACCACACATATAACGGCCTACACCTGTATGCAGATGCATTTCCAGTCCCCAGCCGGTCCCAAGAACGTTTGCTCCCAGATAACCGGCCTGGTAAGCTTCGGCAATGGCGGTACGAATGTGTGCTGCCGCTTTATGATATGCCCATCTCAGGAAGACATAAGATATATCTGCCTCTATTGCGTATGCCGAAATGATCATTCCTTCAATTAACTGGTGTGGATTTCCTTCCAGCAATAAGCGATCTTTAAATGTACCGGGCTCCATCTCATCGGCATTGCAGATAAGATATTTGGGATGTGTTGCCTTTTCGCCCATTGGTACAAAACTCCATTTCATTCCTGTGTTAAAACCAGCGCCCCCCCGGCCACTTAGCCTGCTTTCCTGCACAAGTTTTTGAACCTCCTGCGGTGTCATTTCTTTTACCGCTTTACGTAAAGCCTGGTAACCGCCCTTACCTTCATACTCTTTTAAATCCAGCGGAGCCCGGTTAGTATAAATATATTCTGTTAATGGACGTTCATAAATCATTTAGCGTCTATGGTTTATTGTTATTCATAGCTGTTTAATATTTTTCCGAGTTCTTCTTCTTTCACATCCTGGTATAGATCAGTGCCGATCATGAGGGCGGGTGCGTGATCGCAGCATCCCAGGCATACATTCGGAAGTAGCGTAAACTTATTGTCGGCCGTCGTTTCCCCAAATTTGATATTCAATTCTATTTGTAATGCCTGATAAATTTTACCATACCCCATTACATAGCATGAAATACTATCGCATACTAAAATGATATGGCGCCCAACGGGTTTCCGAAATATGAGGTTGTAAAAAGTTGCAACACTATCTACTTCTTCAGCGCTCATGTCTAAATGATTTGCGATTGCATATACACTCTCATCATCTACCCAACCGCGGTGCTGTTGCACAATTTTTAAAGCTTCGATCACTGCGGCCTTTTTGTAAGGCACCTGGCTCACTTCATGATTAATTGATTTTATTTCAGTTTCTGTTAATTGCACTTTGATGTTTTTTTAAACACGAATTACACGAATTGGGCTAACGGTGGTTTGTCATGTTATTCACCTGCCTATATTTTTTATTTTTATTTTTATTTTTTAATATTTTAAATTTTCATTTACCTGTCAATATCAGCTAATACAAAGTCAACACTTCCCAGTATGGAAAGCAGATCGGCCACGGTATAACCCTTACTGATGTAGGGTACCATCTGCATGTGCGGAAACGACGGAGTGCGTATGCGTACCCGGTAAGGCGATGTATTTCCATCGCTCGTCAGGTAATAACTATTGGCCCCTTTAGTTGCTTCAATACAACTCATCGCCTCACCACCGGGAATTACCGGCCCCCAACTCACATTTAAGAAGTGAGTAATGAGCGTTTCAATATCCTGCATGGTATGTTTTTTTAGAGGTGGTGTTGTCAGCGGATGGTCCGCTTTATAACTTCCTTCGGGCATATTATTCAAGCACTGCTCGATGATTCTCAGGCTTTGCCGCATTTCTTCCACCCGTACTACGGCCCGGTCAAAACAATCACCGTTGTGTTGAACAGGAATTTCAAAATCAAACATTTCGTATCCTGAGTAAGGCCGCTTCTTTCTAAAATCCCAATCAAAGCCACAGGCACGTAATCCCGGCCCGGTAACACCCCATTCAATTGCTTCTTCCAAAGTATAAATGCCGATTCCTTTCGTGCGGCCCTTGAAAAGGCTATTTCGAATAACCATGTTGGTATATTCCTTAATTTTCGGTGGAAAATATTTTACAAATTCCCTTACTAATCCATCCCATCCATTCGGCAGATCCTGTGCAACGCCTCCAATCCGGAACCAGTTAGGATGCATGCGGCCGCCGCAAATAGCTTCTATAATATCAAATACTTTTTCCCTGTCGGTAAACATGTAAAAAACGGGAGATAACTGTCCGACATCCTGGGCAAATGTTCCGAACCAAACCAGATGGCTGGAGATGCGGAATAGTTCGCAAAGCATTACGCGAATCACTTTCACCCGGTCAGGTACTTCAATGCCGGCAAGCTTCTCCACTGCGAGCAAATAAGCCAGGTTATTCATGACACCGCCCAGGTAATCAATCCTGTCAGTATAAGGTATATAGGTATGCCAGGTTTGCCGTTCACCCATTTTTTCAGCTCCGCGGTGGTGAAATCCTATTTCCGGCACGGCATCCACAATATCTTCCCCGTCAAGCTGCAGGATGATGCGTAACACACCATGCGTACCGGGATGCTGTGGGCCAATATTGAGAAACATAAAATCAGCATCATCACTTTGCCGCTCCATGCCCCATTCTTCAGGTTTAAACTGTAGGGCCTTCTGCTCCCGCTCCTCGTAAGCTTCGGTCAATACAAAAGGTCCCATCTCTGTAGCTCTGGCCGGATGTTCTTTCCTTAAAGGGTGTCCTTGCCATGATTCCGGCATCAAAATTCGGGATAAATGCGGATGACCCTCGAAACGGATACCAAACATATCATATACTTCCCTTTCGTACCAGTTAGCATTTTTGAAAAGAGAAGTAATGGAAGGCAAAGATGGGTGGTCACCCTGCAGCGCTATTTTCAGACGTATAAAACTGTTGCGTTCAAAAGAAAAAAGGTGGTAAACGACAGAAAAATCTTTTACAGGAAATTGTTGCTTGTTTGCCCGGTCGCGTTCATCAATGCCGCAGATATCATACAATAATTTATAAGGCTGGTCTACAGAAAATTTAAGATGCTTAATTGCAGGAATGAGATTACTCTGTTGTAACCACACAGTATATATTCCATCAACTGTTTGCTGCAGTTTACAGGAACCAGCACCCAGGTGATGCTCCAATGATTTCAATATAAAATCATCATCTGGCATAATGAGCTATTCATTTTTTACAAACTAAAAATTTACACCAGTTTTCATTCGGGCATTCAGCAATTATTTGCCCCGGAAACAGTTTAACATTGGGAAGTGGATCTCTTCTTTAAAATCAGAGCTGAATGCAAATTCTATTCAGCTCTTTAGTATAATAATTATATATCTTCATATAAGGAAAACCAAGGCCTTTTGAAATATTACTTCACCTGATCAATTGGCCTGAAGTTTACCATATTCATTCTTTCTTCTCTTTTTTGCTCTTTTATAGGTGTCATTTGGGGCTTGATGATTCCCTGATCGCCGATGACCCAACTGAGTGGGCGCCGCTCGTGTTTGGCTGCTTCTCCCAGCAACATTAAACCATTGATAAAAGCATCGGGCCGGGGCGGACACCCTGGCACATAAACATCCACAGGTAAAAATTTATCTACTCCCTGTACCACGCTGTAAATGTCGTACATGCCCCCGCTATTTGCACAACTTCCCATAGATATCACCCAACGCGGTTCCATCATTTGTTCGTGAAGCCTTTTGATGATAGGAACCATTTTTATGAAAACTGTGCCGGCAATGACCATCACATCAGCCTGGCGGGGAGTGCCACGGATAACCTCTGCGCCAAAGCGGGCCACATCAAATTTGCTGGTAAGGCTGGTGGCCATTTCAACAAAGCAGCAACTCAGGCCAAAGTGAAAAGGCCACATCGAGTTTTTGCGGCCCCAGGCCAGCAGATCCTGCACTGTCGTCAGCATGATGCTTTTGCTGACAGCGTCCTCCATACTTGCGTTGCCGGATTCATGCCCCGTTGTATCGCCTGATTTGTTTAACCACCATTTCATATTGTAACGTCTCATTTGTTGTTTGTCAATATTGACTCACCATCATTCAGTTTTCTTTAGCTTTTTGTATGCCTTCAATATTTTTAATCCATCCGGACCAAAATCGAGAGCCCCAATTCCCCATTCATAAATTAATACCACCACAAGTTGTACAATGAAGATGGAAGCGCCGATATAACCTGGCCAACCTAATTCATAAAAGCCTAAGGCCCACAGCATAATAAATACTGCCTCCACATCAAAGATCACAAACAACATGGCAACCAGGTAAAATTGCGCGGAAAAACGTAGCCGGGCAGAGCCGGTTTGCATAATGCCCCCTTCGTAAGGCTGAGCTGTAGCCCGCTCACGGTGACGCTGACCCAGTATATAGGAGAGAGAGAGAATTGTAACAAGTAATATAATCACAAGAGCTCCAAACAATATGAAAGGCCATATTGTGAAGGTGCTTTCACCGTTACCTGGCATAATCTACTTTTAATATCATATTAAAATTTACAGCCCCCGACAGACGTTTGCGCCAGGATATTATTGTTTTAAAAAAATGAAGTAAGCAATCAGCATAATACCTGATTAGCCAGTAATATATTGTTCAAGATTTTCGATAATAAAATCCTTCTCTGAAATGATATGACTGATAATATCACTAATAGAAATGACTCCTATTAATTTATTGTTCTCCATAACCGGCAGATGGCGGATGTGTTTATTATTCATTAATTGCATACAATCTTCAATCGTGTTATCAGGCTTCACGTAGATTGGACGATTGGTCATGATGTCGCTCACCCGGGTTTCCCGTGAAGAGCGTCCTTTAAGGATTACTTTGCGTGCATAATCCCTTTCAGTGAATACACCGATCAATTTGTCATTTTCTACGACTACTAAGCCACCGAGATTTTTTTCTTCAAGGTCTTCCAGCGCATCGTAAACTGAACTGTCCGGACTAACACTATAAACTGTATAGCCTTTTTTTTCGAGGAGATTTCTTACTGTGCCCATATACAATGTTTTAGCAAAAAAATAACCATATCAAGTTAAAGTTAATTTTTAATTCCTCAAAACAAATTATTTAATAATAATATTGAGGAGCCGGCATGCATGTGTAAAATATGGCAGATACAAATTGCCTCTTATTCAGAAAAACTTGTATAAGAAATAACTGAAGGCAACTATCTGTGCAAACTTTTTTTTATCACCTATATTTATATTTTCAAAATTTGTATGTGTATCCCAATCTGCAATAACAAAATTGCCTTTAGTAGTAGGATTAATTTCATATTTGTTAAAAGCAAATTAGATCAAGATGGTTATTATTTCCGTCCGGTTCAGCATAAG
>MWWA01000150.1_pt1 | contig 20713 bp, 18 predicted proteins | sample 1047341 | NCBI WGS metagenome assembly MWWA01 (sample SAMN06349978, study PRJNA376086) | soil metagenome | isolation source: MS5-1 sample Antarctic (ecotone) soil | place: Antarctica | collected 2015-01-13
TCCTGGTACATACATTCTTCTTAAATAACCTCCACACGGAAGGCTGAAGCTATTCTTCGCTCTGTAAAAGCTGCGCAAATTAAAGAAAAGTATTCAGGGAGCATTTTTTAAAGTAAGACAGCACTAACCTTACCGTCACTTGCTCTCTCCTTGAGAGTCTCTTCGGACAAATTCTTTGGGTAGTTTAAAAAGATCTTCTCTGCTGAGGGATTTGAAATAGTCGTATGTAATTTTTAAGCCTTCAGCTCTGTTGACAGTTGGTTCCCAGTGCAGCAATTGTTTTGCTTTGGAAATGTCTGGCTGCCGTTGCTTGGGGTCATCCTGGGGAAGCGGATGATAGGCAATTTTTTGTTTGGTACCCGTGAGGGTTATAATTTCTTCTGCAAATTCTTTGAGGGTGATCTGGTCCGGATTACCAATATTTACAGGCATAGCATAGTCGCTAAAGAGCAACCGGAAAATACCTTCAACAAGATCGGAAACATAACAGAAACTCCGGGTCTGGCTACCATCTCCAAACACTGTCAGGTCTTCACCACGCAGTGCCTGGCCGATAAATGCCGGTAAGGCACGACCGTCATTGAGTCTCATTCGAGGGCCGTAAGTATTGAAAATCCTGACGATCCTTGTTTCCAGTCCATGAAAAGTATGATACGCTGTCGTAATGGCTTCCTGGAATCTTTTAGCTTCATCATAAACACCCCTGGGTCCAATGGGATTCACATTACCCCAATAGTCTTCACTTTGCGGATGCACCTGGGGATCTCCGTATACTTCGCTGGTAGATGCTACTAATATCCGGGCCTTTTTAGATAAGGCCAGCCCAAGGCAGTTATGGGTGCCAAGTGAGCCGACCTTTAAAGTTTGTATTGGAATTTTTAAATAATCTATCGGGCTTGCCGGGGAAGCGAAATGCAGGATGTAGTCCAATTTTCCTGATACATGTATAAATTTGGAAACATCGTGATGATAAAATTCAAATTCTTTCAATTTGAATAAATGATCGATATTTTTCATGTCCCCTGTAATCAGGTTATCCATCCCGATTACATGCATACCTTCCCTGATAAACCTATCACATAAATGGGAGCCCAGGAAACCTGCTGCCCCGGTAATTAAAATTCTTTTTCCTTGCTGATTGCCCACAGGATACTCCTGTTGGCCCCGGGACTGATCATTTATACCCATATCAAATAAATCGCTTTGTAATCTGTAATTGTGAACTATTTCGAAGCCGCAACCTCTATTGATACCTCATGTTTTTTATCCAGCGGGTTTGATACCGATTGCCTGCCAATACTTTCATAATGAAAGCCAACTTCGGCAATTTTTACCAGGTCGAATAAATTTCTGCCATCGAAGATTACATTTCCTTTCAACAAATTTTTCATTTTGTTGAAATCCGGGGTTCTGAATTCTCCCCACTCAGTTGCAATAATCAAGGCATCGGCATTTTCCAATACATCATACTGGTTATCACAGTAAGAGATCTTATCACCAATTTCACGTTTTACATTGGCCATAGCTTCAGGATCGAAAGCACAAACCGAAGCGCCTGCAGCTACTAATTCATCAATCATCGTTAATGCAGGAGCTTCGCGAATGTCATCTGTGTTAGGCTTAAAAGCCAAACCCCACATTGCAAATCTGCGCCCCTCCAGGTCATTATTGAAGTATTTTTTGATCTTCGGGATCAGGTGGTGTTTTTGAATATCGTTAACCTGCATCACAGCTTCTAAAATTTTGAAATTATAGCTTGCCTGGTGCGAAGATTTCGCCAGTGCTTTCACATCCTTCGGGAAGCAGCTACCACCGTAACCAATACCCGGAAATAAAAAGCGGCGGCCAATTCTTTCATCACTCCCGATGCCACGCCTTACCATATCCACATCAGCGCCCAATCTTTCGCAGAGCTGTGCAATCTCGTTCATAAAAGAAATCTTTGTAGCCAGGAAGGAGTTTGCTGCGTATTTCGTAAGCTCCGCAGACTTCTCATCCATATACAGGACCGGATTACCTTGCCGTACAAACGGTGCATACAATTCACCCAATATTTTCATTGCTCTTTCGGAAGAAGTTCCGATAACAACCCTGTCCGGTTTCATGAAATCATCAACTGCTACGCCTTCCCGTAAAAATTCAGGATTGCTTACCACATCAAAAGAATCTTCGATATCCATATTTTTAGATTCTTCCGCGCTATTCAGGATAGCATTGCGCACCTTGTCCGCAGTGCCTACAGGAACTGTGCTTTTATTGATAATAATCTTATAATCATCTTTTTTCAAGAGCTTTCCGATATCATGCGCTACTTTCAAAACATACTTTAGGTCGGCGCTTCCATCTTCATCAGGAGGTGTTGGAAGGGCGAGAAAAATAATACGGGCGTTTTTTATGGCATCTTCCAGGGAAGTAGTAAAGCGCAAGCGCTCTTCTTTGGTATTGCGCAAAAATATCTTTTCAAGTCCGGGTTCGTAGATAGTGACCTTACCTGAAGACAGCTTATCAACTTTTGCTTTATCAATGTCAACACAGGTTACGTTGTTACCGGTTTCAGAAAAGCAGGTTCCGGTTACCAGTCCTACGTAGCCGGTGCCAATTACAGCGATGTTCATTTTGTTTAGTTTTTAGGGAGTTAATGATTAATATATTCTAATACTTTTTGAGTAACAAATTCAAGCTGATCCTCATCCATCTCAGTATGCATGGGTAAAGAAACAACTCTTTCAGTAAGCCAATCCGTTTTTTCCAATTGAAAACTATCACCTCCAAAATGGGAAAACATCTGTTGCCTGTGGGCAGGAACGGGGTAGTATATCATGCTGGGCACATTATGCTGACCCAGGTATTCTACCAGATCATCCCTGTACTTGCGGGCATCATTCACATTGTCAAGGATCAAAGTATATTGGTGAAAAACATGATTGCAGTATGCAGCCCGGAAAGGAGTCTTTATCTTTTCATTACCCCCAAAAGCTTTATCATAATACTTAGCAACTTTCCTTCTTGCATTTATATAGCCATCCAATAACGGAAGTTTAATATTTAATATTGCCGCCTGCAATGCATCAAGCCTTGAATTGCAACCAACTAACTCGTGATAGTATCGCTTTTGCTGTCCATGATTCGCAATCATCTTCAATTTTAATGCTAACTCGTCATCATTTGTGAACATAGCGCCGCCATCACCATAGCAGCCAAGATTTTTACTGGGAAAGAAAGAAGTGCATCCAATAGTGCCAATAGTGCCAGCCTTCTTTACGGATCCGTTGAGAAAAAAATAGTCAGCACCGATTGCCTGGGCTGCATCTTCTATTACACTTACTGAATGATCATGGGCGATTGACATGATCTCTTCCATATTTGCGCATTGCCCATACAAATGCACCGGAACAATAACTTTTGTCCGGGGCGTAATTGCTTTCTTCAGCTTAGCGGGATCTATACAAAATGTTTTGGGATCAACATCCACGAACACCGGCTGCAACTTCAGCAAGGCTACTACTTCGGTAGTAGCGATATAAGTAAATGAGGGAGTGATCACCTCATCCCCGGGTTGCAGATCAAGTGCCATTAATGCTATTTGCAATGCATCTGTACCATTGGCACATGTGATCACATGCTTTACATCCAGATATTCCGCAAGCGCCTGGGAAAATTGATGAACCCTGGGGCCACCAATAAAGAGAGAGCTTTCCAATACCTCAGAAACAGCGGCGTCAACCTCGGGTTTAATCCTTTGGTATTGCTGCTTCAAATCTACCATTTGCAAGGGCTTCATTGGGAGTTTTTACAAAGGCAGCAAAGATAACATTTGATAACATTTGATTTAGGAATTTAAAATTTGTGAATTAATACCAATCATTCTCTATGAACCTTTTAGATTTGTTGAAAAAATATATTTTGAAGGCTTTCTACGATCTCTTTCTCTTTCTTTACCCGTTGATTATTCGCATTGCTTCAATCTGGAACCCAAAAGCTAAAAGCTGGTTGGAAGGACGCAGAAATTATTTTCAAGAAATTCAGGAAATTCCGAAACAAGAAAAAACTGTCTGGGTGCACGCTGCCAGCCTGGGAGAATTTGAGCAGGGCCGCCCGGTTCTGAAATTGATCAAGGAGCATTTTCCTAAAACTTCCTTCATTATTACATTTTTTTCTCCTTCGGGGTATCAAATTGCCACTAAGGATAAGGAATTCCGGCAGGTATATTATCTACCGCTTGATTCAAGGAAAAATGCCGGGAAGATGCTTGACATTATAAAACCTGACCTGGTATTATGGGTAAAATATGAATTTTGGCATTACTATTTACAGGAGATCAGCAAGAGGCAAATACCGGTTCTTCTAATTTCGGGTGCTTTTAGAAAGAATCAGAGATTTTTTAAACCATATGGACGATTTTGGAGAAATATTTTGAAGGCATTTGATCATTTTTTTCTGCAAAACCAGACTTCAAGAGACGTTTTACTCAGCATTATTCCGGAGAGAAAAATTACTTTGTCAGGAGATACACGGTGCGACAGGGTCATCAATATTGTTGCTAATTTTAATGAGGTCCCCGGCATCAGGGAGTTTTGCAATAGCAAACAAACAATCGTAGCAGGAAGCACCTGGGAAGATGACGAAGCGGAATGGGTTCATTTTGTAAATCAAAATCCAGATATGCGTTTTATTATCGCTCCGCACGAAGTGGATGACGAAAATATAAAAGATGTTCGCAAAGAATTCAAAACTTCGATCACTTACTCAGCATGGATAGATGGAAATTTTAGTAATCCGGAGAAAACAAATTGCATGATCATTGACAATATCGGCATGTTGTCAAGATTATATGCATATGCTACTATCACTTATGTGGGTGGAGGTTTTGGCTATGATGGCCTTCATAACATACTGGAAGCCGCCGTATATGGCAAACCGGTGATCTTTGGGCCGGAGTTTGAAAAGAATTTTGAAGCAAAAGAATTAATTGATTCAGGTGGTGCTTTCAGCGTAAACAGCGCACTGGAACTGGAAAAGACAGTGTTGAATTTATTGAGACATCCGGAAAAACTGGCCGCAAGCGGTAAGGCTGCTGCTGACTATGTGCAAAAGAATGCAGGGGCTTCAGAAAAAATAATAACCTACATCAGGGAAAAAGAACTATTGTAACAGATGTGCTGGGGTAAAATCAATTAGCGAATCTCCGCCTGACCAATTGGTCAAACTGCTTAACAACAGGATGACTGTCGTGCCAGCCGATCTTCACTTTTAGCTCACGGCGTATCCAGTATTCAGCCTCTGCCAGAATAGAAAAATTTTGAATGGTTTTGATGCTGCGTTCGTACATCGCTTCATCTCCCCGAAACAGCTCATTTAAAAAAACATACCTGTCGTTGACACCGATAGCTTTTCTTAGATCCTTTATGGGTGCTTCTGTTAATTTTTCAGACAGCTCAATTTTTTCTTCTTTTAGCCGGTCGTTCAAAGACTGTGGATACTCAAAGGGTAATTCACTTGTCTTGACTTTCTTTTTTGGCAGGGGATCCTGGTGGGCAAGCGTCGGCATATCTTCTATCGGATCATAGACCAGGTCAGGTCTTGCATGCATGCTCATTGCATTTTTGGCTTCAGCGTTCCTCTTTATTTGCTCCAATTCTTCTTCAATGGCTTTTTCATCCACCTGCAATACTTCAACTACTTTTTCTTCATGAACGTCGCTTTCATGATTTTGAGATATCATATCCACTGACAAAGGCATTATGATAGAAACCTTATCTTTTTCAATATGGGAATGGTGGTGAAGGCCAGACAGTTCCGCAACAAGCATTTGGGAAGTATTTAATAAATCCGCCGCAGAACGCTGATTCTCCAGTTGCTCCTGCAATTGTTTGATGAGTGTTGACACTCTTTCCATAAATGAAGTTGATTAACTCGATTCTTTAGCAATGAAACAACAAAATGTTGTAATCCAAATTCCCATAAAAGATTGACCTTGCAATAGTGGCTAAGTTACAAATTGAAATTAAAATTAAATACAAAAAATGTTTATAGAGCCAAACTACAAAGGGGAACGGCGTGGTTGGATAGAGGTAATTTGTGGTAGTATGTTTAGCGGTAAAACAGAGGAATTGATCAGGCGACTGAACCGGGTAAAAATTGCGAATCTCAGTGCTGAAATATTTAAACCGGCCGTGGATATCCGTTATGATGAACAAAAGATTGTAAGCCATAATGAAAACCAAATCCAATCCACACCAGTCCACAACTCGCAAAAAATATTGCTATTGGCGCAGGGTGTGGAGGTGGTCGGCATAGATGAAGCCCAATTTTTTGACGACGAGATTACACGGGTGGCCGAAAGGCTTGCTCTAAATGGTGTGCGGGTGATCATCGCCGGTCTTGACATGGATTACCAGGGAAAACCTTTTGGGCAAATGCCAAATTTGCTCGCAATAGCGGATTATATTACAAAACTCCATGCCATTTGCATGATCTGTGGAAACATAGCAAATATGAGCTATAGAAAAGTAGCGGGACAAAATAGGGTGATGCTGGGTGAAAAAGATATTTACGAACCCAGATGCAGACATTGCGCAGCCTTAGGAGTAAAAGCAGATATTACCACCAGTTAATTGTATTGTTAAATTTTTATAAAAAGAGTGGTCGTATTGAGGGTAAAAAAAAGCCATCACCCGCTTTTATTGAATTCAGTAACCTGTTGCTTGTTTCAGAGGTGCAGCAAGGCCGGAAATTATAAACAAGTGCCTGGGTGATGGTTAAACTGTATAAAAAACCATACGATGGAAGCGTGTAAATTAGTTGAATTGATTGAAAAACAGCCAACGTAGAAACACCCTATTTTCTTTAATGATTATGTAAAAAAAACTGCTCATGCATAAAAAAATTAAAAAATCATGAACAATGCATAAAGTGCTTGCACTAATAAAAAAAGATCTGCTGCTTGAGTTAAGACAGCAGCATTCTTTTTTCGGTATCATCCTCTATGTTTTATCAACCATTTTTGTTCTATACCTGGCCATGGGCCGGCCCGATAGCCTCGTATTTAATGGACTTTTCTGGATGATTCAGCTCTTCGTGTGTGTGAATGCAGTTGCCAAAAGCTTTTTGCAGGAAAACAAGGGGCGGATGCTGTATTATTTTACAATCGCAAGTCCTGAACATTTTATTATTTCAAAATTGATCTATAGTGCCGTCATCATGACAATCATGACGGGACTGAGCTTGCTGCTTTTCAGATTATTACTTGGCAGTCCGGTTTTATATCCCTGGAGATTTTTTGGAATTGCGATGCTGGGGGGAATCAGTCTTAGCCTTGTCTTTACATTGATGGCAGCTATTGCAGCTAAGGCACAGCAGAATGCTGCAGTTATGGCTATTCTTGGCTTTCCGTTGATCATCCCGCAGCTCCTGTTGATGATCAGGCTTTCCAGGTCAGCCTTTGGTGAAATTTTTAAAGAAGGAGCGGTGTTACAAATGACATTGTTACTCTGCGGCCTCGATGTATTGGTGATCACCCTTGCCCTAATTCTTTTCCCTTTTCTTTGGAAAGACTGAGGTGATTAATTTTTATTTGCCATTATCTCCGCCATCGTTTTACCAATATCTGCAGGGCTGGCAACCACATGCACACCGCATTCATCCAGAATTTTCATTTTAGCAGCGGCTGTATCTTCGGCTCCCCCTACAATGGCGCCTGCATGCCCCATCCTTCTGCCCGGAGGCGCTGTTTGCCCGGCAATAAAACCGACCACAGGTTTTGTCCCATTTTCTTTTATCCATTTAGCAGCATCAGCTTCCATGCTGCCCCCTATTTCACCGATCATGACAATGCCTTCCGTTTCTTCATCATTCATAAATAACTCAACTGCTTCCCGGGTAGTGGTGCCAATAATGGGATCACCTCCAATTCCGATAGCAGTGGAAATACCCAACCCCGCCTTAGCTACCTGGTCAGCAGCTTCATAGGTAAGTGTGCCTGATTTAGAGACAATTCCAATCTTGCCCTTTTTAAAAATGAAGCCTGGCATAATGCCGACTTTACATTCGTCAGCAGTAATGACACCAGGGCAATTCGGACCAACAAGTCTTGATTCTGAATCCAACAGATAATTTTTCACTTTTACCATATCCTGCACCGGGATGCCCTCAGTAATACACACAATAAGACCGATCCCTGCTTCTGCAGCTTCCATAATTGCATCTGCAGCAAATGCCGGCGGTACAAAAATGATAGACACATTCGCCCCTGTCTTTTTTACTGCTTCATCTACAGTATTAAATACAGGCCTATCCAAATGAGTTGTACCCCCCTTATTAGGGGTCACACCACCAACAACATTGGTTCCATATTCGATCATTTGCGTAGCATGAAAAGTGCCCTCGGTTCCCGTAAATCCCTGAACTATGATCTTTGAATCGCGATTAACTAATACTGACATGAATATTTTTTGAATTTCGCAAATATAAACAATCCACCCGGCCTTCCGGAATAGAGAGCATCAACCCGGAGAATGAACCCCATAGAACGTTTGTAAAATTTTGAAGGCGGGCTTTTGCTGAGGAGTGTAGTCAATTTCATGCAAGTGTTTTTCTGCGTTATCGGCATACCACTTCCAGGCGAAACCACCTGCAAACCAAGGCTTCCCAGCGAACGTTTTGAATAACCCTTCATAAGCATTTGCCTGCGCCTGGTTATTAATATCTCTGCCTTTTTCTTCCCAGGGATATGCTGCGCAAAATGACGCATTTCTGTATCCGAACTCTGTAAATAAAATTGGTTTGTTATGCTTCTCAGAAAATGCCTGTAGAATTTCCTCATATTTTTTCCATCCTTCTTGAATTTCTTTTACGGAAGGTGTTTTTAATAAAGACAATGGGAAATAAGCATCAATACCAATATAATCTAATTGATCCCAAAAAGGAACATCTTCATAATCATCCCAATTAGCTGCATAAGTTAATTGGCCGGTATAGATTTTTCTAACGCTATCAATGAGTACCTGCCAGTAGCCAGGACGATTTCTCACAACTTGTCTCAATTCTGTGCCGATGCAAAATAATTTCGCACCCTTTTCCTCCGCAATTTTTGCAAAACAAATAATGTAGTCGAAGAAACTGTTCTCAAATTTTTTCCACTCCTCTTCATTATCAGGTTTAAAATCTCCCGAGTAATCTACATCATGAAACCAGATGTGAGGTTTCACCATTACCTGTAAATCATGCATAGAAGCAGCATCAATCGTTTCAGATATACCTTCTTCTTTTTCTCCCCACCATTGCCTTTCGATATTGAATCTAACTGTAGTATTTTCTTCGCTGCAGAAGGCATAGGGCATAAGGGCAACATAGTTCGCATTGGTCTCAATCATTTTCTTTATGGCCTTTGTATCCACTTTTTTCACGGTGGCTACCATTGCAATTCCTTTTATTTTGAAATTACCGGGGTAAGTAATGTCCGGCCCACTATTTTTAGTGTTGGACGCTCCATCTGATTCAGCATTGAAACAGGAGGGAAGGCTGAGAAAAATAATAGAGAACAAAATAAAATATGGTAAGCTAAATCGCACAGGTAAATTTTGTCATCATGAATTTCTGAAACTTATTTTCGATCGCATTTATATGAGGCTAAATTTATCTCCATCAAACAAGCCGAGATCACTGATCTTAAGATGAGGAATTACCAGCAATGCCATAAATGACAAAGTCATAAACGGAGCAGCGAGATCAGAACCCAACTCTTTAGCAGCTTCGTCCAATGCAGCATAGGCCTGGGCTACACTATAGCCGTCATCATTACTCATCAGTCCACCAACGGGAAGAGGAAGAATTCGCGATAACGAATCATTTCCCGGAGAAACGCAACTGATACCACCCTTTTTTGTTATCACAAGGTTCACCGCCCTGGCGATACTTTCATCGTCAACACCGATCGCTATGATATTATGACTGTCATGGGCAACCGAAGAAGCAATGGCACCCTTTTTCAGATTAAAATTCTTCACGAAACCCTTGGACACAGGCGCATCTTTATAACGGTTCACAACTACAATTTTTAATATATCCCTGGTAACATCGCTAATGTAGCAGTTATTATTTATCGCAGGCCTCAGGGAAAGTTTTTTAGTAATCAGTTGTCCATCTTTTGCTTCTATTACTTGAATCTTTTTCCGGCCCTTTTCAACAGCATATTTAAATTCCTCTGCTTGTTTTTTAGTCGCATGAAAATTATTAATAGGTTCTGCCTTACTGGTTGTTATTAGTGATGTCCCTTTCTTTGACACTTCCACACCATCAATATATGTGCTAATGACGCTAAAGGATTCCAGGTTTTCAACGACTATGAAATCAGCAGGATCACTCACATTAAGCAATCCAACGTTCAGATTATAGTGCTTTACCGGGTTAATACATGCTGCCTGAACAATATTAAATACATTGACGCCTTTTTCTTTTGTTCTCCGGCAAAGCTCGTTGATATGGCAATGGACAAGGCTGTCCGGATGTTTGTCATCACTGCAAAACATTATTTGATCCGGATATTTTTTCAAAAGGCCAATTAACGCATCAAAATTTTTAGCTGCACTGCCTTCGCGGATAATGATCTTCATCCCACTATTTAATTTATCAAGCGCTTCCTGCCGGGTAAAGCACTCGTGGTCAGTGCTGATCACAATCTTTTCCTTTCCAGCAGTTATGTATGCTGCCGCTTCTTTTCCTCTCAATCCGGGTGCATGTCCATCTATTGGTTTCCCAGCTTTTAAAGAAGCATTTATTTTTTTCATTACTTCTTTATCACCATTTAACACTCCCGGAAAATTCATCATTTCGCTCAGGTAATAAATATCATCCAGGGCCAGCAAAGTTTTAACATCGGCTGACGAAAGTGAAGCACCTGCTGTTTCAAACGTGGTGGCAGGTACACAACTGGGAGCGCCAAAATAAAATTTGAACGGAACAGTTTTTCCATTTTCTATCATAAACTTAACTCCCTCCACTCCACATACATTAGCAATTTCGTGCGGATCGCTTACAGTACCCACCGTGCCATGCACCACTGCCAACCTTGCGAATTCCGAAGGCACTAACATGGAGCTTTCAATATGTACATGTGCATCAATAAAACCGGGCATAATGTAGGGCAATTCTTTCTGCTCGTTCCCGAGGTTTTTTATATCGATTATTTTGCCAGCGTCAACAGCAATTGATCCTGAAAAAATTTTTTTATTAGGACTATCTACTATATTTCCTTCGATACTGAAATCCATATCTTAGTTCTGTTTGAATTCAAACTACAAAATAGAATTTAATTGATCCCAAAGAATTGAATTCATTCCTGCGATAATGAGTAAACTTGCAATAAAAATACACTGATGAAGAATATTATCATTTTTGTAATATTTATTCTTTGCCTCGTGTTATTTCAATTCATTTCTGCCCAGTCCGTAGATGAAGTGATTAATAAATATATTGTTTCCCGTGGCGGTTTCGATAAGTTGAAATCTCTACATTCTGTTTATATGGAGGGTACACGCGAAATGATGGGTGGTAAAGTGTTGGTGAAAATGACAAAGGTAGATGGAAAACTTTTCCGGACTGATTTCGAATTTGATGGCAACTCGGGCTATACAATCGTTACACCTGATAGGGGATGGACCTATACCCCCATGGGATATGATAGACCGTTGGAAATGTCTTCAGCTATGTTATACTCTATGAAAATGCAAATGGATATTGCAGGGCCTTTGATCAATTATAAATCCAAAGGATATACAGCCGAGTTGCAGGGAAAAGAAACCGTTAACGGCTCAGAAACTTACAAAGTGGTGCTTACACACCATAATGGTAAATCCATTACTTATTTCTTAGACATTAAAACCAGTTTACTCGTACAGAGCAGTCAAATGAGCGAAGGATTGAGTAACAATAACGGTTCCCAACAAATCACAACTCTTTATAAGGATTACAAAGAAGTTGATGGAATAATGTTTCCCCAAACCATTGTCACTGAAGGAGGGGGCATGAACGAAGGGAGTATCAAATTCGATAAGATTGAATTAAATAACCAGGTTGATGACAGATTGTATTCGCCTGGAAATAATTTGGTATAAAAGTTATAACTCCCGAAAAATTTAATCATTTTTTCTATAATCATTTTGAATGAAAAAACTTCTGCTACTTGTTTTGGTATTGATGTGGAATCATGCTTTAGGTCAAAAAAATGCGCCGCTACAATCTACAAATGCCAGAGACAGCCTGATACTATCCACAACAAAATACAGGTTGGTGGGACCCTTCCGTGGAGGCCGCAGTGGCGGGGTGGCAGGGGATTATAAAAATAAAAACACGTTTTATTTTGCCAGCACCGGAGGAGGAGTATGGAAAACAAATGATGGTGGCAGCAATTGGAAAAATGTTTCCGATAAATTTTTTGGAGGTTCAATTGGAAGCATAGCAGTTGCTCCTTCCAGTTCAGCCATCCTATATGCCGGTGAAGGAGAAACAACCCTACGCGGCAACGTTAGTGAAGGCCATGGTATGTGGCGGAGTGATGATGGCGGCAGAAACTGGCGCCATATCGGCCTTGCAGATTCACGCCATATTATGCGGATCGTAATTCATCCAACAAATCCGGAAATAGTATGGGTTGCTGCACTAGACCATTTGTTTGGCGCATCCAATGAAAGAGGGATTTATAAAACCATTGATGGTGGCAAAACCTGGAGGCGTACATTATTTAGCAACAATCAAAGTGGTGGCGCAGAGCTTGTGATGGAGCCAAATAACCCTTCTGTTTTTTACGCATCTACCTGGACGGTATTGAGAACCCCATACAGCCTGGTAAGTGGCGGCACAGGAAGTGAGCTTTGGAAAAGTGTTGACGCAGGAGAAACGTGGACGAGCCTTAATAATAAAAGGGGATTTCCTGACGAAAAAACAATAGGAAACATAGGGATAGCTGTTTCACCCGTAAAACCAGAGCGTGTATTTGCTTTGGTAGAGTCTGAAAAAGGCGGACTATATAAAAGTGATGACGGTGGTGAATCCTGGACACTCGTTTCCAAGGATGCAAACATCCGGCAAAGGGCCTGGTATTTCAATAAGATCTATTGCGATCCTTCCAATGCTGATGGCATTTATACGTTAAATGTAAACATGTATTATAGTGGCAATGCCGGGCAAAACTTTACGCAGATTAATACACCTCATGCGGATCATCACGATCTTTGGATTGATCCTGAAGATGGTAAACGGATGATTGTAGCAGATGATGGCGGCGGGCAGGTGAGCTTCGATGCAGGTGCGAACTGGAGCACCTACCAGAACCAGCCGACGGCCCAATTCTACCGTGTATCTACTGACAATAATTTTCCGTATCGCATCCTGGGCGCACAACAGGATAATACAACAGTTCGGATCTTGTCACGCTCTGATGGCTTTCAGATTGATCAGAGCCACTGGAGCCGCACCGCAGGATTCGAAAGCGGATATGTAGTGGCCGATCCTGTGAACCCTGATATTGTTTATGGCGGAAATTATGGAGGCTAAATTTCAAGATTTGATCATGAAACAGGAGAAAACCGGGCAGTCAGCGTTTGGCCGGTCTATGATTTGGGCAATGCCGCCGAAGCTTCTAAATACCGGTTTCAATGGAATTTTCCAATATTTTTTTCACCGCATGATCCTAAAAAATTGTACGCCTGTGGAAACATGATGTTCCTCACGGAAAATGAGGGTGCGACCTGGAAGCCTGTTAGCGGAGACCTGACAACGAATGATAAATCAAAACAAAAATCCAGTGGTGGGCCTATTACCAAAGACAACACAGGGGTAGAAGTATATTGTACCATTTTTACAGCTGCTGAGTCGCCGTTAGAAAAAGATTTACTCTGGAGCGGCAGCGATGACGGCCTGATTCATGCCAGCAAAGATGGCGGAGCGCACTGGGAAAATGTAACTCCTGCTGCGGCAGGAAAGTGGATGATGTGGAATTGTGTTGAAACTGATCCTTTCGAAAAAGGTACGGCCTACTTTGCGGGAACAAAATATAAAATGGATGACTATTCTCCTTACTTATTCATGACAAAAGATTATGGAAATACCTGGAAAAAAATCACTAACGGCATACCATCAACGCATTTTACCAGGTGCATCCGGGCAGATAAAAAAGTGCCCGGTTTATTATATTGCGGTACTGAATATGGCATGTATATCAGTTATGATTATGGTTCTTCCTGGAGCACGTTTCAATTGAATCTTCCCATCGTCCCCATTACTGATCTAACAATAAAAAATAATGACCTGGTGGTCGCTACGCAAGGCAGATCATTTTGGGTATTAGATGACCTGGGCGTTGTCCAGAATTTGCAAAAAGAGATAACAGCAAATGAATTATATATTTTCCCCATTACTGACGCCTGCCGCACGAGTGGTAGCCGCAATGCTGAAGTTGTAAATGCCGGCATGAATCCACCCAATGGTGTTGTCGTCAATTATTACCTGAAAACTTTTAATGATAGTAATGTAGTGAACATAAAAGTACTTGACCAAAATAAAAAACTGGTAAGAATGTTTAGCAATAAGCCATCTGTTGATACCGGCAAGGCAGAAGCATGGAAAGGGATGAACCAGTTTATTTGGGATATGAATTATGAGCCCGCAACAAAAGTTGATAGCATGATATTATGGAATGATAATGTACCCGGGCCCAAAGCTATTCCGGGTAACTATTTCATCAGGGTTATTGCCAATAATAAAGACAGCAGTGAGAGAGAAGCCATCATAAAAGCAGATCCAAATTTTAAGGTTACACCACAGGAATATGCTGATCAATTTAATTTTCTTATTGCTGTCAGGGATAAATTTTCTGAAATACAAAAGTCAATCATTAATATTCGCAGTCTTAGAAAACAGATCAATGATTTTATGGCAAGACAAGGAAAAGATACTGCAGGTGTCGTGAAACAAATGGCTGATTCGATACAAAATCACATGACAAAGATTGAGGAAACTCTTTATCAAACAAAGGCAAAGAGCCACCAGGATGTGTTGAATTATCCCATCCGCCTCAATGACCAAATTGCGGGTCTGTATTACTATGCAGCCTCAGGGAATTATCCCCCCACACAACAAGTAAAAGATGCTTATGATTTCTTAACAGAAAAAGCAGATGCAGAATTATTAAAACTAAAGAAGATAATAGAAACAGATATCCCGGCTTTTAACGAACTCATCAGGGAAAAACAGCTTCCGCTGATAGGAATAATGAGCGAATAATTGTTTATTTTTAAGAAGATGTCAGCCACTTTAACACTTCCGCCCAGGACAGTGTATGAGGTTTGGAAATCTCTTCCGGAAGGAACCTTATGCCAGCTTATAAATGATAAACTTATTATGAGCCCATCTCCTGGTGATGTTCACCAGGAAATTTTAAATGAGATAAATATTGAAATTTCAATTTTTTTAAGAAAAAATTCAATTGGTAAAGCTAGAATAGCTCCTTACGATATTCATTTTTCAACTCAAAATATTTTACAACCCGATCTTGTATTTATAAAAACAGGGAACTTATTTAAAATAAAAGGGGATTACTTTCATGGAGCCCCAGACATGGTAATCGAAATATTATCTCCATCTACTGCGGAATTGGATTACAATGAAAAAAAATTGATCTATGAAAAATTTGGTGTGAATGAATATTTTATTGTTGAGCCTGAAACCAAAGCGGTGTCTTCTTTTTATTTATCTGAAACTGGCTTTCAGGAAATGGAAGATCAACCCGGCCGGATAAAATCTACAATTCTGAGTACTGAAATTCTATTTTAAAATTTTTCACCTTTCTGTTCCAAATCGGGTCTTTTTTCATTTGTTTTTATATTCGCCTGCTCTTCTCTCCATAGTTCAATCTTTGCGTGATTTCCACTCAATAAGACTCCCGGTACTTCATGCCCCCGAAAATTATGAGGACGGGTATAAACCGGGGGCGCCAGTAATTGATCCTGAAAAGAATCGGTAAGTGCTGAAGTTTCATCATTTAAAACTCCGGGTATTAACCGTCCGATGGCATCCGTGATCACGGCGGCAGCCAGCTCTCCACCGCTTAATACGTAGTCGCCAATAGAAATTTCTTTTGTAATAAAATGATCGCGAACCCGTTGGTCTATGCCTTTATAATGGCCACAGATCATGAGCAGGTTATTTTTAAGAGATAGCCGGTTAGCCATTTGCTGAGTGAACTGATCGCCGTCTGGTGTCAGGAAAATAATTTCATCGTATATGGTTGAATTTTGGAGACTTTCGATTGCATTTACCAATGGTTCAATCATGATCACCAGTCCGGCGCCTCCGCCAAATTGATAATCATCCACCTGGCCGTGTTTGTAATTGGTGTAGTCTCTCAGGTTCACCAAATTTATATCAAGCAAGCCTTTTTCTTTCGCCCTTTTAATAATAGAATGGTTAAAAAAGCTTTCCATTAATTGAGGAACAACAGAAATGATATCAATTTTCATTTAAAACATTATTTGTATGCTTACCGCATATTAATCAAATAAATCATCCAGGCTGCGTTTATCTTTTTTTGTCGGCCTTCCTATTTTACTTTTTCTTTTTCCTGTATTAAATACAAAGGATGATGAGTGCCCATTCAAATTATCTTCTTCTGGTGTAAGGTCTAAGTAATATTTAATAGCCTCGGAAAATTGCACCCTGTGATTCAGCAAACCGGTAACTTCAACGACCCATTTCCTTGCTTCAGTTTTGATGGTATATCTGTCACCAACTGATACATTACGGGAAGGCTTCAGACTTGTACCGTCTGATTTTACTTTTCCATTATTACAGGCATCCGCTGCCAAGGATCTTGTTTTAAAAATACGGATGGCCCACAGGTACTTATCTACTCTTAGTTTTTCTTTACCACTCATAAGCAAATTTATTTCACATTCACCAGTCGTGAAAAATGACGATAGGGTTTCTGTATTTTTACTGTAAAAGAAATCTATGCGAAAACTTTTTCAACCTATCCTGGCCTTAGTGGGAGGTTTGTGTATTGCAATTATGGGTTTTGGTCAGTTTCGTGCAGAGCCTATTCACTGGACCGATGACGGCAATGCATTTCTACACGTAGTAAACGGCAATATTGTAAGTACCAATCTTATTCCCAAACAGCAGGCACAATTAGTAAGCGCAAGCCAATTAACTCCTAAAGGACAAACTGAACCATTGGCTTTTACAATTTATAGTTTTACACCTGATAACAAAAAGTTACTAGTTTTTACCAATCAAGAAAAAGTCTGGCGGTACGAAACTATTGGAGATTACTGGGTGTTGGACCTGCCCGGCAATAATCTTTTTCAGATAGGCAAAACACTACCCCCACAATCATTAATGTATGCTAAGTTTTCTCCTGATGGGGAAAAAGTAGCGTATGTTAGCGGCCACAATATTTATACTGAAAATTTAAGTACCCATGAGATCACACAGCTAACGACTGATGGTACCCGAAAATTAATCAATGGAACATTTGACTGGGTGTATGAAGAAGAGTTTGGTTGCCGTGATGGATTCCGGTGGAGTCCTGATTCGAAGCAAATAGCTTTTTGGCAGGTAGATGCCAGGACGATCGGCGACTACTATATGATAAATACAACCGACTCAATATACAGCCAGGTAATTCCTGTTGAATATCCGAAAGCAGGTGAACCACCATCACCAGTGCGTATTGGCGTGGTCACTCTGGTAAATAAAAATTTACAGTGGATGAAGATACCCGGAGATCCGCAGCAGCATTACATTCCACGAATGGAATGGTCAAATAAACCCGGTGAGATTATTTTACAACAATTAAACAGGCGGCAAAATGAAAGCAAATTATTTGTAGCAAATAGTTATACAGGCGATGCGAATAATTTTTACACTGAAAAAGATTCTGCCTGGATTGATATAAAATCAAGATGGAATGATGATGACCCAACCGGTTGGGAATGGGTGAATAAGGGAGGAGATTTTCTTTGGGTGAGTGAAAAAGACGGATGGCGGCATATTTATTTAGTGGATAAAAAAGGAAACGAAAAATTAATCACAAAAGGTGAGTATGATATAGCCAGCATTGAATGCATAGATGACAAAAATAATTTTGTTTATTTCATGGCCTCGCCTGATAATCCCACGCAGCTCTATTTATATCGTATAAAATTGCATGGAACAGGCAAACCTGAATTATTATCGCCACCAGGTTTGAAGGGTACACATGAATACATATTATCGCCATTTGCAAAATACGCTTACCATTCTTTTTCCAATCATAAAACCTTACCCGCCAGCGAATGGATCACCTTGCCAAATCACAAGCCGATAGATGAATATAATAGCCTGACGGATAAGATGCAGGTAAATGAAGAAACCAATATTGAATTCTTTAAAGTGACGACGGCTGATGGAATTGCCTTTGATGCCTGGATGATAAAGCCGGTAAATTTTGATTCGACAAAAAAATACCCTGTTGTTTTTTATGTGTATGCAGAACCAGGATCATCAACGGTACAAGATGAATATGGTAAGCAGAATAATAATTTATTTGATGGTGATCTGAGTATTGAAGGTTATTTTCAGATCTCAGTAGATAACCGCGGAACTCCTTCTCTACGCGGGTCTAAATGGCGCAAATCAATACATGGAAAATTAGGCAGACTGAATATTCATGACCAGGCGATGGCAGCCAGGAAAATATTGGAACGGCCTTATCTGGATACTTCCAGGGTTGCAGTGTGGGGGTGGAGCGGAGGCGGGTCAACCACATTGAACTTGATGTTTCAATACCCTGAAATATATAAGACAGGTATTTCTATCGCTGCTGTAACCAATCTTCGGTTTTATGATAATATTTATGAAGAGCGATACATGGGTCTTCCTCAGGAACATATGGATGATTATCTAAAAGGCTCCCCGGTGTATTACGCAAAAAATTTGCAGGGAAATTTATTATTTATTCATGGCACAGGAGATGATAATGTTCATTACAGCAATGCCGAAGTTTTATTAAATGAATTGGTCCGGTACAATAAGAAATTTCAATTTATGGCTTACCCCAACAGAACCCATAATATTAATGAAGGCGAAGGAACCACCAGGCATTTATCAACTTTATATTCTGATTATTTAAGAGAGAATCTTCCACGCGGTGCACGATGATGGGGTAAATAAAAAAGGGAGCGCAATACTCCCTTCTTTAGTAATTTTTTTTTAAATTAATACATCCCCTTTAATGTGCTTTTAAGTTTTGCTACATCGGGCGAATTGTCTTCTGAAGCGTCTGCAAATAATTCGGAAGAGGTTTTTTCTTCACCATAAAAAGCTTCATTGGCTTTTCCGTCTATATCTATGGCAGACCCGTTAAGACTAATCCCGGCAAATAAACCCTTGCTACGGGAGTAAGAATATACTTCGGCTTCCAGTTTTAAATCCGTGCTGGCAGTAGAACTTCTTCCAACCGGGCCAGCAGCCACAGAAATATCACCTCCGAGCGTAAAGCTGTTGTCTCCTATGTTTTGTAGCGTTTCACGATTTTTAAATACCAGAACTAAATCAACTGATTGAACACCTGCCTGGAGGCCGAGGCTTCCACCCGTCATTGTCACGAAGACCGGGTTACTCCAAGTACCATCTTCTAATTTTACCATAGCGATACCTTTCCCTCTTTTACCGCCTACTACAAACCCTGCATGTATCATTTTTGGAATGATGATAATTCCCTGTGTTATCGCCAGTAACTCAGAGGGAATACTTTCTTTCATTTTCTGAAAATCTTCCAGAACATTTATAGAAGCTTCAATTTTATCTTCCTGTTTCTCCTGAGCTATTGCAGGATTTATTGTACCGGTAATACCAATCATCGCAAGCGTCAGTAGCCCATTTTTAAGAATTTTCATTGTGATTCAATTTAGTTTTTTAAAATTATTGATACTTGAAAATCTACAACATTAATGCCATCACGCCATTGCATTTAATAACAGCTAAAAATAAGTTATTGCGGTTTGCAAGGGGCTATGATGCGTTCAGGTTACTCTAAAAGGAAAAGCTGCCTTCGAAAAGGCAGCATAAGCATTAGGTAGAGGATGGTGTATTTCATTTGAACGACAAAATTATCGTGATGGCACACATACAAAAGGACACCTACCGTTGATATTTGAGCTTATTTTTTAGTTTTAATATTGGCGTTTCCAAGTACCTGAAAGAAAGCGAAGCAACAAGTAAACTAAGTGCTGTATAAATCGGTAATTTAAAAACCCAGGGATGCCATTCAAGTTTTGAAAAAACACCCAGTTTTTCGAAGGGAAAACTCAACCAAAATTTGTCGAACACAAACTTGGTGAAATAAATAGTCAATTGGAAGGTGATAGATATAAATTCCGTAGGAAATGATTCCAATATAGCGGACGTTTTTATTTTTCAGAAACCTGTCTACAGGTGCGCTTTGAAAATTGAATGCTGTCGATTTCAAAACGGCGAAAAGCGAACAAATATCTAGTGCCAATAGTTTCCCTGGAAAAGTAAGAATTAGGCTACAGATTAAGATACATACCCATAAAACTTCAAAGATTTTTCTTCCGAAAAGCTCTTTCGGAAGCCAATCATTTTTAAGCAGGATAGCTCCGAGACCTCCTAATCCGAGTCCGGCCATCCGTGTCACTATCCCGTAATAATCGTAGGTTTT
>MWWA01000151.1_pt1 | contig 20603 bp, 21 predicted proteins | sample 1047341 | NCBI WGS metagenome assembly MWWA01 (sample SAMN06349978, study PRJNA376086) | soil metagenome | isolation source: MS5-1 sample Antarctic (ecotone) soil | place: Antarctica | collected 2015-01-13
GGTAATTAAACCATATTAATGCTGTTTACCCCTTTTAGCTTGGATCGTTGCCCCTTTTTGGGTAGCGACCCTCTAAGAAATATTTACGGTTTTCATTTCTTACCCAAAGTCAATGAAACCCTGTAATTGCCCGGGTAGTTTTGAACAATAATCGAAAAAGAATAGCATAGGTAAACGACTAATTTATAAGAAAAGAAATTAGCAGGTGTTACGTTGCTCAATTTTAACATCAATTTGAAAAATTAATTAAATGAACATGACAATCAAAACATTCTTCAAAAATACTTCTATGAAACGAGAATTAATTTTCTTAAGGGTATTTGCCATAGCTACTGTTACCGCAATATTCTTTATTACTGCATCGGCATTTAAAAAGAACGAAAATGCTAAATTCAGTGTGATTGATGTAGAAAGAATAAATATTGTGGAGAAAGATGGAACGGTGAAAATGGTGATTACAAACGTAGGACGCTTTCCTAATGGTAGTGATAAAATTAATAGCAGACCAACTAACGAACAGCGGAAAAAGAGATCAGGAATGCTATTTTTTAATGAAGATGGAATAGAATGCGGTGGCTTTATATATGATGGACAAAAAACAGCAAACGGGCACAGTGCTGGGCTTTCATTAACCTACGACCAATACGATGGCGATCAGGTGATGCAATTACTTACAAAAGATTATAGAGAGGGAAACGAAAGATTCGTAACCAGTGGGTTGATGTTCAATGACCGACCGTCCAATGAGTCGCAAATCAGAACGGCAGAGATCATGAAAGAGCTAGAGGAAATTGGTAAAAAAGACCCTAAGTCTGCTGAGCAAAAATATAAAGATTATCAAGCACAAGGATTGGTAGGCGGTTCTCCACGTCTAATGCTTGGAAAATCACGAAGTGAAAATAATGGACTGTTTCTATTTGATAATAAAGGGATGCCAAGAGCAATGTTTTATGTTGATAAAGAAAATAATGCTAAACTTGAATTTTTTGATGATAAAGGAACAATTATCAGCTCATTTCCCGAAAAGAAGAATAATAAGAATGGTAAATGAGATAAATCCTATTTTCCACCGAAACACTTACCCAGTATCAATCCTGTTTAAACCCCCTCAGCTTAGGTCGTTGCCCCTTTGGGTAGCGACCCTCTTAGGAGAATTAACGGCTTTCATTTCTTACCCCAAGTCAATGAAAACCGCTAATTACCCAATTAGTTTTGAACCATTATAAAATGTACACAATAGGTTTTGACCAATGTATATAGAAGGCGATTAACAAATTCTCAAAGGTCAATTTATCAATCAAAAAAATTATGATTATGAACAAGAAATTACAAGCAATAATAGGAATGGTCTTCCTCATTAGCAATGCATTTGGTCAGACAAGTGAAGGACACTTAGACAAAAAAATAAAAGAAAAATTTGCTCCTCAATGTTATTTCACTCCATTAATTAACCTGGTAAATAGTAACTTGAATTACGGTAGCGATAATTCATCGGTAGCAGGTTACAAAAAGCAAAGCCTGGGCTTACAGGCAGGTGTATCTGTTCAAACAGTTATCTTTTCAAATTTCTCAGTATTATCTGAATTGTACTATATAAGGAAGGGTGGTAAACTCAAAGTAAACAATCCGCTAACCTCTGACGCTGTTGCTTACCGTTTCAATAGTTTGGAATTACCGGTATTGGCTCGTTTACATTTAGGTAGAGTGCATGTTAATGCAGGACCTTCCATTGCTTATAATCTTTCCGGGTCTGAAAAAACTGAAGATCTCACTACAAAAATGTCGTTTAATAAAGGTATTGAGAATTTCAAGCGTTTTGAGGCAGGCATCCAAATGGGCGGCGGCTATACATTTCCTTTAAAAAATAAAAGTATCGTACTTGACATCAGGTACAACTATGGTCTCACTAACATCTCTTACAACAAAGAAATGTTCAACAGGAATTTAGCTATTAACCTACGATTTAGTAGGTCAGGCAATTAGAAGGTTGAGAGCACATAAGCAGTAAGCGACTTAACCCTTTATTTAAAACATTTAAGTAAAGACTGAATACGCAATTGTGCGATAAATTCTCCCTTTATAAATTATACTTTAAAGTAAAATAAAATGCAAACAACAATAGAAGGATTTACTTCCATTCCAAATCAGAACAAAAAATCCTGGCAAGATATTATCCGTAATTATGGAAAGGAACAAACATGCATCCCAGGATCAAGAAAAATAAATGATAAATTGATTGGGATGTATCAGAACCAACTGAAATCCTGTTTCTTTTGTTTTTTCCTATTTTTCTTCACAACCTACATATGCACCGGCCAGGTTTCTAAGAAGCAATTAGTACAAATCAATCGCCTTATTGATAGTATCAATATTAACCTGGAGAATAATTACATATTCCCTGATAAAGCCCTAATGATCGCAACGCACTTGCGGTCACAGGCGAAGAAGGGAGCGTACAATTCCTTTTCAACAGACCCGCATAAACTGGCCAGCCAGGTACAGGCTGATATTTACAGCATACACCGCGACCCCCATATGGTTGTGGGATATAACCCTGGTTGGCAAGGGCATCAAAAAGGGTACACAGGGCCATCAGAGGAGGAAGCCAGGTGGTTTGCAAAGTTTGTGAAGGATAACAACTTTATGTTTAAGAAGGTGGAGCTTTTACCTGGAAACATAGGTTATTTGCCCTTCAATATTTTTGTTGAACATGTAAAAGATGCTAAACCAATCATTGCTTCGGCTTTGGGCTTTTTAGCCAATTCAAGCGCAATTATTATTGATTTAAGGGAAAACACAGGAGGGGAACCGGAAATGGTAAGCCAACTGGAAAGCTACTTTTTTAAAGAAAAGATTCTTTTAAATGTAATAATAAACCGATCGAACAAAGACACTGCGTTCTATTATGCTGACCCGGCGAAAACAGACGGCTTAACCCTTTCGATGCCAATGTATATATTGACAAGCAAAAAGACTTTCTCAGGCGGAGAGGACTTCAGCTATGGCATGCAGCAGGCCAAACGGGCGACTATCGTTGGGGAGGTTACCGGCGGTGGTGCGCACCCTACGAACCCCTTTTCTGTGGGGCAAGGCTTCCTTGTTCAAATTCCATTTGCCCGTTCATCAAATCCCGTTACTAAGACAGATTGGGAAGGAACGGGTGTTATACCAGATGTTAATGTTGATGCCTCAAAAGCCCTTATAAAAGCACAGGAGCTTATATTCAGAGAACGCCAAGCAATGGCCAAAACTGAAGAGGAGAAACAAAAAATGGAGTATTTGATCAATGCGCTCTATGTAAACCAGGACCTTGGCACTCTGCCGGTGGATCAGTTTGACAAATTTGTTGGCACATACGGCCCTTTGGTCATTTATCGTGAGGGTAACAAGCTGTTTTGTAATATCTCAGATAACATTTCAGAACTGGCGCATATCTCCAAAAACCTTTTTGTTTTGGACGGCAATGCGCAGATTGATTTTATAAAAAACAGCAAAGGCGTCTATTCCAAGGCCAGGCTGCTAACCAGCCACGGAGGCGTTTTTGAGGAGCTGAGAAAATAGAAAGGTGCATGCAGAGCGAAGAATATTTTGTTTGCCACTGCGCCAGGCATTCAGGCGTAGGTATGACCTTTTAACGTGCCCCAAGTGTCTAAATTAAACCATGTCTCAAACGAACTTTTGTTCTTGAAGAAAAAGCACAAATAGAATTTGTAAAGGACAGCACAGGGCGCTATTCTTTAATAAAGATTTATCTAAATGATAGAAGTGTTTTTGAATAAGCAAAAAAATATTAGTTTGATAAAGCATCAATTTTTAATATACTTACCATGAAGTTATCAGCTCAAAACGCTATCAAAATTATGTTGGGGTTACTTTTAATGGTAATATTTTTCCACCTGCTTATAATGATACAAGTAATCCCTTATGAAATAGCTTGGGGAGGTAGGCTGCAGAATACTGAACAGATGTATATGTTTGAAGCCTTTTCAATTCTGATCAACTTATCCCTATTATTCATTTTGTTAATGAAAGGAAGATATATTAAGTATCGGCTTAGAGAAAAGACACTCAATATTGTACTTGTTATTTTTCTCATATTGTTTATCTTAAATACTGTTGGAAATTTATTTGCGCAGACAAACTTTGAAAAACTATTCGCTTTATTGACACTAATATTTGCCTTCTTGCTTTGGATGGTATTACGGTCCAAAGCAATTAACTGATATATATCAAACTGCAGGTATCTATTAGTAAAACTGATTTACTAATTCTTTGCGTAAGTAAAATCTTCATGTTCATCCCCCAAAGCATCAAAAGATGTCAGCCAGGTTCATTAGCCTGTGATGGCATTTAGAGGTGAAATGTATTGCTGTACCCCTTTTTCTTTTTGTGTTGATTGTTCATCCGCTTCTTCTAGAATTTCTTTCTTACCCAAAGTCAATGAGATTAGAAAATGAGAGGAGTAGTTTCGTCCACGTAAGCAGAATAAATCTGATTCTTAAAATGAAAAATAAAATGAAAGAAATTTCTTCAATCAAAAGAACTGCAAGAATTGCAGGATTTCTTTATCTCCTTCAAATTCCACTAGGTGTTTTTGGAATTGTGTATGTTCCAAAATCACTAATAGTCATTGGAAATTCGGAAAAAACTGTTTCAAATATCTTAGCCAATGAGTTTTTATTCCGTCTCAGTATAGTGAGTGCAATTCTTTGTGCGCTGGTTACTATAGCCACAGCTGTATACATTTACAATGTACTTAAGTCAGTCAATAAGCGTCATGCAAAGTGGATACTTTTATTCACTTTAATGGTAGCCCCCATTACCATGATTAACGAACTAAATAATGTTGCTGTTTTAGTTTTATTAAAATATCCTCAATATTCACCGGCATTTAGTTTCGATCAATTATACAATATGGTTTCCATCTTTTTAGATTTACACCAATATGGACTTCAGATTGCCGGAATATTTTTTGGACTTTGGTTATTCCCTATGGGTTATTTAATTTACAAATCAACGTATATACCAAAGATTATAGGCATTTTATTGATAGTTACTTGCCTAGGCTATCTAATTGATTTTACCAAATTTTTTCTGTTTCCTAAGTTTCCTGTGATAGTTAGTGAATATACCTGGCTTGGGGAAGTTCTTATGGTTTTATGGCTATTGATTAAAGGTGTGAATGTAAAAAAGTTTGAAAAATGGCATGAAGATCAAAATTTAGTTTCGTTTAGAAATTCTTTTCCTGATCCTGCTAAGTGACTCCGGTGTAACACCGATATAACTTGCTATTTGGTATTGAGGTATTCGTTGAAATAAATCAGGTCTTGATTTTAATAAATTTTGATACCGAAGTGTTGGAGTGTTTATTGTAAAAGCTTCTATTTTTTCTTGCTGTTCAGTGAACACTCTTTCCATTAGTTTCCTTGAAACAGTTTCCAGGTTCGGAAATTTTTTAAACAAACCTTCTCCTTTTTGGCTGTTGCCAATTAGTAAGGAACAATCTGTACAACATTCTAGATAATATGGTGAGGGGTTATTTGGATTGATGTGATTTAAGGATATTACCCATTGCTCATCTGAAAAAAAGTCACTTGTTTTTTCAACCCCGTCAATCAAATAGTATTGTCGGACAATGCCCTCTAAAACAAAATAAGTGTCACTGGAAATTTGAGCTTCTTTAAGTAACACGGTTCCTCTGCCGTATTGTTGGAGCCGCATTGTTTCGTCTATAGCCTCAATTTCTTCAGTTGACAAAGGACTAAACCTGGTAAAATGAGTTAAAAGTCTGTTGTCCATTTTTTATCAATTAAATTTATGCAAAACATAAGGCTTTAGTATTTATAATTTTTACCATGAACCAATCCATTCAAAATGCTCTCAGATTTTATAATAATAAATAAATCTGAATGAACAAAAATCAGGCAAGTCATTTCCTTGACCGAATTCATTTTGATATTTGTTAAAAGAAGTTGGGTTTTTTTGTAATTCAACCTTTGCATAAAGAACTGCCTGCCAAACGGCCTGGCGCATAACGATTGAGTATTTGCGAAGGCAGGGAATTCATTGCTCGTCCAGCCCGGTACAAATGCCCAATTGAAAATATAAAGTTGAAGATAACAACTATAAGCCAAATGAAACTCGTCTACCGGAACCGCTGCTGATGCCTGCAAATAGTTGATGTTACAATGTCCCGCCCTGCTTTTGCAAATACTTTTGTTGGTGGCAGTTTTAGTCCGCCTGTAAATGAAAAACTTTTTCAAAAGTGTTCCTAAGCCCATTTGTCATATAAAGAATTAATCCCAAAATGATAAGTGTAAAGAATGGAAGAAAAAGTAAAATGAATGACTTAGGTCCGTTAATCATTGTTTTAATTCCAAATAATTCACACAAGAAAAGTCCAGCCATAAAGTAAATGATAAAAACGAAACCCAAATTTGGTCTTAGGTTAGTTTTAATAATTGTTTTACTATCATTGGTATTAATTGTTCCTTTGAGATACGCAAAGTCGCTTCCAAAAATACTCTTATATATCCAAGTGTCCACTGATGTGTAAACTTAAAGGTATTGTCATCGTTAAGCTTACCAGTGATGTTTCAGAGAAGTTAGACCATTCCTTATTTGTCACTTTAGAAAAGTCTCCAAGTAAACTGTCAATGGGTCTGTTAACTGTGTATCTATATTTTCTTGTAAATAGAAAGTCCATAAATATTAAAAGTCAAACTTGGAAAATGTTAGAATATTACTGTCACAAAAGTGGTCTGTAAAATTTGCCACCAACGTCAGTTTGTCTAAAAACCCCGTTTTTTTCAAATCTAAGTTAAATCAGAAGGTAATGCAAGCCCTATACAGAGGCTTTTTTGTAGGGCGATAAAAGTTTAATAAAAAATTGGATTGAACGCTGTAGCTATAAATGGATTTAATATGGCGGTTTTTATTAAAAAATGTCAAGACAAGCTCTTTTAAGAACTTTTTCAACAGTTTTTATCAATAATGTTCATCAGTCGGCGCAGGTTAAAGGCTGTAAACATAAATCCGACATCAGCACTGGCATGTTTTATTCCTTTTTTAGTGCTGATGAAGTAAAAGCCCCACTGTCTTTTTATAATGCCATAGGTATGTTCTATGATTGCCTGCCGTTTTTTGTAGGTGAGTGTATCGGCTTGGATGTTTTTTTTATTTTGCTCTATGTAAGGCTGGTACTCGCTGCGTTCAATCAGTCTTCCTTTTTTATTTTTTGTGCAGGATGCCAGTGCGGGGCAGGTGCTGCAGGCGGTTGTTTTATAATGTTTTGCATGATACAGATATCGTTCTTTGCTCTTAACGTACCAATTGCCATTTGTCTTTAGTGTTTGCTGCTCAGGACAGGTGTAGTTATCCTGCTCTGGGTTGTAAATAAATTTATCGAAGTTATAGTTATCACCGGGTGCAAATGGGCATAGAATTGATGTTAGTCGTTCCCGGTGTAGCAAGCTATCCACTGCTAAATATGAAAACATCACCCAAACTTCCCCAACACCCCATCCATCAACCTCCTAATACCATCCAAAGAAAGATTCCCAATACTCCCTTCATGCGTATGCTCCAGTCCAGATGGCTGGTAAGCAAACTTTCCTTCTTCAACTTCTCTTCCTACGATTTGATAGGCTTCACGAAAACTGATGCCTTTATTCACTAAACTATTCACAGCTTCCACGGTAAACAGGTATTTGTATTGATCATCTTTCAGCAAATCTTTTTTTACTTCAATACTTGATAACATCAGTTTCATCAACTCGATGCATGCTCCCAGGTCACTGATCGCGGGGAATAAGATCTCTTTGGTTAATTGTACATCCCTGTGGTAACCCGAAGGAAGGTTATTCAATAAAATTGTGAGCTCGTTAGGTACAGATTGTATCCGGTTGCAACGCGCCCTGATGATCTCAAATACATCAGGATTCTTTTTATGTGGCATGATGCTGCTTCCCGTAGTGAGCTCAGAAGGAAAGGATATAAAACCAAAATTCTGGTTCATGTATAAACAGCAATCCATCGACATTCTGCTCAAACTCGCAGCAATGCAACTGATGCCCATGGCGACCAGCTTTTCCGTTTTTCCTCTCGACATCTGTGCATATACTGAATTGTAATTCAGATCAGCAAAGCCGAGCAATTCTGTTGTAAGCTTTCGGTCAAGTGGAAAGGATGATCCATAACCCGCCCCGCTTCCCAGTGGATTTTTATTCGTCACATGATAGGCAGCAGCTAGCATTTCAAGATCGTCCACTAAACTTTCCGCATAAGCACCAAACCAAAGCCCGAACGAAGATGGCATGGCCAATTGGAAATGCGTATAGCCTGGCAGGAGGTCATCCTTATATTTATCACCCTGTTTTAACAGCAGATCAAAAAGCGATTTCACTTCATTTTTTATATGGAGAAGCGCATCTTTTAAAAATAATTTGATATCAACCGCTACCTGGTCATTCCTGCTTCTTCCACTATGGATTTTCCTGCCGATATCACCAATACGATTTGTAAGCATGAACTCAACCTGTGAATGCACATCCTCCACGCCTTCTTCAATAATGAATTTCCCTTCCTCAACCAATCCGGCAATTTCTTTTAAATGTTTTACAGCAATTTCAGACTCTTCCCTTGTCATCAATCCTGCCTGACCCAGCATCGTCACGTGTGCGATAGATCCCTTCACATCATATTTTGCCAGGAGCAGATCAAACTCCTTGTCCCTGCCCACAGTAAATGATTCCACAATGGCGGCTACCGAAGAATCTCCTTTTTGCCATAATTTCATAGCACCCGGTTTAATAGTTGAATATAATCGCTGATACCTTTCTTTATTTCATCTGTATAAATAAATTCATCAGCAGTATGACTGCGAGCGGAATCACCCGGACCTATTTTCAATGCAGGAAAATGCATGAGGGCCTTGTCTGATGATGTGGATGAACCAAAACATTTCTTACCTGTTTCCAGTCCTGCTTTAACCAGCGGATGATGGGTGCTGATGCTTGTTGAACGCAACCTGCAACTTCTTGGAATCGCTTCGCTTTGTATGGCAGCAAGGATGATCTCCAGCACTTCTTCATGATTATACATTTCATTGAGCCTGACATCTGCAATAAAACTGCAACTATCCGGAACAACATTATGCGCCTTGTTTGGTGTGTCAATGGAAGTCACCGAAACCGTAACAGGGCCTAATAATTCACTCCTTTTTTCAAACTGCAAACTCTTTAGTGTTTGAATATCATTCACTGCAATATAGATCGCATTTATTCCTTCCCCTCTTGCCGCATGTCCTGCCCTTCCTTTGGCGGTGCAATCCAGCACCATCAATCCTCTTTCCGCTACGGCCATTTGCATGAGGGTTGGTTCACCAACAATAGCAGAATCAATAGGCGGCAATAATGGCAACAGCCATTCAATACCATCCTTACCTGAAATTTCTTCTTCCGCACTTGCTGCCATGATAAGATTGTATTTCATTCCTTCCCGCCCGTAGAAATATAAAAAAGTGGCAATAAGGGAAACAAGTGAAGCGCCCGCGTCGTTGGAACCCAATCCAAATATTTTTCCATCTTTTTCTATGGGATCAAATGGATCTTTTTTATATCCACTATTGGGTTTAACCGTATCGTGGTGTGAGTTCAATAGGATCGTGGGCTTGCTTTCTTCGAAATGGATATTCTTTACCCAGATATTATTTTTTTCCTGGTAAACCTCTATCTCTTCTTTTTCAAAAAACTTCCTGATCAAAGCGGCAGTGCCTTCTTCTTCCCTGCTGAAGGAGGGTATCCTAATCAAACCTTTCAGCAGCCCAATCGCTTTTTCTTCATATGATGTAAAAGAATTCATGAAATGCTTGTCCCTGATTTTCCTGAAATGATCAAATGGAGATTTTCTGCTTTTCCAATACTTACTTGCGACACTCCTGCATCAATGGCCGCAATGGCGTTTTGGATCTTTGGTATCATGCCTCCGGCAATCGCACCGGCATCAACAAGCTGGTGATAATTATCGCTATTGATCTGCGGTATCACTGAAGCTTCATCATGTATGTTTCCAAGTACACCTTCTTTTTCAAAACAATAGATCAGATGAATTTCTGCCCTGGATGAAAAAGCCTGTGCAATGCTGTTTGCTATGGTATCGGCATTGGTGTTGAGTAATTGTCCCCTTCCATCATGGGTGATGGGTGCAACCACCGGCGTCAGTCCCCTTTCAAGAAATTCAAATAAAAGAGGTGCATTTACTTCATCCACATCGCCTGCAAATCCATAATCGGCTTCTCCCGCAATTCTTTTATGTGCTTTGATGATTCCTGCATCGGCGCCGGTGAGTCCTAATGCGTTTACTCCTTTTGACTGCAGCCGCGCCACAATTGTTTTATTGATCCATCCTCCATATACCATGGTCACTAACTTAAGTGTTTCCAGATCAGTAACCCTGCGACCCTGGATCATTTGCTGGGGAATGGCAAGTTTTTGCGCCAGCTCAGTGGCCAGTTTGCCACCGCCGTGCACGAGGATTCTTTTCTCACTTATGGATGAAAAAGCAGAAAGGAATTGGTCAAGCTTTTCTTCATCATCAATGATGTTCCCCCCGATTTTTATGACGTATAATTTATCCATGGATCAATGCTGATAAAACCGCCTGTGCCGCCCAAACCCTGTTGGATGCCTGTTGCGTAATAATAGAATGCGTACCATCCAGGATCTCGTCGCTCAATTCAATATTTCTTCTTACAGGCAAACAATGCATCACTTTTGCATCACGTGTAAGTTTAAGTTTTTCATTAGTCAGCATCCATGAAGGATCTGTTGTTAATACTTCTCCATACTGATGATAAGCACTCCAGTTTTTTACATATACAAAATCAGCATCCTTTAAAGCTTCATCCTGGTTGTGGTTAATGGTGGCGCCATTTGTAAATGATTCATCCAGTTCATAACCTTCTGGGTGCGCGATGGTAAAATCCGCGCTGCCCCAGGCATTGATCCATTCAGCAAAACTGTTTGGAACACATTGTGGCAGGGCCTTGATATGCGGTGCCCAGGTTAATACAACTTTTGGACGGGAACCATGTTTCATCGTTTCATTAATGGTGACAAGATCGGTAAGACTTTGCAAAGGATGACGCGTGGCCGTTTCCAAACTTACCACCGGTACGCCCGCGTATTTAATAAACTGGCTGATGATCTTTTCATTGTAATCTTCTTCCCTGTTTTTCAAAGAAGGGAAAGTTCTGATAGCAAGTATATCAAAATAATTTCCCAGGATGGGTGCCGCGTCTTTTACGTGTTCAACTGTTGTTCCGTTCATGATCGCGCCTTCTTCAAATTCAAGGGCCCAACCTTCGGCAGAAACATTAAAAACAATGGCTTCCATACCAAGTTGCTGTGCAGCAACCTGCGTACTTAAACGGGTGCGCAGACTTGGATTCAGAAACAAACAACCAACACGTTTGCCTGCACCCAGCTTTTTATCTTTAAACGGATCTGCTTTATAATCGAGGGCTTTGCGCACCAGTGCATTGATGTCACCTACATCATGAACAGAAATAAATTGCTTCATCAGGCTTGTTGCTTTTGTGTGATGGATAGTATGGAAGACTTTAGTGCCTCAATAAAATAGTCAGCCTGCTCTGTTGAAAAATTCAGTGCAGGAAGCAGTCTTACCACATTGGGTTTTGCTTCACCAGTAAATATTTTCTTTTCGCTTAGCAAAGTTTTCCTGAGATCTTTTATCCTTTCAGGCAGATCAAAGCCGATCATCAGTCCCCTTCCGCGCACCCCTTCTATTTCTTCAACCTCTTTTAACTGCTGAATCAGATAGTCACCAGTACTTGCCGCATTTTCAATAAGGTTTTCCTGCTGTATAACCTCAAGCACCGCAAGAGCCGCGGCACAGGCAAGATGGTTTCCACCAAACGTTGTTCCCAGCATCGAATGTTTTGCATGTATATGCGGTGCGATGAGAATTCCGCCCACAGGAAAACCATTTCCCATGCCTTTAGCCATTGAATAAATATCTGCATCTATGCCGGCATGATCAGTCCCAAAAAACTTTCCTGTTCTTCCATAGCCGCATTGCACTTCATCAGCGATCAATAAGGAACCATAGGTATTACACAGATCCCTTGTCAGACTTAGGAAATTTTCTTCTGCTTCAATAATACCACCTACACCCTGCATGGCTTCAATTATAACACCTGCAACAGTTTGACCGTGTTGTTGAAAGAATTGTTTCAGTTCCTCCGCATCATTATATGGAAGGAATATGATGTTCTCTGTCTTATTCACGTCCGCAACAATGGCTGGATTATCCGTTGCAGCTACAGCAAGAGATGTTCTGCCATGAAACCCTTTTGAAAAGGCAATGATCTTACTTCTTCCTGTATGAAACGATGCCAGCTTCATGGCATTTTCATTGGCTTCCGCCCCGCTGTTCACCAGGAACAACTGGTAGTCTTCCTTCCGGCTCACTTCTCCGAGTTTCGCGGCCAGTTGTTTTTGAACTGGAATGTGGATGGAGTTGGAATAAAAACCGATCTTATGTAACTGCGCTTCTATCCTGCTGATATAATGCGGGTGACCATGACCGATAGATATCACGGCATGTCCGCCATACATATCAAGATATTGAGTTCCCTTATCATCCCAGAGATGGGCGCCAAGCGCCTTTTCAATGGTAATATCATTTACAGGATATACATCAAATAATTTCATCAGAATGCTGTTGCTTTTAAATGGAGTCCTTCCTTTTCATCAAATCCGAAAACAAGGTTCATGTTCTGCACGGCCTGCCCACTCGCACCTTTCAATAAATTATCAATCGCTGAATGGACCACAAGCTTGTTACCTGCCCTTTCCAGGCTGATCATGCATTTATTTGTATTGACAACCTGCTTGAGGGAAATCGTTTGCTCCGAAAAGATGGTAAATGGTGCCTCCTTAAAATAATCAATATACAGTGAAGTCAATTCTTCGATTGACAGCGTAGAATCAAGAGTGGAACTGATAAAGATCCCTCTTGTGAAATCACCGCGCCAGGGAACAAAATTGATTTCCGGGGAAAGTGATCCTGCCTTTTCCAGGGATCCATTGATCTCGTGCAGGTGTTGATGCGTGAGCACTTTATAAGGTTGAATATTATTTGCGCGCCAGCTAAAATGGGAACTTGGGGCAGGCGAAATGCCCGCGCCGGTGGAACCAGTGATTCCTGTAGAATGAACTTCTTTTAACAGGCCAGCTTTGGCAAGTGGGAGCAGTCCTAATTGTATGGCCGTAGCAAAACAACCTGGATTGGCAATATTTTCTGCCTGGCGTATTTCTTCTTTATTTAATTCAGGCAAACCATAAATAAAATTCCTGTCACCAATTTGGTTCGATCCCTTCAACCTGAAATCCTGTGAGAGGTCAATGATTTTCACTTCACCAGGGAAAGGATTTGCTTCCAGAAATTTTTGTGATTCGCGATGACCCAGACAAAGAAATAAAACATCAATCTTTTCATTGTATCCTTCAGAAAAAGCAAGTCTGGTATCTCCTTCAAGATCCTGGTGAACAGAAGAGAGCTTTTTTCCTGCATTGCTCCTGCTGTGTACAAAACTAAGATCAACACCGGGATGATGTAAGAGTAAACGCACCAGTTCTCCACCGGTATACCCTGCACCTCCAATAATGCCTGCTTTAATTTTTTGCATCAGCTATTGATTTTACCTGGTAATAAATGGAGGTCTGGTTGCCAAATATTTTGCTGAATCCTTTCACATCATCACCCGTCCAGCTGTTATTCATTTCACCATAACTGCCAAATTTTGCGCTCATCAGGTCATATTCTGATGAAATGCCCAGTACATTAAATCGGTAGGGAAGCAATTCAACAAAAACTTCACCGGTGACATGTTGCTGGGTGCTTGTGAAAAAGTTTTCTATGTCTTTCATTACAGGATCCAGGATCTGACCTTCATGCAACCAGTTGCCATAGAATTGCGCGAGTTGCTCTTTTATATTTGACTGCCATTTGGTAAGCACATGTTTTTCAAGGGCATGATGTGCTTTGATGATAATCAGGGGAGCCGCGGCCTCAAACCCCACACGGCCTTTGATTCCGATAATGGTATCGCCCACATGAATATCTCTTCCAATTCCAAACGGTGCAGCAATTGAATGTAATTTCTGAATGGCTTCTGTGGGATGTGAAAATATCCTGTCATCAATTCCATGAAGTTCACCTTTTTTAAATACCAGTTTTATTTTTTCCGGATTTTCTTTTGTTACCTGTACCGGCCAGGCTTCCTCTGGCAATGAGCCATTGGAGTGCAAAGTTTCTTTTCCTCCAACACTGGTACCCCAAAGTCCTTTATTAATGGAATAGGCAGCTTTTTCAAAATTCATTTCCACGCCTTTTTCCTTCAGATAGCTGATTTCTTCCTCACGGCTTAATTTTAAATCCCTGACAGGTGTGATGATTTTTATTGCGGGGATCATAATATTAAAAACCATGTCAAAACGCACCTGGTCGTTTCCTGCGCCCGTACTACCATGCGCCACGGCATCTGCTTCCAGTTTTTTTGCGTGTTCGGCTATATAAAGTGCCTGTATCAGGCGTTCTGCACTAACGCTTAATGGATAAGTATTGTTCTTAAGTACATTTCCAAAAACAAGAAATTTAATGATGCGCGCGTAATAATCCTCAACAGCATGAATGGTGGTATGTGAACGTACGCCCAACTTATACGCATGCTTTTCTATTGCATCCAATTCCTCTCCGGAAAACCCACCTGTATTTACAATAATGCTGTGCACCTCATATCCAAGGTCTTCTGATAAATATTTGGCGCAATATGTTGTGTCGAGGCCACCGCTGAAACCAAGAACGGTTTTCATGATTATAAATTAAAGATGAATGATAGGATGGAAGTTTTTTTACCGGCTTGCAAATTTTTTTCTCTTCTCTGGCGAAGGTTCATAAAAATATGTTGCTTCCATTGAAGCAGTCTTTCATAAACATTTTTTTTATCTGAAAAATGCTCACTGGTTTCTGCTGGTTCGTAATGGTCGGCCGGATCAAAAAGCATGGCCGTACACAGGCAGTTCTTTCTTTCTTTTGAAACAAGAATGTCAAAATTTACACAGCTTCTGCATCCGGCCCAGAAATCCTCATCCTGCGTTAATTCAGAATAGGTTACCGGTTCATAACCAAGGTCACTGTTGATCTTCATCACTGCAAGTCCGGTGGTAAGTCCGAATAGTTTGGCATCCGGATATCTTTCCCGGCTTAGGGTAAAGATCTTTTGCTTAATGGCTTTTGCCACGCCGGACTTTCGGTATTGAGGTGCTACGATTAATCCTGAGTTGGCAACGTAAGTGCCATGTCCCCAGGTTTCGATATAACAGAATCCAACCCATTCACCATTGTGGGTATGCGCGATCACTGCTTTTCCTTCCTCCATTTTCAGAGAAACATATTCAGGACTTCTTTTGGCAATGCCGGTTCCGCGGGCTTTTGCCGAAGCTTCCATTTCATTGGTGATTGCAGCTGCATAATGGGTATCAGCAGGCGTAGCTATTTTGATAATAATTGAATTATCCACTTAGACAGGTAAAAAAAGGTAAGGGAGAACCAATCCGAAAATGAGGGATCTGGGAAAATTCACTGATAGGGGCCGTGGTCAATGGCTCGTCCTATCAGCATCCACGTCGGTTCAGGTACCAGAACAGGTCAAAGCATACCGCGTAAACGCCCGTTGCCATCGGTGGATGGAAAACAAAATGCTTTGTATGTGAATTGAGGTTTTGCACTTGTAAAAGGAACAAGCAAATATAATGCTAAATACCAGTTTAAGAACTGGCTCAGAAAAATTAACGATGTCTATGAATCTTCTGAGTGTTGAATCCCTGTTGAGATTTCCATTGAGTAACCAATACTGTACGGTAAAAAATCCAACATCACTGGCCGACAACCTTTTTGAGGATTGCCTGAAACCTTGCGAAACGGGCAACAAAAAGGCCTCCCCCAGATTACGCAGATTTTTGCTGATTGGTCTTCTGCGTTCATCAGCGCGATCTGCGGGCAACAAGAGGCAGGTACTGGTGTCAAATAGATCCAGGCTTCCTCACAAAATGTAATTCCAGGCACATCATCTTATCACATTTGGGTGGTTGTGTGCGCATGATTGCTCCTGATTTTTCCTAAGAAATGTTGGATACCTAAGGTGGAGCAATACAGCGCAAAGAACGCTTGTACAATCAGATCGCATGGAGTTGCACCTGTTTTCATTTTTCGGAGCGCTTCCTTGCGCAATCATCCGAAGGTATCTGGCTCACCGAAGCGCAGCGCGGGGGGCTCCACCTTTTTTTTCAAGAAAATAGGTGGAAGAGGTATTTAACCATTGGATTAGTTTTATAATCCTGCAGAAGTCAATTTCGGTATGGTTATGTCAATTCAGAAAATCTTTCCCCGGACAGCAGTGATGTTTAATCGTAAATAATGAGGAATAGCAATAACCGTAGCCATGGTAATATTCATATGAATTAAGTAAATTGTACTTTTTTGATAAAGTTTTATACGTAACGAATGTATTTTGACCGATGAAAAACCCAAGGTTGGATCTTCCAGGGCCTGGTGATACCAACCGGAGCTACCCTTCTTCTCAGCTGGAGCAGCTATTTCAATTAACCGCAGATCTGGTGATAATGATCCGCGCGAATGGCAGTCTGGGATATATTTCTAAAAAATCTTTTGCATTTACGGGCTATACAGAAGATGAATTGAGCGGGTCAAACTATGCGCAACTGGTTTCGCCTTCTTTTCATGAAAAAAGTAAATCACTTTTGTTTTCTCCAGCTAAGGGGGTTTCTACATATGAAATGAACTGCCTAAGAAAGAATGGCTCAGAATTCAAATGCAGATGGTCCTGCATGTGGGCAGAAAACAATGAAAGTTTGATTTGTTTTGTGCATCAGCTTCCGGATGACCAGGAAGATAACAACTACGGGAAGCAACTTCTTACAAATGATCAAAAATCAGATACCCATATTGTAAATATTTTCCATGGTTTGGGTGATGGCTTTTTTGCCGTTGATGAAAACTGGAAAATCATATCTGCCAATCTTAAAATAGAATCAATCCTCAAAGCCAGCAGCGGTGATTGTGTTGAATTGAACCTTTGGGAATGTTTTCCTGATATGAAGGAATCCGTTTTTCATGGAATGTTTCTAAAGGCTGTTCGTGAAAAACTCCCCGTACATTTTGAAGGATATTCCACTTCTTCTGAGCGTTGGATCAAAGTCCATGCATATCCTCTGGAGCGGGAGCTGTTTGTTTTTTTCCAGGACATCAGTGAAAAGAAAAAAACAGAAGTCGAATTATTAAAGATCCAGGAAAGAAGCATTGAGCAGAACCAGATGATGGCGGAAGTGTTGGAACAAATGACTTCCGGATTTTTAACCATCAGGCTTGATGGGAAAATATTATATTGGAATAAACATGCTGAAATAATATCCGGGATTCCCCGGGAGACTATTCTTGGGAAATTAATATGGGATGTTTTTCCCGGGATCAAAGACACTCCGTATTATAGTTTATATAAAGAATTGCTTGATAGTGCGGTAGCAATTCATAAAGAAGTTCGATCGCCTTACCTGGGAAGGTGGATGGAGTTGCATGCCTACTCTACCCATAAAGGGATTTCAGTTTTTTTTCGCGACATACACGACAAAAAGGCAATCGAGGAAGAATTGCACAAACACTCACTGATTGTAAAAGATACTGCCAATGGTGTTTCAATTATTGATCCTGAAGGAAAGATCGTTTGGATCAATGAAGCATATACAATGTTAACGGGATACACATTTAAAGAAGTGGAAGGAAAGAAGAACAGTGAATTGCTTACAGGCCCCGGATCAAATCTTACCATATTGGAATCGATGAAGCATAAGTTTCAGAATAAGGAATCCTGGAGGGATGAGATACTCTGTTATAATAAAGATCAGCAGCCTGTATGGTTTGAAACTTCCGGTCAGCCTTTAATTGATAAGGAAGGAAACTGTCACCAGTATTTTATAATCTTCACGGAGATCACCCAAAGAAAAAGGGCAGAGGAAGAACTGCAGAAACTCTCGCTTATTGCTGAACAAACTGTAAATGCAGTTGCTATCAGTGATTCTGAAAGAACAGTAAGCTGGGTAAATAAAGCCTGTATTGAATTGAGCGGTTATAGTTTTGATGAAGCAGTTGGCAAGAAAATCTGGGAACTGTTTGATGGTCCTGAAACAGATCCTGAAGTGATTGCTTATACTCAAAGATGCGTAGAACGCAACCAGCCATTCCAGGTGGAAGTATTGAATTATAAAAAGAATGGCGAAACTTATTGGGCAAATGTTTCCTGCCAGCCATTGTTGGATAAGCAGGGAAAGCTCCAGTGCTTTTTTTCAATTGCAACAGATATAACGGAAAAAAAGAAACTGGAACAGGAGTTGGAATCCCAAAGGAACAATATTACAGCAGCCGTTATTGCAGCACAGGAAAAGGTAAGGGCAGTGGTTGGACAGGAGTTGCACGACAATATCAACCAGGTGCTCACCACGGTGAAATTGTATAATGAACTTTGCAGGGATGGTATTGGAAATGCAGATGAACTGCTTGGTAAATCTGTTGATCTTTTGCAAAATTCCATCACCGAGATCAGGAACTTATCAAAAAGGTTATCGGCACCAACACTGGGAAGCATCCGTCTTATGGAAACAGTTAAGGAATTGGTTGAATCTATTGAGGCAACGCATCGGATCCTCATCAATTTTGATGGATCGGGTATTGAAGGTCTTGAAGTGAGCCAGGAAATTCACCTGGCCGTGTATAGGATTTTGCAGGAACATTTCACCAATATTTTAAAACATGCAGATGCAAAATTTGTAACGGTTTTATTTATCCACCATCATAATCAGTTGCAATTGTATGTGAAGGATGATGGGAAAGGATTTGATCTGAATAAAACAAGAAGGGGGATTGGCATTACAAATATGATCTCCCGCGTTAGTAGTTTAAACGGGAAGATTTCTTTTAAAACAAAAACAGGAAGCGGCTGTGAATTACAGGTGCATCTGCCACTGTAAATGAAACCGCGGCTAGTTGATTAAGTCGGATCATTTTTTCGATTATTTGGTGTGGAAATCGAGGTTGCGAAAACCTGGCGGAATTTAATTATGCAATAGCAAAAGCTAAATTTCTAATTGCCTGATAGTTTATGCAGCACCCTCACTAAAATGACCTATATTTGCGGCGTACCAGAAGTTTGGCATTTATAGTTACCTTCTCTCACTTCCTTACCAGTTTCAATCTTTGCTCGCTTCGTTAAATTACACAATGGAAAAATTCAATAAAGAAATTTTAGTTGGTGAAGACAACAAAGTTTTTCAATTCACCAGGATGCAAAACATGATTGGTGTAAAATTCTTCATTACTACTTTTGATCAGACAAACAAACCCATTTCATTCAGTATGCGACAGGATAAGTTTGGCAAATGGGCGCTGACGCCCGGATCACTTCCCTGGCTATATCCTTTAACTGGTGAACTCGCTGATGCTATATTAGAAAAACAACCCGCCTGATGGAAGATTTTAAAAAGAATATCAGTAATACTGATTTTAATTTCAAGTACTTGCGCGAAGGGAATGATGTCCTTTTTCTTGTAAATGTTGATGCCCAGAGTTTTCGGATGATTACTGATGACGATGGTAACTGGGGAATCTGGCAGCAGGTCCCAGCCTGGATCAAAAAACTTGAAGAAGAACTTGCTCTGGCTATTGAAGAAAAATACCAGGGATAACCTCAGGTTTACAGTAATGGTAACTTAGCAACCAGAAACGGGCTGCTATTTATAAATTTGCAACTATGCAAATTTTTTTGTTTACTTCAACCTTGTAAACGATACCATCAATCGACCTGTTCATGAATCAATTCTTCTCCAGGATGCCCCTTAGGGTAAAATTGCTGATCATTGCTATTATTCCAATGATCTTCATCATTTACCTCTCTTCCCAGGTATATAATGAGAAACTGAAGAATATTGCGCTGATCCGGGGTTACCTGAATAGAATGGAGCAATCTGCTACCATTTCCCGGCTGATTGACAATTTACAAAAAGAGCGCACATTCAGTTTCGATTATGCCATGCTTCAACAACGTCATTCCGAAATGATGAGGCAAAGAACCCAAACCGATTCACTCATTTCTGTATTGAAACAGGCCCGCGAACTTGAATTCAAAAATTTTACTACTTACACTTTTCTTAAGGATATAGATTCGATCCGGCTGCAAATTGACAGAAATGAATATAACCCCGGGCAGGTAATTAATTTTTTTTCCAGTTCTATTTTTCGTTTGACTACCCTGCACAGCACCCCTTCTCTCAATGATGAATTCCTGGAAGAAGCATACAATGAGATGATTTCCCAAAGGCTTTTTTCTGAAATGGGCACTTACCTGGGCATCATCACAGCAAATTTTTATAACCTGCTTTATACCAAATCTTATGTAATCGGAACGCTGGCAGGAACACAGGGAACTTACAACGTTTATAATACTTATAAAG
>MWWA01000152.1_pt1 | contig 20548 bp, 20 predicted proteins | sample 1047341 | NCBI WGS metagenome assembly MWWA01 (sample SAMN06349978, study PRJNA376086) | soil metagenome | isolation source: MS5-1 sample Antarctic (ecotone) soil | place: Antarctica | collected 2015-01-13
TGCAATGGTAATTGATCATCCAGATAAAGAAGCAGCCTGGAAACTTTGTATGGAATTGAAAGAAAATGGTTTGTTAGCCAAGCCTACACAAGGTGATAAAATAAGGTTTGCTCCTCCCCTTGTTATTTCAAAAGATCAAATTGAGGAATCAATCGAAATCATTGAAAAAAGCATTTCTGTTTTAGATTGATTTTATTAAAGGCATTATAAATAAAAAATCTATTCCTTATAATTTGAATTCTTTATCAGGAAAATAAACATTTACTGTTCATTAGTAATAAAATCTTCATTTGCTTTGAATGGTACCTTGATTAATAAAGAAAACAAAAGCATCAAAACAGAAGAAAGTAAAGCAACATAAAGAGCAACCTGCTTTACCGGGCATTCGCCTCCGTGGCAAGCAGAAATAATAATGAAATTTCTTATTGACCATGCTATATTAAATCCTGCGAAAAAAATAGCTGCCTTATGACTCCATGATTTATTTAAAAGAATAAACATTAAGTACAAACCTGCTAAAACAAAATGCATATAACCTGGTTTTCCAAAAGAAGTTCCTTCAGCAGAAATACCACTTACTACAATGTTCTTATTTTCAATAATTACCCATGGAAAAAAGCAGGCAGATAATAACAATAAAGCAGCTCCAATAGCTAACCAACGCATGTTCATCAGGCGAAGTTACTGTCATACCTTAAAGTTCAAAAAGTAAAAAAGGATCAGAAGAATTATTGATGTGTTCGTACATAAGGCCGTACAGGATTATTATACCACATACCATCAATCTCTTTTACGAAATTTTCTATTTGCCTGTCAATTGTATTTTGAGTATTATATTCCTGCTTAAGACTACTGCCAAAGAAAAAAGCGACTGTTTGATACATTCTGGCATTTAAACCACCCTTAAATTCTTTGATGATTTCATAGCAGTTATTGTTGGTTTGCCTGTTTATTAATTTCATTAATACCTTCCCCTGGTAAACGGATAAATTTGTTAAAGGATCGGCAAACTGTTCCCTCAATTCCTTTTCACGCGATTTTATATACTCTTTTCTTGCTTTTATTTTTGGAATTTTTGCAAGATTATTATTTACATCATTTAATGTTAGTCCGGCAGTACGTGCATATGGATAAGTAACATAAACTGCATTGCGGAGGCGATTGTATTTTGCTATTTCCTTAGCTAGTTTATCGGGGGGCAGATTAGATACAAATACCATCTGCAGTTCCTTATAAGGAAGTCTTTCACCCCGGTAATTTATTACTTCAACAATAATGGTATCTTTTTCACCCCATTCAGGTTCACGATTATCCTGTGCAGAAGCCACTTGAGGAATGCTTGCCAGCAATGAAATAAAAAATAATATGGGTATAGACCGGAACATATAGAAAAATACAACCTGTTTTGCAATTATCAAACAGACAATGAAACTATAACAAAAGCTGTTTAAAAATACCTAAATTTTATGAACAGGCACCCGGTTTAGTTGTACCCTTCTAATTGTACTCATAATTAAACCCACTACCATTATTAAAATTCCCAGCCAAAGAAGGTTTATATAAGGAAAGTTATAAGCCTTTAGTGTAACGTATTGCATTACAGAATCAGATTCTTTTATACCAAATTCAGCTTCAATTCCCCTTATATTTTGCAGTTGTACAACAAGATTTTCAGCAATTAAGGTATCGGGGTACGACGATAACTGACCTCCTTTATTTACAAGCAAAGGTTCCATTGTAAAAAGGGATTGGCTTTTTGCATAAACTTTTAATGTGGCAATAGTGGCAGAATCAGTAGGTTTAAAGCCCGGCTGAGGAATATTATCCCTGGAATTGATATTATCAAGAACCGCATATCCTTTTGAATAAAATAAAGTATCTCCCACTTTAATAGTTTCTGTTCTGAATGATGCAGTATCCTTATTTTTTTCAGGGTCAGGTAAAGAAGTGATGTATGTAAATATATCGTGCGACCAATAATGCTTGGCATCGGGGTTAGCCATCAAACCTTCATTGCCTTTATAATTTACAAAAGCATTGGGTTTTAAAACAAAATTTTCTTTACCATCTTTTGTTTCAAATCTGAGGTGGTAAAACCATAGCGGCTTTTCGGGATGCGATTCTTCTTTTTCATAGGTAACCCAATACTTACCCATATCGGTACGAACACCTTTTATAAGAGTGAGGTTTTCACCCGGTTTTTCTTTGCTTTCTTTTCCAAAATTGATCAGGATACCACTGGTGTTATAGGAAAGAACTTCTTTTTTTGAAGAAGATATTAATACGCCTAAAAGCATTAATCCAAATCCTAAGTGTGCAATGGAACCTCCGGAAATTTTAAGCTTCCCCTTAAGACCAATCCATATATAAGCTGCATTTGCTATGATGGTAAATACAGCGGCTACAATAGCAAACCATATAGCTCCCAAGTAACCAATACCATATTCATCATAATTAATATTTCCAAATGCCAGTATTAGAGCCCCAATTACAACTGATGCAATAGCAGGATATAAAAGTTTTCTGGTTACAAAAGCTTTTGGAGTGCTTTTATACTTGAAGTATTGAGAAATGGCTGTTAATAATCCAATGATAATAGCGACAAAAATTTGAATACGGTTATAAGCAAAAGCTGTATCCTCACCAAAAGCAAGTGGTTTAAATAATTCTGTTCCCTCTCCTGCAAAGGCACTTGCAATTTTATTGATGACAGGTAGTGATGTCATCAGGATGATGGTGAGAGCCGATAAAAAGAAAACAAGTGAACCAATAAACATCAGGAACTCTCTTGATGATGATTCTTCTTCTTTTTTAATAAATGGGATATTCTTATACCTCTGTATATAAAAAATAGCAGAAGGAAGTAAGAATAATAATAAGAAGGTTCTAAGTTGCCACTTCATACCCAGATCGGTAAAGGCATGTACAGAAGTTTCCTGCAGATCGCCACTGCGGGTAAGATAAGTTGAATATAAAACCAGTAAAAAAGATAAAAGGATAAATAAGAATGAAGCTCGCAATGCATTACCTGTGTGCCGGAAGATCAGCATGGTATGTATACCAGCAATCAATATAAGCCATGGAACAAGCGATGCATTTTCAACAGGATCCCATGCCCAGTAACCACCAAAATTTAAGGATTCATAAGCCCATGCAGCCCCCATAGCAATTCCAAGTCCTAATACAGCAGCAGCAAATAAAGCCCAGGGTAAAGCGGGTTTAACCCATCCCGTAAAATCTCTTTTCCATAAACCACTTATAGCATATGCAAAAGGTATTAATGTAGCTGCAAAACCAAGGAACAACACCGGTGGATGAATAACCATCCAATAATTTTGTAGAAGCGGGTTCAGGTCATTTCCATCCTGCACCATCATTAAATAATCAGGACGTGAAAAAATGGGTGCTTCCAGTTCGTTACGTAACAATACAAATGGATTGGACCCGATTTTTAAATTTAAAAATGCAATACCGGCAATCATGGTAGCAAGACAGAACTGCATAAAACTTACCACTGTCATTACAGGTGCTTCCCATAATTTTTCTTTTTTCATGATTACCAAACCCAATATGCAATGCCAGAAACTCCAAAGTAAAAAACTGCCTTCCTGCCCTTCCCAGAAACAACTAAGCAGGTATTTCATTTCAAGCGACCGGCTGCTGTGCTGCCATGCATATTTATATTCAAACAAATGATTGCTGATAATGAAAAAAAGAATTGCAAAAATGGAAACAATAGAAATGGTTTCAGCGATAAAAAAAATCCTGGCAAGATTTCGCCACTTTAATTTATCATCAGGATTTGTTTTTTGTGTACTAAAAAAATAAGCTACTGTAGCGGCCAGCGAAGCAATAAGAGAAATTAGTATAAAGAAATGTCCCAGTTGACCGGGTACCAGGTTTTCACCAATAAAATCCATCAGCGATTAGTATTTGTATTCCAGTTTTTTTTCGTTTGATGCGGAAGGAAGATTTTTTTGTGCAGCATTCATATCATCTTTATACTTGCTGGGGCACTTCATTTGAAGTTTTGTGCATTCAAAATAGCCATCCCTCATATATCCGTTTAAATCAATTCCTTCACTTCTTTCAATATCTGTTGGCTTGGAATTGTTATAAATTACTTTGCTTTGTTTTCCATCCTGGTCAACTGCATAAAAGATAGTTTTATTAGGATCTTTCATTTCGTCATACTCAATGGGATGTGTTTTATCCAAATGCACCTTTACAACCACAAACCTGTCGTTTTTACCTGCTGCAGAATCAAAAGTTTCATAAGTAGTAAGGTCTTTAATAAAAAAAGACATGCCTACAATACCGGCAATTACAAGGAGCAGTAGAATAATGTGAATTTTTTTCATGTTTGTATCAGCGCTGCAAAGGTAGTTAAAATGCTATTTAACTTTCAAATACAATAATGATTCTGATCAGTTCTTTGCACTTTTTCACAAAACAATAGTTATTACAACGTAGTCAATTTTTGCTACCACGTATTTCAAGATTAACTTGCACCGCCTTTAAATCATGTATAAATGATAGATTTAACTTCTTTTGATCCTAATAGCGCCGGTAACCCAAATAACAACATTTTTGGATTGCCCTTTTCTGAGGAGGATGCAAGGTTGGTTCTGCTGCCTGTGCCGTGGGAAGTAACAGTAAGTTTTGGGTCGGGTACAGCACGTGCTGCTGAACAAATAATGAAAGCAAGCCTGCAGGTAGATCTATTTGATCCTGAATACCCCATTAGCTGGAAAGAAGGAATATTTTTTCGCGAGCCTGATAAAAAGATTTTACTAAGAAGCGATTATCTGCGAAAAGAAGCTGAATTATATATCGATTATATATCAAAAGGCGAGGTGGTTGATGAAAATCAATTTATGCGCAAAACGCTTAGAGAAGTAAACGAAGGTGGATATTTTTTAAACAATTGGGTATACCAGCAAACTAAAGAAATGCTGGATTCCGGAAAATTAGTTGCTCTTGTTGGTGGTGACCACAGTACTCCTTTGGGATATTTAAAGGCTATAGGTGAAACATATGGTGATTTTGGCATTTTGCAAATTGATGCTCATATGGATCTGCGCGAAGCCTATGAAGGTTTTGTATATTCTCATGCCAGCATCATGTTTAATGCTTTAAAAGAAATACCACAATTAAAAAAAATTGTACAGGCAGGTATACGCGACTTTTCTGAAGGTGAATGGGAATATGTAAAAGGGGAAGAAAGAGTAAAAATATATTTTGAAAAAGATATTCGTTTTAGATTGTATGAAGGTGAAACTTTCAGGCAAATAGTTGATGAAATGATTGAACAGCTTCCACAGCAGGTTTATATTAGTTTTGATATTGATGGTTTAGATCCTAAGCTGGCTCCTAATACCGGAACTCCTGTTCAAGGTGGCTTTGAAACAGAACAAGTGTTTTACATATTTGAAAAAATAAGAAAAACAGGTAAAACAATTATTGGATTTGACTTAAGTGAAGTAAGCACCAGTGAAAATGGATGGGACGCCAATGTAGGAGCACGAATTTTATTTAAATTATGTAATATTTTAATTGCCTCTAATCCTGCAAAAAATGTATAAAATAGCAGTAAAAATTGAGGGTATTGAAAGAAGAAAAAAGAGTACGGGAGTACTGCATATTCTTGCCGGTTTGTTTTTACTGATTGCTACAGGAACTTTAGTAAAGTATGAAGCATTCTCAGGTTACACACAGGTATTCCTTTTATATGGTGCTGCTGCAACCAGTTTAATTTATGGTTTATTTAGAAAACGCATTGATCCTATAGCAAAACAAAACCATTGGATAAGGTTGATACAATTTGTAGCCTTTGCAGTTATAGGCATTAGTTTAATTAATAAAGCAGGTACAGTATCTGTTATATCATATTTTCTGTGGGCGGCGGTAGTAGTTTTTTTAATGTTTACGGAAAGAAAAGTTTTTCATGATACAGATATCCTGATTAAGAAAGAAGGCATTTATATACCGGGATATTTTACCAACCACCAGTTACCCTGGCATATTATTTCCGAGTTTATAATAAGGCAGGATTTTGTAACCATCACCAGGAAAAACAAAAGTTTTGTTCAATTGGAATTACTTCAGAAAATAGAAAAAATGGAAATAGATGCTATTAATGAATTTGCATCCAATCAAATTGCACAGCACCTTATTGAAGTAAACATATAATGTTATCATCATCACCATATGTTCTTTATTCCGATGGCAAGGGAAATATTTTTGAAGATGTTTCTCTTTATGCTGTTGGCAGAACCGGCTGGGATGCGGTTCCTGTACCGGAAGATGAGTGGATAGAACTACCAGGTGGTGGTCAGTTGTATGAATTACCCGGAAGAAGAGGGATTGGTATTGATATAAAAACAGGTGATATGCGGTTGTGTGTTAAAGGTTGGGCCGTTGCTGCTTTTATACCCCCTGCACATACCGGTTTTTATGTTGCAGCATATGAAGCCTCACCTGATGCTCCAACACTTCCTTTGTTTTGTTATACTGCTGTAGGTTGGCATAATGAAAAATTTTATGTTCCTGCTGTTAGAATTGAACAGGATATAAGACAGGAATGTGCTGGATTTAATGAAGGCGAGGTTCACAGTGGTGTAAAAAAACTTATAAAAACCTACCCTCACAACAGGCTTGTAGCACATCTTGCAAACAATTGTGCTCTAACCTATCATTGTCCTGCTGCAAGAAATTTTTTTATTGGCAGATGGGAATGTCCTGTCCCTTCCTCTCCTGCCTGTAATGCCAACTGTCACGGTTGTATTTCTTTTCAACCCGAAGAAGAAACAATTGTTTCAACACAGGACAGGCTAACATTTAAACCAACAGCTGAAGAAATTGTTGAATTCACTGTTCCCCATTTAAAATCTGCACCTTATCCAATTATCAGTTTTGGACAAGGATGCGAAGGTGAGCCATTATTAATGTGGGAAACAATAAGAGAAGCCATAATAGAAATCAGGAAACATACAAATAGTGGCAGTATCAACATAAATACGAACGGATCTAAACCAAATGCAGTAAGGGCTTTGTGTGAAGCAGGTTTAAACAGCATCAGGGTCAGTACCAATTCAGCACGTACAGAAATATACACTCCGTATTACAGGCCAAATAATTATGTGTTTGAAGATATTGTTGAAAGTTTGAAAGTGGTTCGTGGCTATGGAGGGTGGACATCAATTAATTATTTTGTATTTCCGGGGGTTACTGATTCAGTTGCAGAATATGAAGCACTTAGAAATTTAATTATTGACACGGATCTTCAAATGATACAATGGAGAAATTTTAATATTGATCCGGATTGGTATTTAGGAAAACTTGGTTTGACAGATACCGGTGAAGTTTTGGGAATGAAACAACTGCTCCATTTAATAAAGGAAGAATTCCCACACTTGAAATTTGGTTACTTCAATCCTCCTATAGAAAGAATAAAAGGTAACTACGAGACCGATTTTGCGCATTAAATTTGTTGATGCCTGATGCAGCTACAAAACCTTATTACTTATTTATAATAGTTCTTGCACAATTTGCCGGCACATCACTTTGGTTTGCCGGTAATGCTGTAATTGGTGATTTAAATAATGAACTTGCAAATCCTGTTAACATTGCCACCATCACATCTGCGGTTCAATTTGGTTTTATAACAGGTACTTTAATTTTTTCTTTTTTACATGTAGCAGATAAATATAAAAGCACTGAAGTTTTTTTATATTCTTCAGTAGTTGCTGCCCTGGCCAATGTACTAACTGTTGTTGTACCCATGACAGGATTTTCGTTATTGTTACTGCGTTTTACAACAGGTTTTTTTATTGCAGGCATCTACCCGGTAGGAATGAAAATAGCAGCAGATGTTTTTCCAGCTAAAATGGGACATGCGTTGGGATATTTGGTAGGTGCACTGGTTCTGGGTACAGCTTTTCCACATTTATTACGATCACAATTTGCATCTTATTCATATTCGCTGATTATCATTTTTACATCCGTATTAGCAGTAGCCGGTGGTTTATTAATCTATTATTTTATACCAGCAAAAAAGGCATTAACAGGCTTTACATTCAGAAGCAGTACCTTATATAAATTATTTAAATCTGCTCCCTTTCGCTCAGCAGCGTTTGGGTATTTCGGTCATATGTGGGAGTTATATACATTATGGGCTTTTATTCCCATTGCCATTATTCATTTTAATTTATTAAACAATAGCAGCCTGCCTGTTTCTTTATTAAGTTTTTTTATGATAGCTGTCGGAAGTATTGGTTGTGTAACCGGTGGATATGTATCACAAAAAACAGGAAGTAAAAAAGTGGCTGTTATGGCATTGATTATTTCCGGTTTGTGTTGCTTTCTGTCTCCTCTATTTTTTGAAACTTCTTCTATTATTTTTATATCATTTTTCCTGATCTGGGGATTTTTTGTAGTTGCCGATTCACCACAATTTTCCGCATTGGTAGCTGCAACAGCACCACAGGAGAATAAAGGAACTGCATTAAGCTTAGTGGTTTCCATTGGTTTTGCGATTACTATAGTAAGTTTAAATGTGGTGGAACGTGTAAGTCCTGAATATTTTAAATACAGTTTTTTATTACTGGTTCCCGGTCCCGTTATAGGTTTACTTGCCTTAATGAAAAAGCGTTCTTTAAAAAGTACTGTTGATACTTCAAAAATTAAGGATTCAATTCCAGTATAAATGTGAAAGATTCAAAAAAAATAATCATCATTGGTGCCAGTTCCGGAATAGGAAAAGAGGTAGCTCTTTTATATGCAAAAAGAGGTGACAAAGTAGGTATTACCGGTAGAAGAGAACATTTGCTACTTGATATAAAATCTCAATACCCTACTAATATTTTTACAAGCTGTTTTGATGTAATGGGACCTGATAATATTACATCAATTGAAAGATTAATACAGGAAATGGGTGGACTCGATTTACTTATTTTCAATTCCGGATATAGTGATGCTTCCAAAGAACTTAGGTGGGAAACAGAACATACAACTATAAAAACTAATGTTGTTGGTATGGTTGAAATAATAAATTATGCTTTCAATTATTTTAGCAAAAAAGGATGGGGGCAAATTGCAATAACATCATCAATTGCAGCTATTCGGGGAAATAGTTTTGCTCCCGCTTATAGTGCCAGCAAAGCTTTTATCAGCAATTATGCAGAAGGTTTGCAGATTAAAGCAGGAAGATTAAAAAAAGATATTACTGTTACAGACATTAAAGCAGGATTTATTAATACAAAAGAAACACCTATAAAAGGGCGCTTTTGGATTGCATCATCCCACAAAGCTGCCAGGCAAATTGTACAAGGAATAGATAAGAAGAAAAGGGTTTTGTATGTCACTAAAAGATGGCAGTTGATAGCTATTATTATGGCAGTTTTTCCATTCCGGATTTTGAAAAGAATAGTTTAATTGTTAAAACATAAGGTAAATACTTTCTGGTTTGAGCAATTTTGCTAACTTTTGCTTCGTTTTCCAGTCCTAAGATCAACTTATTTACTATGACCAACTATATCCTATTATCTGCCGACTTTGAAAGGCAAAAAAAGATTCGTGCTTCTGCAATAACTTTTGGGGTAGCCGGTGCCTTAGTATTCATTTTTATTTTGATCAAGTGGCCACTACCAACTTCAGCACCGCCACAATTTGAAGAACTTATTGAAGTAAACCTTGGAAGTAGTGATTTTGGTTCGGGTACCGATCAGCCCATGCTACCCGGTACACCTGCCCCGGCGCAACAGGTTGCTTATACACCACCGCAACCCGTACAATCAAATGTTTCTGAATCAAAAGATGTAGATACTGATGACAGGGTGTCGAATACCGCACCTGAAATAAAAAGACCTTCTATTGCCAAACCCAATGCAACAAAGATTGATAACGATAATAAAACTGCAAAACCTGTAGCCAATCCACAGCCGGTTGTGGCTCAAACACCTCCACGTCCCAGGGCCGTTATGGGTTCAACAATGGGTGGAACAGGAAATGGTGGTAATGGAGCTGATACTTATAAACCAGGAACAGGTGAAGGCGTTGCCGGCGGACAAGGTGACCAGGGAAGAGTTGGTGGTAGTCCTACCGGTACAAATTATTCAGGTACACCCAGGAATTTTGGTGTAAAGGTTTTAAATATTCCTGCCCAGAGTTTTGAAGATGATTTTAATGAGAATGCCAAAATTGCCATGGATGTAACAACTGATGCCAGTGGTAAAGTTGTGTCAGCAACCTATCAGCCACGCGGGTCTACTACATCAAACAGGCAAATGATTGATATTGCACGCAGGCGTGCTTTTGAGTTAAAAAACATCAGCGCCGGTGAAGGCCCTGCAAAAGGAACTGTAATATTTAGTTTCCAGGTAAGAAGTTAATTGTGTTGAAGGAGATTATTTTTGCTTCGTGACATATGCCGAAACTTTAGATTTTTTATATACAAAACTGCCCATGTTTAGCCGCGTGGGCAGTTCTGCTTTTAAAAAGGACCTCACCAATACAATCATTCTTTTAGAACATTTAGAAAATCCACATCAAAAATTTAAATCTATTCATGTTGGTGGCACAAATGGAAAAGGTTCTGTCAGTCATATGATGGCCTCTGTTTTACAAACAGCAGGATACAAAACCGGGTTATACACTTCACCACATATACACGATTTCAGGGAACGTATTAAAATAAATGGAGTATTGGCTGACGAATTTTTTGTTATTGAATTTGTTGAAAAAATTTCAGGTTTAATTGACCAGGTAAAGCCATCTTTTTTTGAAATAACAGTGGCCATGGCATTTGATTATTTTGCTCAAAAGAAAGTGGACATTGCTGTAATTGAAGTAGGACTGGGTGGCAGGCTGGATAGTACCAATGTTATTGACCCTGTTTTATCTGTTATTACCAATATTGGTTTTGACCATATGAACATGTTAGGAGATTCACTTTCAGAAATAGCTTTTGAAAAATCAGGTATTATAAAAGAAAACACACCTGTTGTTGTTGGTGAGAGAAATGCCGAATCGGATGAAGTTTTTTTACAGGCAGCGGCTTTACATGATTCTGATATTCTTTTTGCTGAAGATATTTATGCTACAACAAATTATCAATGGAAACAAAACCAACTGATAGTAGAAGTTCAAAACCAACTGATTCAAAATGATCATCAGTTTAAGCTTGATCTTAGCGGTATTTACCAAATCAAAAATGTTTGTACAGTATTATCAGCTTTTGATGTTTTATATGATAAAGGATTCATCATTAAAGATGACATAATAAAGGAAGGCTTAGCAAATGTTGTTACTAATACAGGTTTGACAGGCAGGTGGCAGGTGATACATAAAGAGCCATTGATTGTCTTGGAAGTAGCGCATAACGAAGATGGTATACAACAAATGCTGAAGCATATTAATGAACTTTCATTTCAAAACCTGCATATTATTTTTGGAATAGTAAAAGATAAAGACACAGAAGCTATACTTCAGTTATTTCCTCCACAAGCAAAATATTATTTTACCCAGGCTGATATACCAAGAGCTTTACCTGCAAGTGAAGTAAAATTTACAGCTGATAATTTAAATTTAACTGGCGAGGTTTTTATTAATGTAAATGAAGCGCTACAAAATGTATTATCTGTTGCCGGTAAAGAAGATGTTATTATAGTCTGCGGCAGTATATTTCTTATTGCTGAAGTGGATATAGAAAAAATTACAATGTCGCTTCTTTAAGATGAAGTAAAGCATACAATATGCAATTAACATGAAGGCTTTGAATAATTTTATTTTCTTTCACCAGGTTTTTTACATCTCCCAGGTCAAGTAAAATTGTTTCGACATCTTCCGCATCATCTAATTTTATTTCATGCAGTTTTTCACCACCTGTTGCCAAAAACATGTGCACGTAATTATTTGTTGTTGACGGGTTAGCACAAATTTTTCCCAGGTATTTCCATTCCTTAAATTCATAACCTGTTTCTTCCTTAAATTCTCTTTTTACAGCTTCTTCCATCGTTTCGCCTTTTTCGGCTACGCCTCCCGGTACTTCTATACTGATCTCTTTCAGCCCGTGCCGGTACTGTTTTACCATTACTACTTGACCTTCTTTAGTTAAACCCAATGCATTCACCCATTCAGGATATTCCTGCACATAAAATGAAGGGATAACAGTTCCATCAGGCATCTCGCATTTATCCTTTCTTATAGTAAGCCATGGCTCTTTATGTAAATATTCACTTTCTAAAACCTTCCATTTCATTATACCTTTTTTTAATTCTTCGGTAATTAGCTTCACTCCCAACCCATTCTTGTTCTTAATGAAGTAATATGTGCCGTATGGTGCCTGCCATGCCAGGCATACATACCCAACAAGTGCCAGAGTGTAAAAGTTTTTTTATGCTCAGGGTGATAGATAGTCTTATTCCAGTCATCTTCATTAAATGATGACAACAGTTCTATCCACCGGCTGTGCAACGCAAATAATAAAGTAATTGAAATATTTACAGGAACATGTTGTACATCAGCAGTACGAACCCAATCATTTTCATCGTATGGTTTAATGGTTGGATTATCTTCTGTATAGCCTGCTTTAAATCTAAAGTAGGCATTCATGTGACTGTCTGCAAGATGATGTATCAATTGATGAACCGTCCAGCCTCCTTCCCTGTATGGAGTTTGTAGTTGCTTCTCATCTAAATTTTGAATAGCTGCTTCTACCCCATTTGGACAAAAACTAATATCAGCAATCCATTCATTTTTTAAATTTTCTGAATAAAGTTGCTGAATGTACTCTCCTATCGGATAACGAAGATCTTCCTGCATGTTAACTAACGATTTCTATTAACTCAATTTCAAATACCAAAGTAGCACCACCCGGTATGCTTCCTCCTGCACCACGGTCACCGTATGCAAGATCTGATGGAATCCATATCTTCCATGTACTTCCTTCCTGCATTAGTGGTAATACCTGTTGCCATCCCTGTATCAGGTTGGAAATGGGAGCAACAAATGGTTGACCCCGCTTAAATGAATTGTCAAATTCTGCACCTGACAGCAAACTGCCTTTATAATGTGCTTTTATAGTTGATTGTACAGAAGGTGATCTGCCGGTACCCGGTTGTAAAATTTGATACTGAATATTACCCGGCAATGTTATAACTCCGGGTTCTTTCGCATTCTCCTGTAAAAAAAGATTTCCTTCTTCTTTTTGCTTGTTTAGTTTATCATCACCAAACTGTTTTAATTTATCAAATAATCCCATTATGATTCTGTTTTTAATGAATGACCTGTTAGTTTTATAAATACATCTTCAAGATTTGCTTTCTTCACTTCTTTCGGACGCTCAAAACCTGTTGCCACTAAGTTATCAATTAATTGATCCGGTGAATCAAGAGCAACAATTTCACCACTGTCTACTATTGCTACCCTGTCACATAAATATTCAGCTTCGTCCATATAATGCGTAGTGATAATTACAGTTGTTCCTTTACTTCTGATCCTTTTTATAAGCTCCCAAAGATTTCGTCTTGCCTGCGGATCTAATCCCGTTGTGGGTTCATCTAAAAAAATAATCAAAGGATCATTTATTAAAGTAGTGGCAACGGAAAAACGCTGCTTTTGTCCACCGCTCAATTCCTTAAATTTTGATTTTGATTTATCTTTTAAATTTACCTGCTCCAATAAACCCATAGCATCTACTTTTCTGTTGTACAAACCTCCAAAGAGTTCTATTAATTCAGCCAAAGTAAGATTGGGATAAAAACCACTTGCCTGTAATTGTACACCAATGATTTTTTTGATTTTATCAGGTGATTTATCAAGATCAATATCATGTACAATTACCTTACCCGAAGTTTTTGTTCTTAATGTTTCAATGATCTCAAGTGTGGTTGATTTACCTGCACCATTGGGTCCCAGTAATCCAAAAATTTCTCCTTCGTAAACATCAAAGCTAATGCCTTTAACTGCATTAAAACTTCCATAGTTTTTTACTAAATCCTGCACAGAAATAATCACTTTTTTCATGCTTCTCATTTTTCCTTAGCTGTAGCAAGACAATGTTCTAATTCTTCCATCATCTTATTGCTTCCTACAAAAAATGGCGTACGTTCATGTAATTCAGTAGGATCAATATCTAAAATGTGCATAGTACCATTAGTTGCTTTTCCACCGGCAACTTCCACAATAAATGCAAATGGATTGCATTCATAAAGCAAACGCAATTTTCCTTTTGGTTTATCTGTAGTTCCCGGATACATAAAAATGCCCCCTTTAATAAGATTACGATGTACATCTGAAACCATACTTCCTATATAACGTTGTGTATAAGGGCCCCCTTGTTCTTTTCTTTTATTCTGGCAGGTGTCAATATATTTTTTTACACCATAATCATATAAAAAGAAATTTCCATGATTTACAGAATAAATTTTTCCAGATTCCGGACATTTTATATTGGGATGGCTTAGGCAAAATTCTCCAATAGCAGGATCAAGTGTGAATCCGTTTACACTTCTTTTTGTAGCATATACCAACATGGTAGATGAGCCGTAAACAATATAACCGGCAGCGACCTGGTTTCTTCCTTTTTGAAGAAAATCTTCCTTAACTACAGGTGTACCCAATTTACTGATGCGGCGGTATATGCTGAAAATGGTTCCAATAGAAACGTTCACATCTATATTACCACTGCCATCCAATGGATCAAAAAGACATACATATTTTGACTGGTTACTCACTTCATCATCAAAAGCAACAAAATCATCCAGTTCTTCACTGGCAATACCGGCACAGCTTACACCTCTTTGTAATACACCCACAAATTGGTTATTTGCATATTCATCCAGTTTTTTTACTTCTTCACCCTGCACATTTACCGTACCTACATCACCAAGTATATCAACTAAACCTGCTTTATTTACTTCTACATTCACACGCTTGGAAGCAAGACCAATATCACGTAGCAGCGTACTTAATTCGCCCGTTGCATGCGGAAACTGGCGTAATGACTGTATTGTAAATTCATCTAAGGTTAAAACTGTACGGTTTGGAATCATAAACTTTTTTTAATAGGTCAGCAAAAGTAAGCATAGAGGCACAATTAGTGCAGGAATTCATATCATTAAGATTTCAAGTAACTCCATTCATAAATTATATTTTTAAAATCAAATCAAAAGGAAGATTAAGCATCTTTGTCAAAAACGGGCAGGAAATGAAGGTTTTTAAATTTGGTGGTGCCTCAGTAAGTACGGTTGAAAGAATTAAAAATGTTGGATTCATTCTAAAAAAATATGAGAATGAAAAGTTGCTGGTGGTGATTTCGGCAATGGGTAAAACTACAAATACACTGGAAAAAGTTGTAAATGCATTTTATGAAAAAGATAAGTCATCAGCTTTATCACTTTTTGAAGAAATTAAAAAAACTCATTTAAACATTGCTTTTGATCTTACAGGAGAACCAATACATGCACTGCAGGATTTTTTTACAGAAATAGAATGGCTGTTGCACGACAACCCTGTAAAACCGTATGATTATTATTATGATCAAATAGTATGTATTGGTGAAATGCTTTCTTCAACCATAGTGAGTAATTATTTAAATTCTGCAGGAGTAAATAATAAATGGATTGATGTTCGGGATGTTATACGGACTGATGACACTTTCAGGGATGCCAAAATAGACTGGGAAATAACATCAGAAAAAATGAATACACAGGTGGTCCCGCTATTAAAATCAGCTGATATTGTAATCACACAGGGATTTATTGGTGCCACTGATGAAAATGAAAGTACAACACTAGGAAGGGAAGGCAGTGATTATACTGCTGCTGTGTTTGCCAATGTTTTAAATGCTGATTGTGTAAGCATTTGGAAAGATGTGCAGGGAGTTATGAATGCCGATCCTAAAATTTATAAAAATGCTCAATGGATTAAAGAATTGAATTATAAAGAAGTGATAGAGATGGCATATTATGGTGCACAGGTTATACATCCCAAAACCATTAAGCCACTGCAGAACAAACATATTCCCATGTATGTGCGTTCATTTGTTCATCCTGATGAAGAAGGAACTTATATACATAATGGTAGTTTAAATAACCTGCCACCCATTATTGTTTACAAGGAGAATCAAGTATTGGTACAATTGAATTCAAAAGATTTTTCTTTTGTAAGTGATCAACTTACAACAGATCTGTACACGCTTTTTGGAAGGCTTAAAATAAAACCAAACCTTACACAAAATGCAGCCATCAGTTTTCTTTGTGTGCTGGATGACCATCCAAATAAAATAGAAGAATTTGCTTTAACAGCATCCGAACTTTTTGATGTGCAGGTTAACAGCGGGCTTACCTTACTTACCATCAGGCATTTTACACAAGATTTACTAGCTGATCTTACAAGAGAGAAAACAATATTGCTTTCGCAACAAACACCTGAAACAATTCAGGTTCTGATAAAATAATTAATTAATTGGTTGCTTTTTCAATAACAAAATTCTGCCTGATCTTTTTTGCAACAGGTTTATCGTGTAATAAAGCAGGTTTCCAGGTTGGCATTTGTTCCAATACATCAATCATTTCATCATCAAAATCTTCGTTTACGCCTTTCAATACTTTAAAATTTGTAGGCACTCCATCAACATCAACAATAAACTCAATTTGAACATTTGCTTTTTTTACTCCTGCAGGCAATGAAGATGATAATGCAGAACCCATTTGAGCAAGATATTTTAAAAAGGTTTCACCACTTCCCGGGAATTGTGGCCATACATGCACCACTTCTGCCAGTTCAGTTACGTTCCTTTGACGTTTTGGTAAAGGCACTCTTTTAATAAGAGGCGGTGGCGGAACTTTTTTTGACAGATTATGATATACATAATTTCCGCGGGCATCGGTAGATATAATAGGTATTTGGTGGGTCAGTTCAAAATGATCATATGCACTTTCCAGTGTTTCTGCAAAATACTTGAGATAAGCATCATTCTTGGTGAGCTGATTTAAATATTCAACACTTTTTTTGTTGCTATATCTAATAGGAAAAATATGTACGGGTATAAAATCCTGTCCTGCATTTTTAGCGTGTGCTGCAAGAATATAAATGTCTTCAATCTGGTCATCACGTACAGGTATACAGCCTACAGTAACACAACTGCCATGTATATAAATGTCACCACCCGGTTTGTATTGATCGCTTAATAACCTGTCAGATGCATTTGGATAATTTAATCCCAAAGAAAGGTGATACATGCTCCTTGGGTTAAATTCATTAATATAATAAAAACCCTCAGGCACCTGGTAATCTCCTTCCATTCGCTTTGGACCTAAAGACCCGGCTAGAGCACAAACTTTATAAGTTTTAAATAATTTGTAAGGTTCTTTTGTATTATTCTTAATCCACACCTCAAGCTGACCATCATATTTAAAAGAACGGATGTAAACAGATTTTACTGGCCAGTCAAAACCTTTTGCTTTTGCCTGTCGCTGTAGGGTATCTTCCTTACGTTTTAAAGCATCACCGGGACGAGGTAAGGTTCTTTGTACTTCAATAAATGAAAGAGTGCTAACGCCGGATTGAGCAAATACGGTCAGGGTAATAAATACAGCTGTAAGAAAGGATACAAGGTTTTTCATGAATGGTTCTTACTAATTGTTAAGCAAGATCGCTAATCAATTGCTAATAAAGTCTCAAAATAGTTAAAGGTTTCCTCTTGCTGCCTGTTCTCTTTCAATTGCTTCAAATAATGCTTTGAAGTTTCCCTTGCCAAAACTCTTTGCTCCCTTGCGTTGAATGATCTCAAAAAACAAGGTGGGCCTGTCCTGTACTGGTTTTGAAAACAACTGCAACAGGTAACCTTCATTATCTCTGTCCACTAAAATACCTAATTCTTTTAAAGGTTCTAAATCTTCATCAATTTTTCCTACACGATCCAGCAGATCATCATAATAAGTAGTAGGAACCTGTAAAAATTCCACACCCCTGCTTTTTAAGTCTCTAACGGTTTTTACTATATCATTAGTAGCTAAAGCCACATGCTGCACACCCTCACCATTAAAAAATTCAAGATATTCTTCCACCTGAGATTTTTTCTTTCCCTCAGCAGGTTCATTGATTGGAAATTTCACATATCCATTACCGCTACTCATCACCTTGCTCATCAAAGCAGAATATTCTGTAGAAATATCACTGTCATCAAACGTAAGAATGTTTTTAAAACCCATTACATCTTCATAGAATTTTACCCACACATCCATCTGGTTCCAGCCAACATTGCCTACACAATGATCTACATATAGCAATCCGGAATCTTCTGTTATAAAATGAGTGTTTTCCCATCTGCGAAAACCCGGCATAAATACACCATTGTAGTTTTTTCTTTCAATAAATAAATGAACCGTTTCGCCATAAGTATGTATGCCACTTACTACCACTTCACCATCATCATCTTTTAATTGCTTTGGTACCATATATGATTTACCACCGCGTTTTGTTGTTTCTTCCCAAGCAGAGGCTGCATCCTGAACACGCAGCGCCAAAAATTTTACACCATCACCATGTTTATTTACATGATCTGCAATTTCATTATCCGGACGTAAAGATGTGGTTAAAACAAAAGTCAGTTTGTTTTGTCTAATTACATAGCTCACACGATCCTTAACCCCTGTTTCCGGACCTGCATAAGCAAGTGCCTGGAAACCAAAAGCTGTTATATAAAAATGAGCAGCCTGTTTTGCATTACCTACATAAAATTCTACAAAGTCGGTTCCTTCCAGAGGTAGAAAATCTGTAGAAGATTGTATTTGCTCTTTTGATGCAGTTTCTAAAATCATATGATATTTTTTTTGTTACCAGCTGATTCTCTTGCTTCAACTTCCGTTGCGTCGCACTCTTATACTGCAGAACCTTATTGACCAATTGCGCAGTAACCAAATATGCTGGTAAGCTACAAATTTACAATAGTTTGAATTAGTCAAAAACGGTAATAGGAATTAAAAATGTAAAATGTAAAATGTAAAAAACTTGTATGCCAAAGCTTGTGTCTCCACAAGCTTTTACCACTGCACATACACGCTTACGCCTAAGCTTAAGCTTGTGTCTCCACAAGCTTATCCCACTGAATCCAACAGCTGCTTGTGAGGACAAGATTGAGGATAAGATGAAAAGAAATAAGAAAAAATGAATGACACAACATAAGCTGTTAGTAAATTAGTACGCCAAAGCTTGTGTCCCCACAAGCTTTTACCACAAATTCAAAACACCTGCTTGTGGAGACACAAGCAGGGGCGGATATGATGAATAGAAATAAGAATGTGAAAATGAATGATACAACAGAAACACATATTAAATTATAATTATGGCCTTACGCCAAAGAGGTTGTCTCAAAAGTAAAATGAAGGTGTCTAGAATCGCATAAATGAAAATTGATTCCATCACCTATACGAATAAAAAGAGACAGTCCCGTATTTTTGAGACAGCCTCTTTCCCACTATATCCATCAGCTGCTTGTGAAAACACAAGCAGCGGCAACTAATACAATGCAGACGACTCGATCTTTTCTCAACTGTACCAATCTCTATAATCCTTAAGAAAATCAAAACTTGTATGCCAAAGTTTGTGTCTCCACAAGCTTTTACCACTGCACATACACGCTTATGAGGACAAATAACAAGAGCAGGGTCTTTAAATAAAAATGCTGACGATACTGACTTAATCTATTCTTAACCGTACCAATCTCTATAATCCTTAAGAAAATCAAAATTATTAACCTGCTTTTCATAGTATGCGCATGAAGAATAATAATACTCAGAAGGATCAGTAACTAAATTCCATTTACCTCTCATTGGGTTGAGATGAATATAATTCAGCTTTTGTTCCAAAGTTGAAATTTGATTGAGAAGAAACCAATCTGGTTTTGGTTGCCAAAAATTATACTGTCGACTATTCAAATCAACTTTATAATTAGACAATACATGTGGAGCATTTTGCTTTAGTATTGCCTGGAACTGATGCGCAGTAAACTTCATAAAACTAGATGATGGACTTTCTTTACCATTATTTTCAAGCAGTTCCCATATAAGGTGAATATGATTAGGCATAATAACAAAACCATAAACTTTAATACAACCCTTGTGATATAAATAAGATAAGGATTGAATGATTACAGGTTCAAAATTAAAATCCTTCAATAAAGGTTGCCATCTATAAATAGTGCTTGTATAAAAATATAATTCTCTTTTAAGCATGCTATTACTAATATACATTGTGTTGGAAAACTTCATCAGCTGCTTGTGAAGACACAAGCAGCGGCAACAAAAATAAATTCAAATTCTGTTTGCCTGCAGGTAGGGTATAAAAATTTAAATCCTTAAATATTTTTCCACCTTTAATTCTTCATTTACCCAAAAGTGTTCCGAAAAAGCCATTACTATTTACGCCGGGGCTTGTGTCCCCACAAGCCTTAAGCATGAATATTTTTGAAGAACTGCTTGTGGAGACACAAGCAGGGGCAAGAATGAGGATAATATAAATAGAATTAAGAATACAAGTTACCATC
>MWWA01000153.1_pt1 | contig 20509 bp, 18 predicted proteins | sample 1047341 | NCBI WGS metagenome assembly MWWA01 (sample SAMN06349978, study PRJNA376086) | soil metagenome | isolation source: MS5-1 sample Antarctic (ecotone) soil | place: Antarctica | collected 2015-01-13
GCCCTCTTGCTGATAGCGAAATTCAAGATAACTCCGGGAGGGATTATCAAAAAACAAGGCATATCCTTCGGAAGAAGTAATGAAGGGCACTGAATAATTCAGATTGTCGGCCCCTTCACTATACCCATACCAGGGATTGTTGTAAAGGGAAAGCCTGTACCCTTTTCTGTTAAGCGGCAACGCTCTTTCTCCTGCACCAAAGATTTTTTCATTTTTTCCCAGCGGAAAATAAAACCCCCGGTACGCGCCGTCATCATGTGTTCCGGAAATAACCAGTCTTCCTTTAATGAATAAAGAATCCCCAACCCTGCTGATGGATTTACGATTTAAAGAATGCGATGGTGCAATATGAACTGCATCAGAAATGAGCTCCGTTTTTCGATTGTGATCAGGATGATAGGCAATCCGGAAAATATTTGTATCGTAAGTCGTTATCCTGTAAAAACCATTTTTTGCAGGAAGGTCGAAATGTGCTGCGGGTTTTTGCTGGGCATATAAATTATGACAGCCCAATAAATATAAAAGGAATAAGAAAACCTTTGACATAAATGCTATTATCCGGCAAACTACTAAAAATGGAAACGCATTATGATTATTTGATAGCTTTATTTCATGAATAAAAACTTTTCGATCACAGGAAATGTTGTAGACCTTTTTCAAAAAAAGATTTTCAGGGGAACAGTGACGGTGGAAGGGATCAGGATCATTTCCATTGATGAAATTTCTGAAGCTGCCGATCCGGAACTTCCTTACATCATCCCTGGCTTTATTGATGCCCACATACACATAGAAAGCTCCATGCTCATTCCATCTGAATTTGCCAAACTTGCAGTTGTGCACGGAACTGTTGCCACCGTGAGCGACCCTCATGAAATTGCCAATGTCTGTGGCAAAAAAGGGGTTGACTTTATGATCGCTAATGGGAAAAAAGTTCCGTTCAAATTTCATTTTGGCGCACCCAGTTGTGTGCCTGCCACCGTGTTTGAAACAGCCGGAGATACGATTGATTCAACCCAGATTGAAGATATGCTCAGACAGGAAGACATTCTTTACCTGAGTGAAATGATGAATTTTCCAGGTGTGCTACAGCAGGATGAAGCAGTAATGAAAAAGATCAGTGCTGCAAAAAGGTTTGGCAAACCTGTTGATGGTCATGCACCGGGACTGCGGGGTGATGATGTCAAAAGATATATTGAAGCAGGTATTTCAACAGATCATGAATGCTTTACAGCTGAAGAAGCACTTGATAAACTTAGCTGGGGAATGAAGATCATGATCCGCGAAGGCAGTGCAGCCAAAAATTTTGAGGCCCTGGTGCAATTGCTCGATGAACATTGGAAGCAAATGATGTTTTGCAGTGATGATAAACATCCCGACAGCCTCGTGATCAGCCATATTAATGAATTGTGCAAAAGAGCGGTGGCCAAAGGCATCGATGTTTTTAAAGTACTGACCGCAGCCTGTGTGAACCCGGTGGAACATTATAAGTTGAAACTAGGATTGCTCAGGAAAAATGATTTTGCTGATTTCATCCTGGTGAAAGACCTGGAAAATTTCGAAGTGATCCAGACTTACATTAATGGTGAACTTGTTGCAGAAAATGGAAAAACACTGATCAACACAACCAGCATTTCATTTGAATCAATTAATAATTTTAAGTGTTCAGAAAAAACTGCTGAAGATTTCAGCATCCCTCATCCTTCAACAAAAAATGAGGTTCATTTAACTGTGATGGAAGCGCTGGACGGTCAGCTCATCACCAATCGAACGACAGCCACATTGCCTGTTTCAGCAGGCAACATTATGAGTGATCCGGAAAATGACCTGCTGAAGATCGTTGTGGTGAACCGTTATAAAAATGCCCCTGTTGCAAAAGCATTTATCAAAAATTTCGGATTAAAACGGGGTGCTATTGCATCTTCCGTTGCGCATGATTCGCACAATATTGTTGCAGTTGGTGTAAATGATGCCATGCTTGCAAAAGCAGTGAACCTTGTAATACAACAAAAAGGTGGTGTAAGTGCTGTTGATGAAAACACCGAACACATATTGCCATTACCTGTTGGCGGACTAATGAGCGGAGAAGATGGTTATCTTATTGCTGAAAAATATGCTGCCGTAGATAAAGCTGCAAAAGAATTGGGTTCAAAACTTTCCGCACCTTTTATGACCTTATCATTTATGGCCTTACTGGTGATCCCCCATTTAAAACTAAGCGACCTTGGATTGTTTGACGGTGACCAGTTTCAATTCATTGAACCTTACGCATAAAAAAAGAGACAAAAGGAAAGTGGAAACTTTCACCTTTGTCTCTTACGATTCATTTAGTTAATGCCTGCTGCAATGACACTGCACACCGTGTTCCTGCGTATGCGTTTCTGAAGGCCAGCTGAATGCACCGGCGTTCCTTGAATTTTCCCAGTAAAATTTTGGCCTTTCTTTATTGTAATTGCCGATTTCATTCATGGTTTCAGCATCATACAACCTGCCATTTATCATGGTATATCTTATGGATTCTGTATTCCTGATATTTTCCAATGGGTTCAGATCCATGATCAGCAGGTCTGCAAGTTTGCCCACTTCTATAGAACCGATCCACTGGTCAAAACCCAGTGACTGCGCGGGATTAATGGTAGCCGTTTTCAAAGCTTCAAGGTTTGACATGCCACCCTGCTGCATCATCCAAATTTCCCAGTGGGCACCCAATCCCTGTAATTGTCCGTGTGCACCCATATTTATTTTCACTCCAACATCATTCAATTTTTTAAGGTGTTGCGAGACAAGAATATGTCCATTAATGTATTCTTCTTCTGGAAGCATGATCCTGTGGCGGCTTCTTGTATCAACAACATTTCTTGGTGTAAAGCGGAGGAGCCTTTGCTTCTCCCATACATTGGTATGCTGGTACCAATAGAATTCCCCGCTTACACTTCCATAACTTACTATTAGTGTAGGTGTATAAGCTGTGCCTGCATGCTTCCATAACTGCACTACGTCATCATACAGTTTGGCAACAGGCATATTGTGTTCAATGGTGGTATGCCCGTCGAGGATCATGCTCAGGTTATGAAAAAAGAAAGATCCACCTTCAGGTACAACTTCCATTCCCAGTTCCCTCGCTGCCTGTATCACCATCTGTCGCTGATCGCGGCGGGGCTGGTTATAGCTTTTGACAGAGAAAGCACCAAAGGCTTTAGTCCTCCTGAGGGCACTTCGCGCATCATCAATATTATTGATCACCGCTTTACTATCTCCGTCAGCGCCATAGATAATGGTACCGGTAGAAAAAACGCGCGGCCCCACCATCTGTCCGGTTTTCACCAATTCACTTTGTGCAAAAACCAGTTCGCTGTTTGCAGAAGGATCATGCATGGTTGTTACACCATAAGCAAGATTGGCATAATAAGGCCAGTGCTTCTGCGGGGTAATCCCATTTCTGAAATGATTTCCATGTGCATGTGCATCGATAAATCCGGGCATGATGGTTTTGCCTGCCACATCAATGATTTTTGCTGATGAAGGAATGGTAACATCAGCACCAACTGCGCGGATGATATTGTTTTCAATAAGCACAGTTCCTTTTTCAATCACTTCATTGCCTTTCATGGTAATGATCCTTGCATTGGTAAATGCGATCATTCCCTGCGGTTTGTCAGCTTTTGCTTTTAAACCTACAGCCAATCCTTTTTCCGGCATTACAAATGCGCTGTCAGGTCTTCCGGCAACAAATTCAAACCTGTCTTCAATATTTATGGTGAAATATTGTTCACCCAAAGTATAATGCAATCTTTTGCCGTCTGCATTCCAGTGCAGATTGATGCCCGCATCCCGTGAAACTTTTTTTACAGGGAAATCAGCGGTTGTACTTCCCAGGTCAATGGTTCTTCCGGTTACAGGAAAGGTGGCTATGTAAACATTATGCAGATCGATAAAAGCAACCCAGGATTCATCAGGTGATAATATAAACTGGCTGCCATACATGCTTTTCAAATGAGCACGCTCATCGCTTCCGTCAAGTTTACTGCTAACAAAATTCCTGTTCAATCCACCACCGGCCTGGTAAAATATACGGTCACCTGTTTTATTAAATTTTGGAAGATCGCCCCTGTCTGTCACGAAACTTTCACCCCCTCCAGAGGCATTCATAATGTAAATTCCTGGTTTTGCAGTATAGGCCGGGCCCAATACATCACTGCTGTTTTCTTTCCTGAATACAATTTGTCTTCCATCAGGTGAAAAAGAAGGCATCCGATAAATGCCTTTTTGAGAGGTAAGTTTCTCAGGCCTGGGTGCACCCACTGCATTCACTTTGTAGATCGCACCTGCATTGGCATCATTCCATGTAGTGAATAAAATGGATTTGCCGTCTTTTGAAAAAGCAGGTTCAAATTCAAAATCAGCGCCGTTGGTAACACGTTGCGGTGTACCGTTCGGAAGCTCCTTTTTCCATAAATAACCAAGTGCGCTGAACAGGATCATCTTACCATCCGGAGATGTGGTGGTATGCCGGATCACGTTCACATTAAATTCACTTTGATTGATATCCTGGCGGAAACGAACCGCATCTGCCACCTGCGTTTTTACATCGGCGGTAAATGGAATTTCTGCGGAAGTATTGGGTTTGCTGATATCGATCCTGTTAATCTTTCCATTACTCCATATAATGATGTTTTTATCATCGGGTGTCCAGTCGTAACCGGTAAAACTTCCAAAGACCGTCCACGCTTCCTGCTGGTCTTTCGAAAGGTTTTCATACACCGGCCATTCTTCGGCTGTCTGAAGGTCTTTAAGATAAAGCACGGTACTGGTACGCACTCTCTTAATAAACGCCAGCATTTTACCATCATTGGAAAGCTGCGGGCGAAAAGCACCGCCAGGTCCACCCGCGATATTTTCAATGGTTCCTTTTTCCCTGTCAAATCGCCTGATGGCAAAGATCTGGCTGTTGGGATCTTTATTATACTGGAAAAAACCTCCGGGATACACATCTTCACTGAAATAAACATAGCGGCCGTCAGGAGAAACAACCGGTTCATTCACATCCTGCTGATCGTTCTTGCGCACCGTGAGTTGTAAACCATTCCCACCACTGATATGGTACATCCAGATTTCGCCTGCACCAAGTGAACGGCCTGAAGTAAAATGTTTTCTTGCAACGATATACTGGCCATCTGGTGCCCACGCAGCATTATTCAATAACCTGAAAGTTTCTTTGGTTACCTGTTTTGCATTGCTTCCGTCGCGGTGCATCACCCAGATATTATCACCACCACCGGCATCTGAAGTAAATAAAATTCTTTTTCCATCCGGACTGAATCTTGGTTGTACTTCAAAAGGAAGTCCTGACCGCAACACTTTAGCTTTGCCTCCTGAAACAGGCATAATATAAATATCGCCCAGCAGGTCAAATACAATTTCTTTTCCATCAGGCGCAACATCAAGATTCATCCAGGTACCTTCATTCACTGTAAAGGATACTTCTTTGGAAGGACCGCCTGGTTTGGAAACATCCCATTTTTTTACTTCCTGTGCAACGGCAACATTCCATAACAGGCTGCACAAAACAGGCAGCAGCGATTTTTTGTTCATAGCAATCATAAAATGAAATTAGGGTTCAAAATCAAAGTTTTTTAAACGGCTTTTTAAACTGTGATAAAAAAAATTTCAGGCCTCCTGCCCGATCCATACTGCACCACCAATGCTGTTTCTCAATGCGCCGGTAACAGTTGACAACACATTATATTCCTGTCTCCAGCGTAAAACGCCAATCAGTGCCATAACAATGGCTTCTTTATTATTAACGATATCTGTTGCGGGTACAACAACTTCGATCTGCATAAAAGCAAGTTTTTCAGATAGTCGGCGTATGAGGTGATCGTTGAATGCGCCGCCACCTGTGACCAGCAGCTTTTGGTGACGGAGGGCATCGTTTGGCATTTCCTCTATTACTTTTCCAACCTGTTCTGTTATGTGCTCCACGTAAGTAGCCAGCGCATCTTCAACTGATAGACCTGCCGATTGGATCATTGGAAAAACAGTGTCGGTGCCAAAACTGTTAGCAAGGGATTTAGGATAAGGTGCCTGGTAATAGGAAAGATCATTCAATTGATGTAATACTGTTGAATGAACTGAACCGCGGGCTGCACCTTTTCCACCCTCATCGAAAGGAGCTCCCTGGAGCTCTGAAAGCATATTGAGTACCCTGTTCGCCGGACAAACATCAAAAGCAATATAATTTCCGGGTAGGTTAAAAGATATATTGGCAATACCTCCAATATTCAGGAACATAAGGTATTCGGGAAATAAAAGTTGTTCGCCAATGGGAACAATTGGTGCACCCTGACCTCCGAATGCAACATCAAGAGCACGAAGGTCGCTTACAACGGGCAGCCCGGTAACAGCCGCTATGGCAGCACCATCGCCCAGTTGTGCGGTCATTTTTTGTTTGGGAAGATGAAAACTGGTATGTCCGTGAGATGAAACCAGTCCGACTTTATATTGCAAGCCATTTACTTCAATAAATTTATTAACCTGCTGCCCGAGAAAGTGTCCATACTCCGCATGCAATAATAAATAATTCTGAGCGCTGAGGTGAATGGCAGACTGCAGTTTATCCTTCCAGGGGGTATCATAGGCATAGCAGTCCGCTTTAAGGATCTCAAAGTTCCATCTGCCACCATTTTCATTCAATTCTGTAAACACAATGTCCAGCCCATCTAGTGAACTCCCGCTCATTAAACCAATAACTCTGTAAACCATGGCGATAAAAATACGAACTCTGGCAGCTTTAAAATAAACACGTGATCAGAATCAGTGCGTACAAATCCCTAAATCTCGGATTCACTCTTTAGCTTTGGCGCATGGTCATCAACTTAAGCAAAGAAAATTCGCTCATAAATAACTGGATCGCTGAGCTGAGAGATGTAAACATTCAATCAGACAGGATGCGCTTCCGGCGTAACCTAGAAAGGATCGGGGAAATTGCCGCTTACGAGATCAGCAAACAATTGCCATTTGCTTCCCAGGAAGTACTGACGCCAATGGGTACAGCCAATGCAAAATTATTGATGGAGCAACCCGTGCTCACCACAATACTCAGGGCCGGACTGGCCCTTCATAATGGTTTACTTAACTATTTCGATAAAGCCGACAATGCTTTTGTATCGGCTTACAGAAAGCATTTTAAGGACGGAAGTTTTGAAATTGCCCTTGAATATCTTTCCTGTCCTGAGATAGAAAACAGGGTGCTGATCATCTCAGACCCCATGCTGGCTACTGGTGCCTCACTGGTAAAAACCATACATTACCTGAAAGAGGAAGGAAAACCTAAAGCCATTCACATTGTTACGGCTATTGCCTGCACCGTGGGTATTGACTACCTGGAGCGGGAAGTTCCTGAAGCTACGATCTGGTGCGGCGATATTGATGATGAACTCACTGCAAAAGGCTATATCGTACCCGGCCTGGGCGACGCGGGTGACCTGGCCTATGGCGCTAAGATCCAATCCTAGAAAGATTTTCTTTGCAGGAAATACCAATCTTTGTAATTTCAGTATCTAACTGACGTTAATGAGAAAATTCCTTTTTGTTACCCTCCTGACTGGTTTATTAGGTAGTGCACAGGCACAGGACCCTAATTTTTCCCAGTTTTTTGCCTCACCCCTTACTTTAAACCCTGCCCTTACAGGAAAGTTTGACGGAACATTCAGAGTAGCAGGTAATTACCGCAATCAATGGCCTACAATTAATAATGCTTTTACTACAGCTACCATTTCACTTGACGGTGGTATTTTACGGAACTCCATTCCCGAAAATGACCAGTTTGGCGTTGGGATCATGGCCTTTACAGATAAAAGCGGCAATGGTGTTTTACAGAATAATTTTTTAGCGCTTTCAACAGCTTATCATAAAGCACTGGATGAAAATGGTTTTCACCAGATTGGCCTTGGTTTCCAGGGAACGTATGTTGGAAAATCTTTGAACATTGCTTCGCTGAAATTTGAAAGCATGCTGCGTGCAGATGGCTTTACGGGTTTGATGGATGAGTCTTTTTCAGGAAGCGAGATCAATGTATCTTATTTCGACATGAACCTTGGTTTTCTTTATAACGGCAGCAGCGATGGAAGCAATAATTTTTACTTCGGGGCTTCCATGTACCATATCAACAGGCCAAAAGAAACTTTCCAGCAGGGAAATTTCATTTTAGAACCCAGGGTTACTTTGCAAACAGGTGCAATGCTTCCGATTGGCGAATTTAATGCCGTGCATTTCAGTGCCAACCATAGCCGCCAGGCAAATGCCACCAACACGGTTTTTGGCGGAGCTTATATGATCAACGTTAACCAAAGCCAGGGAAGTCCAACAAATCTTTACCTTGGAAGCTGGTACCGTTTTGGCGATGCCCTTATTCCTTATGTTGGTCTGGAGTTTGGCGATTTCCATTTAGGTGCCACTTACGATGTCAATATTTCGAGCTTAAAGCCTGCTTCCAATATGAGAGGCGGTGCAGAGATCTCACTTATATATGTCAGGCGACCGGTGGAAGGCAAATTTATTAATTGTCCGAAATTTTAATACCCTCCCGCAAGTGCGGGATTTTTTTTAAAGGATAAAGGGAAGAAAGAACCAGCACAGAATGGTGATGAGCAGAATGGAAATAATATTCATCACAAAACCTACCCTTACCATATTTTTCAGTTTGATATAACCACTTGAAAAGGCAATCGCATTTGGAGGGGTTCCCATAGGCAGCATCCCGGCGCAGCTGGCTGCCAGTGTCATAGGGATTCCCAATAACAATGGATGCACATTGGCTGCTTCGGCAAGACTGCTGACCACTGGCGCAAAAACAATTACCTGCGCCACATTACTCATTACCTCACTTACAAAAATGGATATGGTAACCACCAGGAGAATCAGTAAAAAATCATTAAAAGCATATTGTGCAAACCATTTTCCCAATTGTTCTATCAGTCCTGCATTTTCGAGAGAAGAAGCAAGCGCAATGCCCCCTCCAAACAGCAACAGGATGCCCCAGGCCATGCGTTTGGTATCTGTCCATTCCAGCAGCGCAACAGATCTACCTTCGCCTGCCGGGATAATAAATAAAGCGACTGCGCAAAGAAGAGCGATCATGTTGTCATCCAGGTTCAAACCTGTAAGGTTGTTTACAAGCTGGCGTGACACCCATAAGGTTGCAGTGGCAAGAAAAACGATCATTACTCTTTTCTCCGGACCCGACATGCTGCCCAAAGCGTTTATCTGGTCACTGATAAGCGTTTTCGTTGCCTCTGAATGTTTAAGGTGATTCGGATATAGCCATTTTACCATCACGAAATAAAGACAAAATAAAAGCAGCAATGAGATGGGCAAACAGATGATCATCCAGTTGAAAAAACCAATATTATATTGATATTGTTTTGAAATAAACGCTACATAAGCCACATTCGGAGGGGTTCCGATGATGGTGGCCAAACCCCCGAAATTGGCGGCCAGCGCAATGGCAATCATTACCGATAAAGAAAAATTATTGATGCCTTTATGCTCCGGGTTCGTTTCTCTGATCACGTGCACTACAGACATCGCAATGGGCAACATCATCATGGCGGTAGCAGTATTACTCAGCCACATGCTCATTAATCCTGTAGCCAGGATAAAACCCAAAATGATGTGGTTACCACTGGTACCGGTCATCCGCACAATATTCAATGCGATCCTGCGATGCAGGTTCCATTTTTCTATGGAAAGTCCAAGCATAAATCCACCCATGAAAAGAAAAATGACCGGGTTGGAATAAGCAGTTGCCGTTTCTGCAATGGACGATATCCTTAAAAGCGGAAAAAGAACAAGTGGAAGCAGGGCAACAACAGCCATGGGCATAGCTTCGGTTACCCATAACAATATCATGAGCACAGCCACCGCAATTACTTTTGTACCTGCAGGCTGCAAGGCCAGAGGATTTAAAAAATAAAAAGCCAATGCTATGATAAGTGCAAAAAGTGCCAGCAGTTGTTTGGAAAGCCTTACTCGCAAAACAAAAATTTGATCTAATATAATTATTTGATCTTTCCGCTTACAAACTTATTTCCCTTAATGTAAAAACGATAAGGAAGTGCTGCGTCTTCGCCTGCATAATCCACGCCAACACGCGGAGAAATACCCACCGCTGCCTCAGGTGGCACATATCCATCATCTTCAATATAAATTTCATTGCTGGTTAAAGAAATGCCGCACTGCGAAGTATGAAATCCAAATGCTTTTCCAACATTACCAGGACCTCTTGTTAAAGATGCATCCAATTGTATTTTCCCTGTGCGTTTCAACATAGTGTCAATGCCTTCGATTGGATCTGTTGCCCTGATCAGAATGGCATGTGGATGATCTTTTGCATTTGTAACAATATTGAACATCTGGTGAATGCCATAGCATAGATAAACATAGGTGCGTCCGCCTTCGCCAAATATTACTTCAGTACGCGGGGTTCTTCCTTTGTATGCATGCGAAGCTTTGTCAATGACACCTGCATAGGCTTCGGTTTCAACAATCCTTCCTGATGTGAACTGATGATCAAAATTCGTAACAAGAATTTTTCCTAGCAGTTGCCTGGCAATTTGCACTACATCGTGATGGCGGTAAAAAGAAATGGGTAGTTTAGGCATTAGGTAACAAAAAGCACCAGTACAGTAATTAGAATATATTTACGCGTCAAATCTACTATTTGCTAAAGGAAATCATCATAGCGATCCAGTCTTATTTTGAAGCACACAACTTCATCAGGAAACACCGGTTGTGGAAATGGATCCTGGTGCCGGGAATCATTTATGCATTACTTTTTATGGCAGGCATGTATTTTTTCTGGAATTCTTCCGACAGTGCCATTACCTGGCTCAGTAAATGGATCGGCATTGAAGGATGGCTGCAAAAACAGCGCAATGATTTCCTGAATTTTATTTTTGTGATGGCCGGGCTGATGCTCCGGCTGATCCTTGTGTTTTTCTATTTTTCCTTATTCAAATATCTTTTTTTAATAATTGGCTCACCTGTATTTGCTTACCTCAGCGAAAGAACATCACATCTTATTGAAGGTGTGGATTTCCCTTTCAGCTTCACACAATTAATGAAAGATGCCTGGCGCGGCATTAAACTGGCGATCCGCAATTCACTCTGGCAAACGGTATATATTTTTTCATTGTTGCTGCTGTCGCTCTTTCCTTTATTTGGATGGATCACACCGCTGATCGCCTTATTTGTTGAATGTTATTATTATGGATTCAGCATGATGGATTACAGCTGTGAAAGAAATAAACTTGCTCCATCTGCAAGTATTGATTTTATCGGAAAACATAAAGGTCTTGCTGTTGGCAATGGACTGATGTTTTACCTGATGCATGGTGTGCCGGTTCTGGGATGGATACTTGCGCCGGCATATGCGGTTGTAGCCGCCACACTAAGTTTACATAAGATTAAAAAGACCGGATGAAATCACTTGTTTACCTTGTTCCTACGGTTTTAATGGAAGGCCGTACAGAATGCCTGCCGGCCTACCTGGCAGATGCAGTAAAAAACTCCGCTGCCTTTTTTGTTGAAGATGAAAGAACGGCAAGACGTTATTTGAAATTACTGTGGAAAGAGATGGTGATCGACAATTATGAATGGTGGAATATGAAAGAAATTTCTGGGGAAACTTCCGGGGCTTTTCGAAGGTTATTGAAAGCTGGCAAAACGGTTTCAATTATCAGTGAGGCTGGTTGTCCGGGTATAGCAGATCCTGGCCAGCAACTGGTGACCATTGCACAGGAAATGCAGGTTGTGGTGAAACCACTTGTTGGACCCAATTCTATTTTGCTTGCGCTGATGGCGAGCGGGATGAATGGCCAGCATTTTGAATTCCTGGGTTATTTACCCATTGAAAAAACTGAAAGAACCAAGGCCATTACAGCTATTGAAAATGCATCAAGACAAAAAAAAACTACCCAGATCTTTATTGAAACGCCCTACAGGAATAACCATGTTATGGAAGCACTGGTAAAGCATTGTCACCCCCAAACCAGGATCTGTGTTGCTGTAGATCTTACTGGTGAAAATGAAATGGTACAAACAAGAACGGCAGTGCAATGGAAGAACAATTTGCCGGAGTTACATAAGCGACCTGCCATTTTTTTAATTGAGGCAACATAATAATAAATGAGAAATGATTACATGCGATGAAGCCTGCGCATTTTTGTAAATACAAATTATAGGCTGCCCTTCATACTTTATATTTAAAAATTTAATTTCTTGTGCCGCTGCTATGCAGTTATACTTTCATGATTTCACTTTTCTCTATGAAAATGTCACTCCTACGCAGCTAAAAAACTGCAGCCATCGTTGCCAGGCAGTTAAAAATTTCCAATTCCATCATTTTTCGTTTTCTATGAGATGGGCTGGCATGCAGCTTTTACCTGCTTAATTGTTGCCGCATAAGATTGATCAGCCGAATTTTAGCTAACCCTAACCAGTCTATTCAAATATTTCATAACCATAGCTGCGTAACGGCAACATTCTCGTAGCAGCAATTTGAAATTAACGCTGCGGGTTTATTTTCCATTTACATTTGATGATGGAAATCATCCACGCCAGTTACCTGATCAGCAGCCCATCAGTAGAAAAATGCCCTGCGCCCGACAAAGTGGAATATGCATTTATAGGACGAAGCAATGTGGGCAAATCCAGCCTGATAAATATGCTGACCAATAAAAAAGAGCTGGCCAAAGTATCCAAATCACCCGGGAAAACGCAGATGATCAATCACTTTCTCATCAAATCCACGGGTGACAAGGAATGGTACCTTGTCGATCTTCCCGGTTATGGCTACGCCAAAAGATCCATCAAACAAAGAAAAAGCTGGGGAAAGATGATCGAAAATTATATCAGGAAAAGAGAGAACCTGGCCAATTTATTTTTGCTGATCGACAGCAGGATTACACCCCAGGAAATTGACCTGGAATTTGTAGGACAGCTCGGAGAATGGCAGATTCCTTTTTCTCTTGTATTTACAAAAACTGATAAAACCACCCAGAGGGAAACATCTAAAAATGTGCAGTTATTTCTGGCAGCATTGGCGGAAACCTGGGAAGAACCACCGCCCCATTTTCTTACTTCTGCTATCAAAAGAACAGGCGCAAAGCCCATTTTATCACTTATAGCTGAATTGAACCTGGACTTTGAAGCTTTTAAAAAAAATAAGGCATAATCTTTTATGAATTATATTGCAGCCGATTTGGAAATGGTATGAAAAAAGCTTTGCGGGAAAGAAATATTGTGGTTATCCTTTTTATTATGGTTCTGATCGTTTTTTCCATGGCACAAAGAGACAGCAAAAAGCTTGACGAGCTTTACCGCAACACCGCTGAATCCATTCAACAGAAATTGCAGGAGCAACATTTTGCCAGGTTGCAGTCACGCGGAATTACCAGCCCAAAGTATTAATTCAGCTTTATTTCCTTCCGGAAATCATTCCTGGTGCTTTCATTTCACCTTATTAAAAAATCAGTTAACGATCTTGTTGGCACAGCTGCTACTGGCGAAAGCTTCCGGTTTGGCTTTAAAAGCAAAGCCCATTCCCAGGATATAACCCATAGCTTCTTTAAGTGCATCATTGCTTTTGAAATTCGGATTGGTATTGATATCCGCGTGCACTTCCATGTCAACATCGTATAAAGTAAAAAGATCGCACAATTCGTAAGCGATCTCTATACTTTTAGCAACTTCTACCAGCATTCTTTCCTTAATGGAATATTGCTGGCGTGTTTTGTCGTTGTGAATGAACATGAAGCCTCCATGGCCTTCACGAAGAAAAACAATTACCGTTGCAAACTCTGTTTCTGATCCTTTTACTTGTGAATCGGTACCAATGCATACTTTGAGATGAAAGCCTGCAGCCGTTTCGCGTTTTATTACATGCTCCACAGCTTCGATGATGGGGAGATCCAGACTTTCGCCATTAAATTTTCTCCAGCGCATAAAAAAAGGGTTTTTCCAAATTACGGAAAAACCCTGGGGTACCAATGGGGTACGGATTAAAGAAAGCTTATTGTTTAAGAAATTTTTCTGTAAACACCTGGCCTCCATTCGAAAAACGAACGAGGTACATGCCTTTTGACAATTTTGACGTAAAAAGCTGGTTGTTGCCATTGATCAAAGTTCCGGTTTCATAGATCCTTCCACTCAAATCAAGGATCTGGTAATCGAAGGCGGCCGGACTGCTCACTAAAAGCATTTGATTTACCAGGTTGGACTGAAGTTTTGGTTTTGCCTCAGCACCGTTTTTGAGTGTGATGATATTGGAATAATAATATTTCCCATCATCAAATTCGGTTTTGATCCTGTATAAAATTGTCCCCGTGGCAGTAGGATCATACGCGTAAGTTCGTGCATATACATCCGGTAAGGCGATCGCCTCAAATGCACGCCCGCTCCATGAAGCTTCAACGGTTTGTTTTACAACATTTTCATCCGCGATAATTTCCCAGTTTAATTTATGCCATCCATTTACCGACTGTCCTTTCAATTCAAATTTGTGTAGCGGTAAAAGTGCACCCGGTATATAGGTACCAACCAGTTTGTAGGAACCCAGGCTTGCATATTCGGAGGCATAAGCATTGCCTTTGCCCTGTATTCTTAACCAGTAAGTTCCTGCGCTTAATAAAGTATCCATATTCACTTGCAGCAGATCTGCAGGATTATAGGTTCTGATCACGGTGTTGGAATTGGTCATCAGTTCGATCTGCAAGTCAACATTAGAACCTGTATTTCCATTACCCACGTTAAAAGGAATGGCATCGAGCTTGAACATGCCAAATGAGGGCATATTAAACTTCAATACATCAATATCGTTGCTTCTTTCAACAATACCATTAATGGTAAACTGGTCGTTTACAAAGCTTGCGGAGTTTGCGCTTTGAAAATGAGTTCCGTAATCATCCGGCCTGTAAGTAAAGCCATTAAAAGAGGTAATGACATCAAGGTCATTCTGGATATTTGTACATCCAAGGGGATTGGTGCCACTGTGCCAAAGCGTAAAGTTCCGGTAATAACCCACACCCATAATAGGTGCCCAGCCAATTTCTCCGCTTCCAATGCCCACATTATATTCAGACGTCTTAACGCAATTTGCATCATAGGTAGCCTGGTGGCGTAAGCCAAGTGTGTGACCAATTTCATGAGATGCTGCTTCGGCTATATTCTTAGAGCTATAATTCAACAATTCAGTAAACACAAATGCAGGCGTGTTATCGCCCCAGGTAAATGAACCCATGTAAGCAACTCCACCTGCACTTCCATACCATGATGAAGTAACGGTAAGGATCAACCGTATGCGGCGGTTGGCAGGTGCTGCCCAATATTTTGTGGAATCTGTTGTTACATTAACCTGGAAGGGCCTGTAATCTTCTGCCACCCTGTTATATACTTCAGTAATTTTTTCATTTGTAAGATTTGAAGAAGAGAGCAAAAGAGGGCCATTCCAATTCCAGCTGGTTCCCTGAACAAGATGGCCGTCAAAATCGAGAAATATGGTAGGGGAAGCAGCAGGCAGACTGCTCATGGGTGTAACCTGGGCAGAGGAGGTCATAGAAATGCCCAGCAGCAGTAACAGTAATTGGTAAAAGTTCTTCATTTTGGGTTGGATTAGGACGGTTGGATCGTTTTGGTTTGTCAATAAGTTCTGCGGGCTATTCATTCAATAAATCATAAAAATGTTTTTTCTTAAAATAATACCGTCCACTGATGATGGTTAGGTCATAAGCATCGCTGTTTTCCCTGCTCAGAATCCTTCCCATGTACTGATAGGTTCCATCTTCCCCGAAAATTTTTGTAAATGTGAGCACAGCTCCAGGCCAGTTTGAAGATTTTACAATAACACTTCTCACCCTTTTGTCTGCAGGATCTGATTTGGACACTACACTTCCCTTAAGAAGAAAGTTGTCGGCTAAACGAAAATTCATTCCGCTTCCTACAACCTGCAGAAGCAGGGATTCAAACTCCGTAACTTTTAATTCAAAAACATCAGGAAGATCGGCGAAAAGAAGTGATTTATTATAATCCGGTTCGTTGATCGGAATGTTCTGTGCCCCAGCAGTAAAAATGCACAGATGCAGAAGTACCACAAGGATACCTTTTTTAGTCGTTTTCATGGATTTGGTTTAAAAGCTATTACTAACTTTAAGGATCAGGATTGCCTACACAATATTGGCAATTTCCGTTTTAAATGAAAGTGCTTTATACAAATAATAAAAAAATTGGGTATTTACCCTTAGCGGGAAGCGTAAAATTGCCTTAATATTCGCCCATACTGAGCATCACCAGCGTACAGCCCAGCACGGTTTCAATATTTTGCTTTTCGGCCAGGTTCATCAACTCCTCATTTTCTGTTCCTGGATTAAAAATGATCCGTTTTGGATTCAGGCTTAAAATGTAATCATAATATTCCTGCTGATGAGTAGGATTCATGTATAAGGTAACAGTATCAATCCCTGATTCAGAAGCCATTTCTTTATGGATCGGAACACTTCCAACTTTACCCTCTTTTCTGCCTATTGCCACAACTGGGTGGTTGTAAGCAGACAACTTTTTTATAGCCAGGTGACTGTACCTGGATGGATTTTCCGAAGCCCCTAATACCAGTGTTTTTTTTGCCATTTTCTTACTGTCCATTATAATAAATTTACAAAGGACGTGCCTTAAAAAGAGCGGCCATGGGTGAGCCTGATTATGGGTTGTGCTAGAAAGGGAAACTGTTTAAAAAATCCAACAAAGCCATTGCTCTTTTCACTGCTTCCAAAAAAGGCCTGGAGCACCCTTCCGGATCTAAACCTAATGCCGAACTTCCGCTGCCATTCCTGCCTGTATTTCAATTCCATTTCTTCTCTCGTAATTTTTCCTTTGAGGAAAACGTCGGTCAGGTCTGCTGCGATCTTTCCGGTATGAAGTGCAATGCTCATTCCGTTACCACACAAAGGAGTGATCATTCCACCTGCATCACCCGCCATTAACACATGATTTTCTACAAGTGTTTTGGATTGAAAACTTACCTGCGAAATAGTGACAGGAAAAGATTCCTCCACTTTTGAATTCAGAAAGATTGAATTCAGATGAGGATTTCTGGATAGAATATTTGCTTCCATTTGTGCGATCTGGTTCCCTTCCTTCTTTAAATTAGCCGCAGTAGTGAGGTAGCATAAGCAATATTTATCACCTTCGATTTTAGAAATGCCACAATATCCATTTTCAAAATTATGCAGTCCGATCCTGTTTTCCGGCCAGCTTGTCTGGAGGTGGTATTTTACCCCGATAAAATTTTCAAGACGTTTATCCTGTTGATCAAGAAAAGCTCTTTTCCATTTAATATCGATATTGCTCCTTTTGCCAAATGAACCGACGCAGGTTTTTGAAATACATTCTTTTTGTACCCCTTCATTGTTATAGGAAACCCTGAACTTGCCATCAAAATCAATTGCATCTGCTTTTGTTTCCTGCATGATATGCACTCCCATTTTCTTCGCAATTTCCATCAGCGCGTGGTCAAGCAAATATCGACTGATGCCAAAACCTCCGGGCCTTAGCGACGACAAAAAAGAATTTCCGTTTGGCGCTGTAAGTTGCAATTGATCAATTTTCGGTAGCACCATGCCCTTAAGATCCAATCCAAGTTGGTTTAGGTAATTCCACGATTCCATTCCAATGTATTCGCCGCAAACTTTGTGGAAAGGATATTTTTCTTTTTCAATAAGCACAACCTGGTGACCCATGCCTGCCAGCCTGATGGCTGCAGATAATCCGGCCAACCCTCCACCAATGATGGCGGTATCATATGTTGTGACTTCAATCATTTTTTACAGTTACCAGCCATCTGAAAGCCCACATCCACTGGATCGAATAGTTGTCAATATCCGCAGCATGAAGCATCCCTTTTAAATCATTTTTACTGAATCCTCTCAGTACAGAAACGGGTGCATCATGTTTTACCAGATAGCTTTTTGAAAATAAATTTGTCAGCAATTGAATGCTTGCATAGGCAAGCAGGTTCCGGTGCAGATCATTGATAAAAAAACCTGTTGATGTATGCTGTTTCATCCAATTCAGCATAAAAATTAAATCATTCTCGTTGAAATGATGACAGAACAAAGAGGAAAATATAATGTCCGGTTTTTTGTCGAATTTATAAGCCCGGTAATCAGATATTTCAAAACGAATTCCTGAATTTAAAGGTCGGTTCCTGGCATAGGCAATACAGGCTTCGTTATGATCTATTCCAAGCAATTCAATTTGTCTTCCGTTCCGGGAAGCCCAGTTCTTTATGGCTCTTAGATTATCTCCGCCGCCGCAACCAATTTCTGCAATGCGTACGATTTCTGCTGTTTCCGGAATGAGAGATTGAATCCCTTTAATGGTGATGCGGTGACCTCCCAACTTATTGTTGATGACGTCCAGTTCTTCCATATTCTTTGCTATATCCGCAAAAGGAATATGAGGTGCATCGAGCAGCTCTTTTTTATTGGATCGTTTATTCAGAAAAATCATCAGAATGCGCCGTAAAAAGTTCAACAGTTAAACCAGGACCAAATCCAGCAGCTACCATTTTTTCAATCGGCTTTCCCTGCAACAGCATTTTTTGCAGAACAAATAAAATGGTAGCAGAGGAAAGGTTTCCAAATTCTTTTAAAACTGCATAGGAAGGAGCAAGCTGTCCGTTTGTAAATTTCAGGCTTTTGTGAATCGCATCCAGTATCCGTTTGCCTCCGGGATGTATGCACCAGTGACTCACAGGTTTATTGTTGGAAGTTTTCTCTAAAGCCCGGTCAACAATTGATGCAAAATCTTCTTCTATTAAATCTGGAATATAACCACTGAGTGTCATTAGAAAGCCGGAAGAAGAAAGTTCCCAGGCCATGTCCCGCTTCCCTTTCGTGATCACTTCACTATAAAATGAACTTAAAACAAGTCCTTTTTTCGGGTAGGCATTGCCGGTAACAAGAACGGCTGCGGATCCATCTCCGAACAATAATGAGGAAGCAATGTTATCCATTGTGTTTTCGCGCTGGAAATGAAGTGTACAGAGCTCCGTGCAAACAATCAGCACAATTGCCTGTTGATCGGCTTTGCAAATCGCATCTGCGATCTTCAGGGCATGTATGGCTGCATAACAGCCCATAAAATTTATGGAAGTTCTGGAAATCGTTTTTGGAAGATCCATGAGTTCCATCAATTGCAGGTCAAGTCCCGGTGCGCTCATGCCCGTGCAGCTGACCGTAATCAAATGGGTGATCTTCTTTGCATCATATTGGTGACCGAGGCAATCCCGAATGGCATCAACAGAAAGCAATGGTGCCTGTTTGTTAAATACGGCCATTCTTTTTTCCAGGGAAGGAAATGGTTCGAGATTTTCCGTTTGCGGGTAAAATTTCCAATCCTTTACTTCCCGGTTGTAATCAGGAATGACAGAATACCGTTGATCAATACCTGACTGCCCATACAGAAAGCGCAATTTTCTTGCTTCCACTTCATTCGAGGCATATACCTTCTGCATAAAATGCAGAATATCCTGCTGGGAATGACAATAAGCTGGAAGCGCTTTTCCTATGGAAACAATTTTACTCAACGATTCAGATTAAGAAAGATGAAAAATGCCGTGGTACAGGCGGTTGCCAATATGTTCATGTTCATGCTATTCCTAAAATCAGCTGCCAATTCATTTTTCCATACCATGTACATCCAATACAGAAAAAACAAGACCACCGGTAGCATGATCAACAAAAAATAATAAAAAAAGTTCTGTTGCCCCTGGCTGTTCATCAGGATGTACATCATGAAAGTTGCAGTAAGAAACAGGATCATGCTAAAAACAAAACTTCCTTTTTTCCCAAGTAACATACTGATGGTGGTAACACCATCTTTCCTATCTGCTTCATGCTGGTAAACCTGGGTCAGCGGATAGAGCGCGCCAATCAGTAAACTGGCGATGATGGGTGGAAGCGGATCAATCACCAGCGGTTTCCCTTCAGACATTGCATGGAAAGCAATATAATATATGAGAGCGCCCTGTAAAACAAAAACGGTAAGAAAGCCTGTGACAGGATATTTTTTCAACCTGATACCCCTGTAGCTATAGGCCCGGGAAGCCAGTATGTAGATGAATATACCCAGGGCAAAAAACCAACTGACAATAAAGCTTAAGCTCACAGCCACAACATCCATTACCAGGGTTACATGATACAATTGCTTTGTAGGTTGCAAAGGCTTTTTCAAGCCGCCTACGGGTGTATCATCCCGGTCCATAAAAGAATTATATCCGTTACTTGATGGATATACCAGCAAGTGAAGGATGAAGCCTACCGCAATAGCTGAACATGATACAATTGCTTTGTAGGTTGCAAAGGCTTTTTCAAGCCGCCTACGGGTGTATCATCCCGGTCCATAAAAGAATTATATCCGTTACTTGATGGATATACCAGCAAGTGAAGGATGAAGCCTA
>MWWA01000154.1_pt1 | contig 20485 bp, 19 predicted proteins | sample 1047341 | NCBI WGS metagenome assembly MWWA01 (sample SAMN06349978, study PRJNA376086) | soil metagenome | isolation source: MS5-1 sample Antarctic (ecotone) soil | place: Antarctica | collected 2015-01-13
ACAAAAACCTATCAAGTGGAAGAAGCATTACAGGGGGTACAAGCTTGTATTAATAATAACACAGTTATTCTGCCTTTAATGAATGGGGTAGAGAGCGTAGAAAGAATAACGGATCTTTTTCCCAATCAAGAAATATGGGAGGGGTGTGTATATGTTGTTTCCCGATTGGAAAGGCCAGGCATAATAAAAAAGTCAGGATACATTAATAAACTTTATTTGGGCTCCCCTTATGCTGCAAAAGAAAAGCTTGCTAAAGTGGAATCTCTTTTAAAGGTAGATGGTATTGATGCCCACGTGCCTCCAAATATATCGGAGACAGTTTGGGAAAAATTTCTTTTTATTTCTACAATGGCAACGTTGACCTCCTACCTGGATAAAAGCATCGGGCAAATATTAAGTAACGAAGAATACAAGCGCTTACTTAACGATCTTCTAAATGAACTATTTGCTGTAACCATTGCTAAAGGAATTTCATTACCTGCTAATAGTATTCAACAAACATTTGATAAGATGACGTCGTTTCCTTTTGACGCAACATCATCTATGCATAGCGATTTCCAGAAAGGGACTAAAACAGAAGTAGATTCCTTAACGGGTTATGTGGTACAATTAGGTAAAGAACTAAATGTATCCGTCCCAACTTATGAAATGATGTATAAGAAGCTTAAAACTTCAAACACATAAGTCGGGTGCATTTCAAATTGTCACTTTTTCTTTTGGTAACCTGCAGAGGGTTTTCATAGCGGCATCGTTGTGTCACTCTCTTGTACTGATATATTTTCATTTCATCTTCACGCTGGGTGAATTTGTTCATTGCTGAATATTGAGCAAAGAGTAAAAGAGTGCCTTCGACATGCTCAGTGTAAACTATTCGACATGCTCAGGGTAAACCGCCACGCCGCTTTGAAAAAACTACCTTTGAACCGAGCGTGGCAACGATGTAAAATAGTAGCAATACAGTCTGGCTCAAAACATTGCACATTATTATGCTGGGCAAAGTATAGCTACTCAAAGACTGCGACAATTTGAAATACACCTCATAAGTCTATGGCTTTACAATATTTCTTTTGCTTTAGTATAGTACGCTTCTGAATCGTTAATTACCGTACTGCCAACGTACAGAGGAAATTATTTATTGATGCATTGTATTAGGTGTTTAGCTGCAGGTAAGAAACTATAAACAGCACCATCCTGTCTTCTTCCCATACTTTTTCTGTGCAAGAAAGATAATCGGCTCGTCGGCGAGGCCAAAGTTGCCTGAAAAAATGACCATCAACAAGTGCAAATGAAATACCTTTAAGAATAATAATGCAGATGGATTAGCTCAAAACTTGAAATCACTAAAACCGTTTATTATGAATAAGCATTTTTTAAAAGCAGCCATTTTAGCCGGATTAATAGCCGGAGTAATTTTCGTGATGTTGGAAATGATATTAGTACCCGTTTTTTTGGACGGCAGCCCCTGGGCTCCGCCGCGTATGATTGCTGCTATTATTTTAGGGAAAGATGTTTTGCCCATGCCAGGGCAGCCGGTCACCTTTGATTTTGGTGTTTTAATGGCAGCCATAATACTCCATTTAATGTTATCTATTGTTTATGCAGTTATTATTGGATGGATTTGTAAGAGTTTGAGCATGGGCACTTCCATTCTATTGGGTGCTGTATTTGGGTTGGCCTTGTACTTTGTCAACTTCTATGGTTTTACAGCCATTTTTCCCTGGTTCGCAATGGCAAGAAACTGGGTAAGTATATTTTCACATCTAATGTTTGGAGTGATTGCTGTTTATTCATTTAAAAAAATATATTACCCGGAAACAATCACTGCTTAAAAATCAAAGCGATGCTGGAACATATAATGAATGCCATGATGTTGTCTTGTGTAATGGCAACGCAACTAATGTAGTTAAGCGAACTTTGTCCCCGATGAAAAAAAATACAGGTACAGATGCATGAGTTCAGGCTGCCGGAATTATATGAAGCAGACTCACTTCGCCGGTGAGTCTCCCCTTGATGCCTCTTCATTAAAAATTAAAATGCTTAATCAATAATCTACAACCAATAAAAATTTAAAACAGGTATGTCATACAAGCAAATTGATTTTTTTGGCTAAAATATACAGCGGATGCTTATGGCTAGCTGTTCTTCAAATGTGTTGTAGAACCCTGGTTGTTTGGTGGATTGTAGTTTTGAAAGCAAAAAAATCTGCAAGGTCTTGAAAACAAATTTCAATTTTCTTGCAGATTTTAGAATCATTTTTTATCCTCAAATACACGTCATTTGTGGATTACATCATTTTTTAAGGGCTGACTAATTAATCCCTTTTCTATTCATCGTCATTTTAATGCCTTTAAGAGTTTGTTGGTTTTTAATAACCAAACAAAAATCTGAAGGCAGCTACACCCTAAATTTAGTTTACAGTAATAGTGACTTTAATGACTGCATTATTTGCAGGTATAGTGAATTGTGGATGACGAACTCTTGCCTCAGTAATTACTACACTTTCGGTGGGTCCCTGGTTATCGGTTGCCTGTACAGGTTTTTGATCCGGACCGTAGCCGGGAGGTGTGTCTGCTTCTGTACCGGCGTCGTAAAGCTCCAATGCTGATGTTACATCACCTGAAACCGGAGTGTTACCGTTAAAAAGTCGCAAACCTTTTTTACCGCTAAAACTATAAAACCAGTCATTGGATTGTACAAACATGGTTTCAAACTGCAACCTGGTACCCGGACCTGCATTAAAGGAAAACTGCGCACTTTGCCCTGGGAGTATTGGCCCTGCTACTGTTCTAAAAATTCCGTGATCCCTTACCCTTGACAATGCTCCCATTGCTGCATCCTTAGTGCCTGCTGCCCCATCTTCAGCTATACGTTCGGTTCCTATGTCTGCCATTTGGCCTTCAGTAAACATCGGATCGTTTCCGTTATAGATTGCCCACGCACCCGGAGACAAAGGAACAATTCCCCCCAATCTTGGTGTATTTAGTAATCCTGGTGTTGATACATTTTCAACTGTTACAGTAAAGGTCCTGGTATTGCCATTTTGTTTGCCGCTTGCCAATTCCGCTTGATTTTGAGGTGCAGCTTGCTGGTTGGTAACATTGCCATCTTTTTGACAGCTTGCCAAAGCCAACAGTAACCCTGGCAAACAACAAATTCTGAATAAGTTTTTCATGATTTTTTATTTAATTCAATATTTAAAGATTTGTGTGAATTATGTTTTTAAAACAGATGGTATGGTGGTGCTCTTGACATACATTAAATATTTTTGAATTCTTGCTTCAGGTTGGCAGAAATTCAGCATTTGCTTATTAATTATTTTGTTAGTAAAGGAACAAGAGATGGGAAGGCCCCTCAACACTATTTTTCTTTCTAGTAAAGTTGAATTCAAACTTATTTACAAGTGGATACAGGAAGCGGCGGGATGTCGTTCTTCTTCTTATAACTTATAGCCAAAATGGTTCCAACTATTATTTTTATGAATTTCCTGACATTTATGAAGCACAATTTTTTGCGAACCAATTTGGAGGTGGAAGATATAAAGTCAACAATAAAACATTACAGTATTTAGAAAAAAAAAGTAGGCTGCCTATAATCCGCTGAATTCTGGGAGTATTATAATGCTGAGAAAATGCTGCTGAGCACGGAGAATTGTTATCATTGGATGATGCATAAGGTGGTTGGATATTTGCTGCTGCAAATGCATGGGATTGTCTAATCTATCAGTTATTACCTGTCCCCAATGCGGATCAGCTAAGGAAGAAGAAATGCCTGTTGACGCCTGCCAGTACTTCTACACATGTGCTCATTGTGGAACCCTGTTAAAACCTAAATCAGGAGATTGCTGTGTCTATTGCAGTTACGGCTCTGTAAAATGTCCTTCGCGGCAGGAAGATTGTTGTGCTACTAAATTATAATTATAAAATCTTAGAACATGCCAAATAAAGAAATGGTAGATGCCATCATTCGCCAACATGAAAGTGGCGGCAAATACATTACAGTAGAAGATGTAAAAACTTTTTACCTGGATGCAGGTAGCGGACCTGTAGTCTTTTGCATTCATGGAGTTCCCACTTCCTCTTTCCTTTACCGAAAAGTGGCTTTTGCTTTAATGGAAAGAGGCTTAAGAACCGTTGCAATCGATTTGCCTGGCCTGGGCCTATCCGACCGACCCGAAGATTTCAATTACATCTTCAGCAACTATGGAAGGTTTTGTAACCGTTTTTTAGATGAACTAAAGATTGATGAGGTGCACCTGCTGATTCAAGATATTGGCTCTCCGGTAGGTTTGTCAATGGCTGATAAAAACAGCCAACGAATAAAATCCATAACAGTTTTAAATTCTATGCTGGACCTTGAGCATTTTGTTAAGCCCCTACCCTTTCGCCCATTTGAAAACCCTGTATTGGGGGAAGCAGCGCTTGCCATGCTAACACCTTTCACTTTTCCATTAATGATGAAAACTGCGGGTGTCGTTAATGATGATGTGATCTCAAAAGAAGAGACGGCGGCCTATATTCATCTTTTAAAGAGAGAAGACGGCGGTAAGGCATTTCTAAAGATCATGCGCAGCTTTGAAAAAACAAAAGAGTTTACGGAATCCTGCTACCGGGCCTGGAAAAATCCTGCCTATCCCGTTCAATTAATCTGGGGTGATAAAGATCCTTTTTTGACCTGGGAAGATAAAGGAAAAGAATTTGAAGAAGCCCGTCCGGGTGTGCCGGTAACAAAGGTGGAAAGCAAACATTTTTTGCAGGAAGAAGCCTATGATACCATTGCAGCCAAAGTAAAAGAATTGATTACAGGTTGAAAAATATAAAAACGTTATTCAACTTTCTCTTTGATTACAGCTACCAGTTCTAATTTTAAAACCTTTTTTGCTGCCCAAAGCTTTATTCACCTTCATTTTTAAATCGGTCATATCCAGCAGCGTTTCATTTACATCAAACAGAATGACGGTTGGTTTCTTAAAATTCCTATTCATAGTAAAATTTCTAATTTGATATGTTCTTTTGTTGATGGTTAATATCTCAAATTATCTTGTATCCTTGTACCAGTCTGCCAGCTTTTGCGGCGATATACCTAACCGGTACAATTTCTTTATAAAAAACCATTTAAGGTGGGTACGAATAAACCCATCTTTTAGTTGCCGCCTTGAACTAAGAATGAGTTTTGGCTCTTTGATCACGCCTACTTTGTATTTGGACCTCATGCGTATCGAAAGGTCATAATCCTCCATAATAGGGATCTCCTTAAAACCCTGTAGTCGCTCAAATACATTTTTCCTCACAAAAATGCCATTGTCGCCGTAAAAAATGCACTGTTCCGGTTGTTCTCCTTTTTTTATGCGGAAGTTGATGATCCTGCCTAATCGCTTTATTTTTTCATTGTCTTCGGAAAAGACATTGAGGAATCCACCACCATCATATCCTTTTGCATAAATATGTTCTTCAATGGCAGACAAAGCACCTGGCGGAACATGCATGTCGGCATGAACAAAAAATAATATCTCGCCCGCAGCTTCTTTGGAGGCGGTGTTTAATTGAACCCCTTTGCCTTTTCCGGAATGAATTACCCTTGCATATTTCCCGGCCAATGCAACTGTATCATCTGTGCTGCCCCCATCAGAAACAAGTATTTCAAACGGCGGCTCATTCAGAGTGATCAGCTGATGTAACGTAGCTTCAATTTGCGCCGCTTCGTTATAAGTAGGAATAATGATAGAAATCATGAAGCGCCAGTTTTCGCTTTTTGTATTTTATGAATGGTGGAATAAGCGCCATATAAGACCATAACGCCAATGAAAATATATACCCATAACGGTATATTTTTTCCTGCAATAATCAGGTACAAATAAGCAGAAATAAAGAAGAAGCCGGTCAATAAAAGCGGAAGGGTAAATGGCTTCTTTTTGCGGATGTTTTTTACAGCCCACCCCAGGCATAAAAAGAAAAATGGAATTGCACCTACATAGATGCCACCAAATATGTATGGATTAACGCCATAGTTCTCGCCAAGACTTAAAAACCAATCTTTAAATGATTCCCACCACTCCATCAGCTTACGATTTTAAAAGCAAGGCGCAACAGCTTTTTCAGTCCTTCTGTAAAACCCTCCTCCTTGTATTGAACAATGGCTTTCTGAATGATACGGGAAGCAACCGGGTAAGGATATATTTTATTAAAGATAGCCTTAATAGGAATCTTTGCCGTATTGGCTAATATTAGCTCCTGTACCAACTCTCCTGCTCCTGGTGCCACCATCGTGCCACCCAGTATTTTTTCTTTATGCAAAAAACTTCCTTGAGAAATGTATAAGATCAGTTTACCGTACCGGTGACTGTCTGTAATCGCCCGGTCGTCACTGTCAAAGTCAGTAGCTAACCGTCGGTATTTTACTCCTTTTTCTTTTAGTGAATTTTCGGAAAAGCCAAAAGTCGCTACTTCTGGATCAGTGAACGTAACCCATGACATGTGATCGTTATTGAGCTTCTTTTTGAATGGTGAAAAGAAATTGCTCAACAGCATTCGTGCCTGTTGCTCTGCAGCATGAGAGAATTGCAAGGAACCCGCAACATCGCCACAGACATAGACATTTTTATTGGTGGTTCGCAGGTAATCATCCACCACAATCTTACCATCTTTTAATCCAACGCCTGCCTTTTCCAGTTGCAGGCTTTTGGTGTTCAACACTCTGCCTACGCCAACAAATATGGCATCTAAGGCTACGGTTCTCGTGCCGCCATCTCTTAATTTGACGATGGCTTCGTTGGGTGTTGGAAAGCTATCCACATCGGCGTTGAAAATGAAATCAATCCCCTCCTCTTTCAATTGCTGATAAAGGATTTCCGTTACTGCTTTGTCATCGTGTTCCAATATCATTTCACCACGGTGCACTACGGTAACTTTAGCACCTAACCTGCTTAATGTTTGACCTATTTCAATACCTATTGGTCCGCCACCAATCACCAGCAGGCGTTGTGGCAGATTTTCCAAATGAAAGATGCTTTCGTTGTCATAGTAGTTTAGTTTTTCAATACCGGGTACTTTCAGTTTCCTGGGTTTCGAGCCGGTAGCAATCACAATCTTTTTACCGGTATAGCGCTTTCCTTCTATCTCAATTTCATTGTTGCCGGTGAAAGTTGCTTCGCCCAAAACTACATCCAGACCTTCTTTGCGAAAATGATTTGCATTCTCATGTTCGCGAATAATGTTTTGCCTATTGTACACGTAGTCAATGGCTTTCTTTATATCAATACTGCCGGCCACTTGCAAACCAAAATGTTTGGCTTGTTTGGCGCTGTGTGCAATGCGGGCAATATGGATCAGTGCTTTGCTGGGCACACATCCATCATTCAGGCAATCGCCGCCGATGCTGTGATCTGTTTTATCATTCAGCAAAACCTTAAAACCAGCCTTGTTCATAAACAGGCTAACACTTAATCCTGCTGAACCTGCACCTATCACCATTACATCATATTGTTTTTCTGCCATAGCCAATCATTTAACCGTTGTTCATAAATCCTGGATACAGGGTCATTCCCCCATCCACATATATAGTTGTTCCTGTTACATAATCACTGCTTTCCGTTGCCAGCCAGATGGCTACTTCGGCTACATCTTCCGGTTCACCTATGCGTTGGTAGGGTATCAGTTTCAACAGTTCCTTTGTCTGCTCTTCATCCTGCCAAACTTTCTCGTTGATATCTGTTTTTATTGCACCCGGAGAAATTCCGTTCACCCGAATTTTCTTTGGTGCCACTTCCAGTGCCAGAGATTTCATCAACATCAATACACCCCCTTTAGATGCTGCATAATTTACATGTCCAGCCCAGGGAATAATATCATGAACAGAAGAAACAAAAATGATGTTACCGACTGCTTTTTTATTCGCTACAGTTTTATTGCGTAGAAATTCTTTTGTAGCCTGCCGGGCACATAAAAAATAACCGGTCAGGTTTATATCAATTACTTTCTGCCAGTCTTCCAGGCTCATGTCTGAGAACTTACTGTCTTTTTGAATACCGGCATTGCAAACCAATATATCAATGGAATGAAAGTGATCATAGGTTTCCTTAAAGAGCCGAAACACATCTTCTTCTTTACTTACGTCTGCCCCTACAGCAATTGCATTACCACCTTCTTTTTTGATAGCTTCCACAATCTCATTGGCTTCATCTTCTCCGCTGTGGTAATTCACCACTACGTTCGCTCCATGCTTGCTGTACGCTATGGCAATAGCTTTACCTATACCTGAGCTACCCCCGGTTACAACGGCTGTTTTTCCTTCCAGTTTTTTTGTCATGGAATTATTTTTTACTTCTTAAAACAAAGCTGCTTTAGTTTTGTTCCAAAATAGTACCACGATTCCGTTCTGATAAGTCGGATAAAATGACAAAACCTTACACAAAAATCGAAGATTATCATCCGGAATCTTAACACATTAGCTTTGGTATCTAAAAGTGATTTCATCGATTTTATGTTGCTTCTCAATCTGACTCTCCCTCGCTATATGCCCCTTGGGGATAGTGAGAAAGGCTTGTGCTTCGGTATGCATCCCCAGTTAAAGGTATTTACATAAACAGTGGTTCCTGCCGGAAACTCCATCCAGGTCACCCGTTTGCTTTCGAAACATTCAATTTAGTCCTGTTGGGTTTTACTTTAAAAAAACTTTATTCAGCGCAGAATAAGTCCAAAAAATCTTTAAAAAGTCGTCAAATCTTTCGCTCCGGCACTTTCCTTTTAGCTCGCCCTACGGTTAGCATTCCCAGGCATTCAATCAACAATTGTACTACACTATTCAACACACATTTTCCTAACCTACAATTTTCACAACTTGCTTTATGTTTGCTGTTGGAATGAAAAATGTAAACGCCTCTATTATCACCATTGGTGATGAACTACTGATTGGACAAACCATTGATACCAACAGCGCCTATATTGCCAAAGCACTGAATGAAATTGGCATCTGGGTTAAAAAAAGAATTGCCATTGGCGACCAAATGCAGGATATTATCCTGGCAATTGATGAAGAAATCAAAACGGCTGATGTCATCATTATTACAGGGGGACTGGGCCCCACTGCCGATGACATCACCAAACCGGCACTTTGCAGCTATTTTGATTCCCGCATCGTGACAGATGAAGCAGTGAAAGCACATATCATCAATATTTTCAAAAAAAATGACCGGCTTCCAGGCATTACCAACCTGCAGCAGGCAGATGTCCCACACAATTGCCTTGTGCTCGAAAATAAAAGAGGCACCGCGCCGGGTATGTGGTTTGAAAAAAACGGTGTTGTATTGATCTCCCTTCCCGGCGTGCCCAATGAAATGCAGGGCATTATGGACAAAGTGGTCATTCCCAAATTAAAGTCAAGCGACGGCCTTCCCTGCATCCTTCATAAAACCTTACTTACAGCCGGAGTGGGAGAATCTGTTGTTGCGGAAAAAATAGCAGCTTTTGAAAACGCACTTCCTGAAAATATTAAACTGGCTTACCTGCCAGCTTACGGACAGGTCAGACTCCGGCTCACCGGCAGGGCTGATGACCTTTTATCAATTCACCATTCCATCGAAGATCATTTCAACAAACTAAAATCTCTTGTAAGCGAGTGGATCGTGGCAGATGAAGATATTTCATTAACAAAGGCACTCCATAAACTGCTCGATCAAAATCAGAAAACCGTGGCCACTGCAGAGAGCTGCACCGGGGGTTATATAGCGCACCTGATCACACAAAATGCAGGCGCTTCAAAAATCTTTAAGGGCAGTGTAGTGGCATATTCTAATGATATCAAAACAAGGCTGCTGGGTGTTCAGCAGGCTACGCTTGAAGTGCATGGTGCTGTAAGTGAAGCCACCGTCCGCGAAATGGCAAGCGGTTTATTGAAAAATATGAATTGCGATTATGCCATTGCCACCTCAGGAATCATGGGGCCTGAAGGCGGTTCTGTGGAAAAACCTGTTGGAACTGTGTGGATGGCCGTTGCTGGGAGGAACAAAGTAGTGGCTTCAAGGCAATATTACCGGTTTAACCGTAGCCGCAATATCGAAATGGCTTCCCTTGCTGCCATCAATTTATTGAGAAGAATGGTTGAAGAAGAGAACCTTAAACCAAATTAATCCCTGTTTGCTTATTTTTGGCGCGCTGACCAAGGTCCCGCACCGCCGTTGCGGGAAGTTTTCCAGTCATTTGCATGATGTGCAGGTGTTCATTTAAAACAAATTGCTATATGGCTACTGTAGACCTGGTAATGCCTAAATTGGGCGAAAGTATTATGGAAGCAACCATTTTAAAATGGCACAAGAACAAAGGTGACATGGTGAAAATGGATGAAACCTTACTTGAAATTGCTACCGATAAAGTGGACAGTGAAGTGCCTTCCACCGCCGAAGGTGTGTTAACGGATATTCTTTTTAATATTAATGACGTAGTGCCTATTGGCACTGTCATCGCCAGAATACAAACCGGCAGCGGCGGAGTGCAGCCCCAATCCCAGCCACAGGAACCATCCGCGCATCAAATGCCCAGACAGGAACCTGCACAATCTTCGCAACAATACAGTTCACAGGAACAAAATCCACAAACGGTGCAGAACAGCGGCGGAAATAAATTTTATTCACCGCTTGTTTTAAATATTGCTGCACAGGAAGGGGTGAGCATGAACGAACTGGAAAACATTCCGGGTACAGGCAATGAAGGAAGAGTCACCAAAAAAGATATTCTCCAGTTTGTAAATGATAAGCGGAGCGGAAAAGCAACTGGCTCCCCCGCCTCTGCATCCCAACCTGCGCAGGAAATGGTGATTCCTGCAAATAAGGTGGAGAACAGGCAAATTGAAAAAACACAGTCTCCTGATATCAACAGGGGTAATGTAGAGATCATTGAAATGGACCGGATGCGCAGGCTCATCGCCGACCACATGGTGCGCAGCAAACATACAAGTCCGCATGTTACCTCGTTTACCGAAGCCGATGTAACCAATCTTGTAATGTGGCGTGAGAAAACAAAGAAAGAATTTGAAAAGCGTGAAGGAACTAAGATCACCTTTACACCTTTATTTATTGAAGCCATTGTACGCTGCATCAAAAAATTTCCGCTCATCAACAGTTCACTGGAAGGAACCAATATTATTGTCAAAAAAGACATTAATATCGGCATGGCAACAGCTTTACCATCCGGTAACCTGATCGTGCCTGTTATAAAAAATGCTGACGGGTTTAACCTGGTTGGACTTGCAAAAAAAGTAAACGGACTCGCGGACCAGGCCCGAAACAATAAATTAAAACCTGAAGACATTTCTGAAGGAACTTTTACCCTGACCAATGTAGGCAGTTTTGGAAGTTTGATGGGTACACCTATCATTAACCAGCCGCAGGTGGCCATACTTGCAGTAGGCGCAATTAAGAAACGCCCGGTAGTGATTGAAACTCCACATGGCGACAGTATTGCCATCAGGCATATGATGTACCTGTCTATGAGCTATGACCATCGCATTGTGGATGGCAGCCTCGGTGCAACCTTCCTTACCGCGGTTGCAAACGAACTGGAAAATTTTAATCCCAACCGTGATTTTTAGGCAATGAACAAAATAAAAAACCCTGCAAAAAATGCAGGGTTTTTTATTTTACATATTTAATTTTTGAACTTCCTAATAAGAACGCGTTTCCAGGCTGTATTTTTTCCCTTTTCTTTTAATAATAAAAAGAGCTCCATATTGGGTTTCCGGAAGATCGCCTGCTATTGCTTTTGAACCCAACAAATGATTCACAATATCATCAACTGTATTGGAGTGCCCTGCAATAAGAAAATTATGTTTGGAAGTCCGAAGTTGATTGAAAATTAATGTATCCAGGGGCTTATAAGTTTTCACTTCCAGGTTAAGGTGTTGTGCAAGGGGTTGCACAGTGGAACGGGTGCGAATAAAAGGTGTACTGTAAATTTCAGTGATTCCTTTTGCAGCCAGTAAGCTTTTGAGATCCTCTGCCCTTTGTTTTCCCCTTTCATTTAATGCCACATCAGAAGAGCCAGAAACTGTTTCTTTTTCGCCATGCCTGGTAACATAATAATAAGATGTGCTGCAAGAGAACAAAAAACTTGCAATAAATACCATCAAAACTTTGTGTATCATTTTTCACAATTAACAGGTTAAATATAATCAGAGTATATCTTTTGAATAAAAGTTTAATTAAATTAGGTAACTAAAATCATTCAACTATGAAAAAATTATCCGAAACCTGGTTTGCTGAAGGATACATAGATTTTGAATTAAAAAAATATACCCTCCTGTCCTACCTCAAAGAAATCAATGGTTATTTTGATGAGAACAAGTTATACCCGCAACTGGCAGACCTGATTTTTCATTACAATAACCTGGTGGCTTTCAGGGAGAATAAAAAATACCTGCAGGAACATTTTCCAAAAAAGCTGACCGGAATTCAAATCGAACAGCTACAGGTATTATACGAACAAATGATCGAGGATAATGAACTGATGCAGGAACTCGAAGAGATCATAAATTATTCTGCCGGTGAAATGAAATCAACCATCAGCAGTGGCGCAGAGATCTATGATTTTGTTGAAAATAAACTTACCATCGCACCTATAGGTCTTGTTCCCCTCGACATCCAGGAAGGCTATTTTTTTCTGAGCTCTGGCAACACAAAAAATACAAGGGTTTACCAGTACAGGCTTTCCATATTTGAAAAACATGATGAGCGCTTCCGGAGCATGAAGACTTTTTACGTGGAACAAAGACAGCGCAGTATTGTAAACACTTATGAGCACATTAAATATGAACTGATCAGGGAAAGAAATGTTTTACCGAATCCTGCAGTGTACAGCATTGAAACAGACCTGACCTTCCCGGTGGAGGAAACGCTTCTGCCTATAGCGAAAAGATCACTGGTGAAATATATCAGCTAATGCGCAATGGTGATGGGTCAATGGTCAATAGTCAATGGTCAATGGTCAATTCACTGCTGTCCGGTAAAAAATCAAACATCACTTTTAAGATATTTTTCCTCAGGCAGGCGGGCCTCGTACCTGCCCCACCGCAAAAAGCCTCCCTCAGATTACGCAGATTTTCTGCTGATAGGTCTTCTGCGTTCATCAGCGCGATCTGAGGGCAACATTTTATAATTGGTGATCAGTTTGGCCTCCCAGTTAAACCCCTCGTTATCCAGGTTCAAATGATCCAGTCCTGCAATCACCTTCCTGTATTGCAGGTCTATCGAAGGCGTGATGTCAAAATTTGGCGCAAACTTGTGTTGCCACACAAACTCAGCCCCGAGCTGGTTAGTTGCATGCGCACTGATGAAAGTATTCAAAACTGCATTCGGATCCACGGCGGCATTATTCAACTGCAAGTGCAACTACTTTGCACGATGATTGTTAGACCTTCCGGAAAGCGGATAAAGGTAACCCATCTGTGTTTTTTAGAAAGATTGAGTAAAAGATTTTAAATCCGGCCCACTAACTGATCAGTGCACCTGTAAATTTTTTCTCCGGCTGTTTTTAATCAGCCTCATCATGTGAAAAACAACAGCGATGGATATTAAGGCAAATCCGAGATAAAACCACCCACTCAAATTTTCATTTTCTTTATAAAGTAAAAAAGCAAGCAGAATTCCATAAATCGGTTCCAGCGTAAGTGTAAGGTTCATGGTAAATGCCGAAACTTTTTTTAACGCCCTGATGTAGAGGTAAAAAGTATAAATGGTACATACCCAGCTTAAAATAAACAGCCATAGCCAGTCCATCGCCTGCGGAACAAAATTTTGTTCGGGAAGCAGATGCTGGTAAACCGGCAGTAAAACTGACAAACCAATAAATCCGCCGGTAAGCTGGTATAAGGTGATTTGTTCCGGATGGTAGCGGTCTACGATCTTTTTATTCAACACCGAAACAATAACGGTGAGCAAAGCCGATAACAGCCCGATGAGGATACCAATTGAAAACGCCACGTGCGTATTGTAAATGATGATGATCCCTCCTATTGCAAATAAACCAAGGAAAACTTCCACCGGATCGATCCTTTTCTTCATGATCAATGGTTCAATTACCGAAGCAAGCAACGCAGAGGTAGAAAGTGTTGTGAGTGCTATTGTAATGTTTGCATATTTAATGCTTCCGTAGAAAGCCACCCAGTGCAAAGCCTGGATCAGTCCAATGCAGCCAATATACAATACCGACCGTAATGGAAGTTTTTTGATTTTATTTAAAAAGAAATAAAGCAGCCACAAAGAAACTGATGTGATCAGAAGCCGGTACCAAACCAGCCATGTCTGGTCCAGCGTGATTACCCTGCCAAGAACACCAGTAAAACCCCATAAAAAAACTGCAGCATGCAACTGGATCAGCGCTTTCCTCATAAAAACCGAAAGTAAAACATCTGAACTTTGATCTGCAGTGAATTTTTATATTATTTTAGTGCAGTTGCGCTCCTGCGGTATCATTGCCCTGGTTTCAAGCTCTTAAATACCATTTAATATTTATGGATCCTATCATCAGTATCAGGCATCTTTTTAAAACATATGGCAGCAAGATTGTTCTGAAGGATATTAATCTTGATGTTTATCCTGGCCAGGTCATTGGTTATATTGGTCCGAATGGTGCGGGAAAAAGTACTACGGTCAAAATACTTTGTGGGCTGCTGACAGATTACGAAGGTGAAGTGCGTATCAAAGGACTGGACGTAAAAACGCAAACCATAGAAGTAAAAAAGATCATTGGGTACGTTCCGGAACTGGCCGAACTCTATGATGTGCTCACACCACGCGAATACCTTGGTTTTACAGCCGCACTATATGGACTGGATGAATCGGTTGCCGAAGACAGGATTATTAAAATGATGTCTGCATTTGGATTGTATTCCAACATTGACCAGCGCATGGACAGTTTTAGTAAAGGCATGCGTCAGAAAGTTTTAATTTCTTCAGGTCTCATGCACAACCCGGATGTTATTATTCTGGATGAACCACTGAGCGGACTTGATGCCAACAGTGTGATTGTTATTAAAGAGTTGATGAGCAGACTTGCAAAGGAAGGTAAAACCATATTTTATTGCAGCCACATGATGGATGTTGTTGAAAAAGTAAGTGACAGGATAGTGTTGATTGATGAAGGAAGGGTGATCGCAAATGGAAGTTTTGAAGAATTAAAACAGCAATTAGGAAATGTAAGCCTGGAACAGATCTTTTCCAACCTCACGCAAAAAGAAGCCCATGCGGATTCGGCAGATGAACTATTTAGGGCTTTAAACAGCTGATCTTTTTATGAACATCATCAACAAAGTATTTCTCAGACTCGCATTGTTGCCATCACCTGTTTATAAAAAAATGGGAATCAATATTACGCAGCTGCGTGCCATACTGGTAACCAAACTCACAATGGATGACCGCAGACCCAGTACGCTGTATCATTCACAAAGAAAAAAAGACAAACCTGTTTCAGCGGCAACCCTTATCACCATGGTGATCAGCGCTGTTATGGGCATGCTTTTTCTGCTGGCCTTTAGTTTCGGAACCAATTATTCAACCAGCTTCACTATTTATTTTGCGCTGCTGTTTGTTATGCTTTCTGCTTCGCTGATCTCTGATTTTACTTCCGTGCTGATCGACATCAGGGATAATTTCATCATCCTGCCAAAACCTGTAACAGACCGAACATTTGTAACGGGTCGCATGCTGCATATTTTCATTCACCTGTGCAAGATCATTGTACCAATGGGATTGCCCGGATTTATTTACATATTTTCCGAAACCGGAATCGGGGGCGCTGCCATTTTCTCCCTGATGCTCATTATGGTGGCTATGTTCTCTATTTTTTTCATCAATGCCTTATACATCCTGATCTTAAAAATTACAACGCCGGCCCGATTTCAGTCTGTGATCAGTTATATCCAGATCATCTTTGCAATAATTATTTATGCATCCTATCAAATTGTTCCGCGCATGATGGATCGCATGGGAATGAGTGGTCTAGATGTAAACCAGGTGAAATGGATGATCGCTTTTCCGTTTTACTGGTTTGCCAGCGCCTGGAGCGTGCTGTATGAAATGAACGGAACCTCATTACAGTTTGTTGCGGCGGCGCTTGGTTTGCTATTGCCGGCAACCAGTCTTTTTCTTGTTGTTAAATACCTGGCGCCATCATTTAATAACAAGCTGGCCATGATCAATATTTCGGGGCAGGGAAATGAAGGAAATAAAAGATCATCTGCTCAACCCCAGTTCAGTTATCCACGGTTTTTATCCCGTATCGTGACTGGATCTCCAGCCGAGAAAATGGGATTTCTTATCACCTGGAAGCTTACTTCAAGGAGCAGGGATTTTAAATTAAAAGTGTATCCCGGCATTGGCTATCTGTTTGTATATGCAGTGATCATTTTCTGGAATACAGCTTCGGAATCGCTTGAAAGCATCAGAGAAGAAAATTTAAAAGGCAGGGCGATGATGATCTCAGTACTTTATTTTACTTCTCTCATTTTAATCATGGCACTGAACCAGATGATCTATTCAGAAAAACACAAGGCATCATGGGTATATTATATTACCCCGCTATCAAACCCCGGAAGCATTTTGCTGGGAGCTGCCAAATCAGTGATGATGAAATTTTTTATTCCCCTGGTGTTGCTGATCACCACACTTGGCATGGTGCTGCTCGGGATAAAAGTATTGCCTCACATCATTCTGGGTATGTTCAATGTTCTTTTGATCGCAAGCCTCCTGGTACTGGTGGGCAATAAAGCTTTTCCTTTTTCCATGCACCAGAATAACAATTCCAACACAGGAGGTTTTATGCGCAACATGTTTATTCTGCTGGTTTCTGGAATGATCGGAGGCGTACATTTCCTGCTGTACAACATTACAGCGGTGATCTGGATCTTTGCAGTGCTGTCCATCATTGCTACCTGGTTGATCATGTCTGGAATAAAAAACACATCCTGGCATTCAATTAAAAGCAGGTATGTGGAAGAATGATCATTGCTTGACCACAGAAGGCGTTTCCAGTTTGCTTTTCACCCTGCGCCTGTAATTGGTAAAGAGACTGAACCAGCGCAGTTTCAGCACTCCGAGTATGCCTTCTTTTACAATGCCTTTACTCATTTTTGATTCACCAAATTTCCTGTCTTCAAAAAGTATGGGCACTTCTTTCAGCCTGAAACCCAGTTTCCATGCAACAAATTTCATTTCAATCTGGAAGGCATAACCTACAAACCTGATCTCGTCAAGATTGATGGTTTCAAGCACTTCTCTTTTGTAACACATAAAACCAGCGGTTGGATCAGAGACGGGCATCCATAAAAACATTCTTGTATAGTAAGATGCACCTTTAGAAAGCGCGATACGGTTGGATGGCCAGTTTTCCACGCCGCCGCCTTTCACATAGCGTGAACCAATTGCAAGATCTGCATCACCAGTTTTACAGGCATTATACAATTTTGGAAGATCAAGCGGATTATGCGATAAGTCCGCATCCATTTCAAAAATATATTGATACCCTCTTTTTAGTCCCCACTTGAACCCATAGATATAGGCCGTACCCAATCCAAGTTTCCCTCTTCTTTCTTCAAGAAAAAGGGAAGCAAATTCGGGCATGAGCAGCCGTACCACAGCTGCTGTTCCATCAGGTGAACCATCATCAATTACCAGCACATGATAATCCTGCTGAAGGTTAAAGATGGCCCTCAACACTTTTTCTATGTTTTCCCTTTCATTAAATGTTGGTATGATGACAAGTTTTTCCACCCGTTGATTAGAATTTTTTCAGCATAATACGTGTATAGATCTCTGTTAGTTTCTGTTTGGTATTTGCAGGGAATTCGCCCTTCATCATCCAGTCGTAATACTGAGGTTCTGCTTTTAAAACATCGGCTACTGCCCTGCCCTTGTGTTTTCCAAAATTAAAGATCTCCACACCTTTATCATCATAGGCAAAGCGCCTTGCAAAGTCAATGATACCATCATCACCTATGGCTTTAATGATGCTGTCTACCGTATTGCCCAGTTGCGGATAATGAGTTACCTGTGCAAATAAGATCTCTGCGGTTGCATTTGCATCTACCTCTGCACCATGTGCTCCTTCCAATGTCTTGTTGCAATAAAATTTATAAGCAGCTGAAAGGGTTCTCTGCTCCATCTGGTGGAAGATCTTTTGCACATCCACCACTTTGCGCCCTTTCATGTCAAACTCAACTTCCGCACGGATGAATTCCTCCACCAGCATAGGAATGTCGAGGCGATAGGCATTGTAACAGGAAAGATCACATCCGTCAAGAACTTGTTTGATCTCATGTGCAGCCTGTTTAAACGTTGGTGCATCTTTAACCATTTCATCGGTTATTCCATGAATATCCGTAATAGCTGGTGGAATGGGCATCTGCGGATTCAGTATCTTTCTTTTTACAGTGCGCGTTCCATCAGCCAGTTGTTTTACAATAGCTATTTCAACGATCCTGTCCGTAGAAACATTATTCCCGGTTGCTTCAATATCAATAAAAGCCAGCGGCTTCTTTAGTTGTAACATCAAAAATGGTTAAAGGAGTAAAGGTAATTTATTGTTTTATAGGTTTTGGCCGCAAATTGCTTTTGCAAATGACTGGTTATCGAATCCATCATAGTTCCCGGAGCTCATAAAAACAACAACGGCATTTTTAAATTCCTGTTGCTTCAACCAGTCTTCCAGTTCTTCTCTTTTGTTGAATACTTCAAGGTCCTGTTTGTCAAATCCTGCCTTAACAGCTGATTTTGGAAGCAGGGGCAGTTTTTTAATCCCGAGTGCATGCTGACTATAAAACACGGCAGCTGCATCTGCGTCATTCATCACGCCTTTATATTCCTGCATGAATTTTTCATTCAGACTGCTATAGGTATGCAATTCCAAAACTGCAATAAATTTCTTATCGGGGAACTGTTGTTTTACTGCTTCAATGGTGGCTTTTACCTTGGAAGGAGCATGTGCAAAATCCCTGTAAAAAACCACATCTTCATTGCGGGCAAGCAATTCCAGTCTTTTTGAAGCGCCGGTAAAAGAGGACATGGCATTTGCAAACACTTCTGCAGTCACCCCAAGTTCTTTACATACCAGCCATGCGGCCTGCAGATTCATGAGGTTGTGGTTCCCAAATACTTTCAGTTCTGACTGGCTATTATCAATGGTTACGCGAGTAATACCAAATTCAATCTGGTGTTCCGGCACCTGGTAAGGTATCAGCCGGAGGTCCTTCCTTGTGTGGTTTTCAACCAGGTCTTTAAGAACCGGATCGGTAACATTGTAGATCAGCAAACCCTGTTTTTCGATCTTATTAATAAATAAGGTGAACTGTTCCAGGTAATTCTCAAACGTTGGAAATACATTAATATGATCCCAGGCAATTCCGGTTAAAATGGCGATGTGGGGAAAGAGAAAATGAAATTTTGGTTTCCTTTCAATGGCACTGGCGGGGTATTCATCGCCTTCACATACAATAAGGGGCGCGTCTGTAATATTTACTGACTGGTCAAATCCATCGAGCCTTGCACCTACAAGGTAATCAAAGGGATGCGCTGCTGCCCTGAGCACGTGCATGATCATGGAGGTGGTGGTGGTTTTACCGTGACTTCCGCCCACAACGACCCTTTTTTTGTCCTTACTTTCCCTAAAAATGTACTCAGGAAAGGAAAAAATGGGCAATTTCAGCTCCTGGGCTGTTAAAAGTTCAGGATTGTCCTTCCGTGCATGCATACCCAGGATGACCGCATCAAGGGAAACGGAAATATGCGCGGGATTCCATCCAATTGATTGAGGCATAATGCCTTCGCGTTCCAGGTTCCCCCTGGCTGGCTCAAAAATCTCGTCGTCCGAACCTGTAACCTCGTAACCTTTTCTCTTTAATGCTATGGCCAGCTGGTGCATTACGCTGCCGCCAATAGAGACAAAATGGATTTTCATTTTTATATTTGCAAAATATCCGGCAATTTAAGCCGTTTTAATCCAAACTATTTAATATGAAAAACAAATCCTATTGCCTAACGCTACTGATGCTGATTGGTCTTGTATTTGCCTCATGTTCAGGATCTAAGGGAGGATCTCAAAGGAAAGGTTATGGTTGCCCGAATACAGCTTCCCTTACCATTACGCTCGCTGAGAGCAATAAGGCCTAATTTTAAATCGTGAAGAATGCATTGGATCCATCTGAAGGATGAGGAGCAGTTAAAACAAATTATTACCAATTCCCATAATAAACCGCAGGTTATATTCAAACACAGTACGCGGTGTTCCATTAGCAGTGTGGCGCTCCAGCGCCTGCAGAAGGTGCAGCAGCCTCCTGATATTGATTTTTACTTACTCGACCTGATCGCTCACAGGTCCGTATCTCAAAAAATTGCAGCAGTTTTCAAGGTGCACCATGAATCGCCCCAGGTGCTCCTGATCCGGGATGGCGTATGCGTGTATGATGAAAGTCACCTGGGTATCTCCATGAACGAGATTGTGGAAAGCGCACA
>MWWA01000155.1_pt1 | contig 20381 bp, 19 predicted proteins | sample 1047341 | NCBI WGS metagenome assembly MWWA01 (sample SAMN06349978, study PRJNA376086) | soil metagenome | isolation source: MS5-1 sample Antarctic (ecotone) soil | place: Antarctica | collected 2015-01-13
GTCTTTGGCAGTCCATAGCTGGTGGTTTCTTTTAAACTGTTTTCTTACATCCTGTAAAGCATCTAAGGCACCTGCTTTATCAAACTTGTTTATAGCAATCACATCTGCATAATCAAGCATGTTTATCTTTTCAAGTTGTGATGCTGCTCCGTATTCAGGGGTCATTACATATAGACTTACATCACAGTAATCTAAAATGGAAGCATCACTTTGGCCTACACCTGCAGATTCAAGAATAATGAGATCATAACCCGATGCACGACATATATCAATAGCTTCCCGAACATGTTCACTTAATGCTTTATCACTTTCCCTGGTAGCTAGTGAACGCATATAGGCTCTTGGTGAAGAAATTGAATTCATTCTTATTCTGTCACCAAGTAAGGCGCCACCTGTTTTTTTCTTTGACGGGTCTACAGATATAACAGCAATAGTTTTATCTTGAAAAGAGTTTAAAAATCGTCTTACAATTTCATCTGTTACTGATGATTTACCGGCACCACCGGTACCTGTTATACCAAGTACAGGAAATACTCCTTCCGGCTTACGTGGAAGAGGAGAGACTTTTTCATTAGTTCCGCTTTTCAAATTTTCAACTGGCTTACCACTTTTTACGCTTCCGTTTAGTTCTAAAACACTCACATATTCTTTACCGGCTTCAGCCAATGTAATTGCTCTTGCAATTCTCCGGATATCTTTTTCTTCTCCCAGGGGAAGTTTTCCATTCCAGCCTTTTGATGACAACCAAAACTCAGAGCCTTCTTCAGTTTCTCCATTTGGTGTAATATGATCAAGAACATCCTGTATCATACCTTCCAGTCCCATTTTCCTTCCATCATCCGGAGAATAAATGCGGGTAATGCCATAGTCATGAAGTTCTTTTATCTCCTGTGGTAATATGGTACCACCACCTCCACCAAAAATTTTTATATGTCCGCACCGGTTTTCATCAAGCAGGTCTTTCATGTATTTAAAAAATTCAACATGCCCGCCCTGGTAACTAGTGATAGCTATACCTTGTGCATCTTCTTCAATTGCACATTCAACAATCTCACGTACACTCCTGTTATGTCCTAAATGAATAATTTCTGCTCCCTTGCTTTGTAAAATGCGCCGCATGATATTAATTGCAGCATCATGACCATCAAATAATGAGGCAGCTGTTACAATACGTATTTTATCTTGATTTGTAGAGTTCATATAGTGCAAATGGTGGTGTAAATTTAAGCTAAAAGAAGCTTCTGGAAAGGAACAGAGGGTGGAAAGCTTTTTAAATCAATCTTTTAACGCCAGTATGTAAATAGATGAGTATCCTTCTTTATCTGCACTAAAATGTAAAGCGGATGGATAATTCATTAAATTGTTTCTTTAATTTCTTCTATGGCAAATAAAGATGCGTTCATTAGTACAATAAAAACAGGATATACATTTAAAGGAGAAACTATCAAAATAGGAAGAGCCGTTCTTGATGGGGAAGTTGTAGAGGGGGCTGATGTATTTCTCCCGTTAAAAACTATGAACAGGCATGGCCTTATAGCAGGCGCTACCGGGACAGGTAAAACCAAAACGCTGCAATTAATCAGTGAAGGATTAAGTGATGCCAGCATACCTGTTTTATTACTTGATATAAAAGGTGATTTAAGTGGAATAGCAGTACCGGGTGAGGTTAATGATAAATTGACTGACAGAATCCAGAAACTGGAGATTGATTTTAAACCTCAGGGATATCCCGTTGAATTACTTACATTAAGCAATGAGCCGGGAGTAAAACTAAGAGCAACAGTAAGTGAATTTGGTCCCGTTCTTCTATCAAAAATTTTAGGATTAAATGATACCCAGGGTGGAGTGGTTGCTTTAATATTTAAATATTGTGATGACCAGAAGCTTCCCTTACTGGATTTAAAAGATTTTATAAAAATTTTGCAATACATAAGCAATGAAGGGAAATCTGAAATTGAAAAAGAATATGGAAAAATTTCTTCCACATCTACTGGTACCATTTTGCGAAAAATAATTGAATTGCAACAACAAGGAGCCAATACCTTTTTTGGAGAAAAAAGTTTTGATGTAGATGACCTGATGCGAATAGACAATGAAGGCAGGGGTATGATATCAATTTTAAGGGTTACTGACCTGCAGGACAGGCCCAAATTATTTTCAACTTTTATGTTGCAGCTGTTGGCTGAGTTATATGCTACATCTCCTGAAGAAGGAGACATGGATAAACCCAAATTGGTTTTATTTATTGATGAAGCTCATTTAATTTTTAATGATGCAACAAAAGTTCTTATCCAGCAAATAGAAACAATCATAAAATTAATAAGATCAAAAGGCATTGGTGTTTTCTTTTGTACCCAAAATCCTACTGATATTCCTGCCTCTGTTTTGGCACAATTGGGAATGAAAGTTCAACATGCACTAAGAGCATTTACTGCTGTTGACAGAAAAGCAATTAAACAAGCCGCTGAAAATTATCCTGAATCAACATTTTACAAAACCGAAAACCTGATCACACACCTTGGTATTGGGGAAGCATTGGTAACCATGTTAAATGAAAAAGGAATTCCCACACCATTAGTTCATGTAATGATGGCGCCGCCGAAAAGCAGGATGGATGTATTGATGGATAATGAGATTCAAAAGATTGAACGTGCATCAAAAATTGCAGATAAATATAATGAAGAAGTTGACAGCCATAGTGCCTATGAAATTTTAAATGCGAAGTTGGAATTAGCGCAACAAAAAACAGAAGCAGCCAAAGAACAAGCGGCTAATAAGCCAACAGCAAGCAGGAAAAAAGAAGTTGATTTTCTTGACAGGCCTATTGTAAAACAGGCAGGAAGAACCGCTACTAATATTATAGTACGTTCATTATTAGGTGCATTAGGAGTCAGTAGTACAAGAAGCAGGAAAAAGAGCTGGTTTTAAAATGTATCTTTTAGGTTCATAATTGCTTATTTTTTATAACCAAAACATGATAGCATGAAACATTTATCCTTCTCCGTTTTAATTTCAGTATTAATTCTTTCCTGCAATAATGCAGAAACAACTGCAGATGCCGATAATTCTGTTCTTACGCAGGAACAAAAAGAAGAAAGAAACAAAGAAGCAGCTTTAGAAAGTGTAAGAGCTTTTAATGAAAAAAATGTTGACGTAATAATGAAACATGTTGATTCTTCTATGGTAGAATATGGTGACGGATCTATGCCTCCATTGAAAAACATTGACAGCAGCAGGTATATGTTACAAGCATGGCTGCAAGCAGTTCCGGACATAAAAGGTGAATATTTATTGGCAGTTGCAGATGGCGACTATGTTATGGTTTATGGTGAATGGTCCGGAACCTGGAAAGGAGATTTAATGGGAATGAAAGCGTCAGGTAAATCTTTTAAAGTAAATGATGTTGATATTTTTAAATTTAATGATGCAGGAAAAATGATTGAACATAGAAGTGTTCAGTCAGGCGCAACATTAGGTGCACAAATTGGAATGCCTATACCCGGTCAACAACAGCAGAATTAAATATTAATCCATTTTCATCAATTGATATTTTTTTTTCCGCCTGCAGAAATTCTATAACCTTAATTAGTTTTTCTCTATTTATAATTTTAAGACTGGCAATTAGTTTTTCATAAGGCTGCGCCTTTTCTAATAATTGTTGTTGTATCAACGAAGTAATTCTTTCAAATTCTTCGGTTGATAAAATAGTATTTCTTTTTGCCAGGCAATTATCACATATTCCACAAGGAGTAGTTTTTTCATCTCCAAAATACCCGTTAATAAATTGGCTTCTGCAAATATTGGTACCTGTGAATTCAACTATTTTTTCAACCCTTTTTAAAAAAGCTATTTTCCTTTTTTCAAAAAGCTCCATATTTATTCTCAGCTCATTTATGGCAACACGATTTTTTTGAAATTGAATCTGTGGTTCATCATTATGAGGTACATATTGTAAAATGTGAAAAGCTTCTATCTGCTTTAGCATTTTTTTTATTTCGCTTTCTTCTGTTTTTAATAAACGTGATAATAAATTTTCAGATATAGTTGCAGGAAAATCAAATATGCCTTCGTAGGTCCTGAGAAGTGTAATAACCATGGGTTCCAGGTCAGGATGTGCATTTTGAAATTCATATAGCTGATCTTTTGTAGTTGTAAATACTACTGTAGAAGGTCTAAAGTTTTTTTCATTAAAATAAATCCAGCCATCCTGTTCTAAAGCTTTAAGTGCATACAATGCTTCATTACTATTCAATTTGAAGTTCCTTATAAAAGTTTCAAACTGAAAATTAAATGTTTGATCCTGCCCTGAATAATTTGGTATTTGTAAAAAATTTACAAGAGCAGCATAAACCTCTTTAATTTTTTGGAATGTCGGGAAGCGTACAACATGAAATTGCTGCAATGCTCTTATGTCTTCATCATCATAAAGTAAAACAGCATATGATTTTTTGCCATCTCTGCCGGCACGCCCGGCCTCCTGGTAATAATTTTCCAAACAATCTGGAACGTCAGCATGAATTACTGATCTTACGTCAGCTTTATCTATACCCATTCCGAAAGCATTGGTACAAGCCATGATCCGAAGCTTGTTTTCAATCCAATCCTGTTGCCGTGCATGGCGAACTTCCTGCTGCAAACCGGCATGGTATGCCTGTGCTGTTATACCATGCATTTGAAGTAATGAAGCTATTTCCACTGTACGCTTCCTGCTTTTGCAATAAATGATTGATGTGCCTTGTACTTTTTTTACAATATCAACCAGTTTTGCAAACTTGGAATCAACCTTAATTACGCTATAAGAAAGATTTTTTCTTTCGTATGACTGGCGTATAATATTAGTTGTAGCAAATTGCAGCTTTTCACAAATATCATTTTGTACAACCTCAGTTGCCGATGCAGTTAGTGCCAGCACAGGAGCATCCGGAACTTCTTCTCTTAGGTCAGCAATCTGTAAATAAGCCGGTCTGAAATCATAACCCCATTGAGAAATACAATGTGCTTCATCAACGGCAATTAAATTAATAGAAAGTGCAGGTAAATATTCTTTAAACAATCTGGTTTGAATACGTTCCGGTGAAATATAAAGAAGCTTATATGGACCGTATGCACAATTCTTAAAAGTTTGAACTATCTGCCTCTGCGACATTCCTGAATAAATAGCTGCAGCAAGGATTCCTTTTGCTTTTAAATTCTCTACCTGGTCTTTCATTAAAGCTATCAGGGGAGAAACAACAAGGCAGATACCTTCCTGAACCAATGCTGGCACCTGGTAACATAAAGATTTACCACCACCGGTAGGAAGTAAAGCAAGTGTGTCTTTTTTTTCTAAAACAGCAATTATAATTTCTTCCTGTAAGGGACGAAAATTATCAAAGCCCCAGTATTGTTTTAATATGGAATTAATCTGCTGCATTCAAAAGAAATGAAACTACTATAAGTTTTATAAAATTGGTAGCCAAATCAGAAGACAATAAAAAAGTTATTCCACTTTCTTCACAAATAACCTAACTGAATTACCGGCTAATACAACATCACTAAAACCCATTACCAAAGCTGCAAAAGTGGGTGACAGAAAGCCAAGTGCAGCAATGGGTATAGCAATAATATTATAAATGAATGCCCAGAAAAGATTTTGTTTGATAGTCATATAGGTATGCCTTCCTAATCCTAAAGCCATAGGCAATTTTTTTAAACCACTGTTCATAAGCACTACCTGTGCACTTTGCATGGCAAGTTGTGAAGCATCGCTCATAGAAATTCCAATTGTTGCTTTAGCCAGGGCAGGAGCGTCATTAATGCCATCACCAATCATAACGGTAGGAGTTTGGGCACTTAATGCAGCTATTTTCTCTAATTTTTGTTGTGGTGTTTGTTCTGCAATCACTTCTTCAATACCTAATAGGTCAGCAACATGTTTACTTTTTTTATACCTGTCTCCACTAAGTAGAATGGTTTTGATGTTTTTTGATTTTAAATAAGCAATTACCTCTTTTGCTTCCGGTCTCAATTCATCCTGCAAATCAATCCAGCCTATGAGTTCGTTATTTTTAAGGACATAAATATTATGCGATTCATCTGTTGTTAGATGGGAAGCCATAACAAATGAACCGGCTTTATATTCATTTCCTTCCTTATCTGTAGCCACTACACCGGCTCCTTTAAGTTCTTCAACTTTCTTCCAGTTAATTATATCATTAGTGCGCCAGTTATTGATGATGGTTTTGGCTAATGGATGATTAGAATATTTCTCTAATGAGTAAACAATTTTTTTAAATTCATCATCATCTAATAAAAAAGAAGTAAAACCGGCAATATTAAAATGTCCCGTAGTTAAAGTTCCGGTTTTGTCAAAAACTGCCTGCGATATATCTTTAAATAATTCCAGACTTTTAGCATTTCTGAATAAAACACCATTGCGGGCAGCTCGCCCTAAACCAACTGCAATGGCCGCAGGTGTTGCTAATCCCATTGCACAAGGGCATGCAATAACTAATACAGCAATACTTCTAAGTAAAGAAGGGGTAAATGCTCCTAAAATAATCCAATTAATAATTAGGGTTACAACAGCTATCACTATTACTACAGGTACAAAAACTGCACTTATTCTGTCAGCAAGTTGTTGCACAGGTGGTTTTTCTCCCTGTGCCTGTTTAACCATATTTAAAACGCGGGATAATACAGTATCATTTCCAACAGCCGTAACCTGGGCTTTTAGTACACCTTCTTCAATAATACTTCCACCAATTAATTTATCTTTTTTGCCTTTATTAACAGGCGCACTTTCACCGGTTAACAAAGCTTCATTTACTTCGGCGTCACCCCATAATACTTTACAATCAGAGGGAACCTGTTCGCCCGAACGAATTAATACGAGATCTCCTTCCTTTAACTGAGAATTATCTACAGGCAGAATAACTTCCTGGTGGTTTTCATCAAAAGCAATCATGTTAGCTGTTACTTTTTGCGATTTCACCAGCGTTTTCAATGCCCTTTGTGTAGTAGCAATGGAAGCATCTTCCATATAGTTACCCAAAAATACAAGGGTTATAATGGTAGCTGAAGTTTCAAAAAACAAATAGTTTTCTCCCAAACCCATCAGGGCACCGGTGAGACTGTAAATAAAAGCAGATGCCGAACCAATTGTAATTAACACATTCATATTTGGTACGCCATTTTTCAAACTTTTGTAAGCCGACTTTCCAAAATAGCGCATACCAATAATGAAAACAGGAAGTGCTAAACCAAGCTGCAACCATGGATTCATTAACCAATGCAGATGACCAATGGGAAACATGTGCAGTAACAGAACTGCGGTAAAAGGAAAAGTGAACCAAAAGCGCTGCAGGTTAGTAGCTAAAAAAGGTTTTTTTTCTTTTTCAGTGGGGAAAAAGTTTTCTACTTTATAACCCAAAGATTCAATACCCCTGGCTAGCTTAACAGGCGTTTCTTTTTCAACAATATCGAAACTTACATCACCGGCAATAGGATTCACTGCCACATTTTTAGCTCCTTGTTTCTCCAGATATTTATTTATGGCAAGTGCACAATTTGCACATGTCATTCCTTCAACTTTCCATTCTACCTTTTCCATTCAATGAAATATTTAGCAAAATTACCATGCAGTTTGATGGTAAAACATTAATTAAGGTTTTATCTTTTAAACGTGGTTGCAAATGGTTGTTAAATTTGCAACATGGAATGGACTGTTAGTCTTGATAAATTGGATGAATTTGCGAATCAATTCTGGAAAAATGGTTTTGAAGCAAACACTTATGCTTTTCATGGAGAAATGGGCGTTGGAAAAACTACAACCATTGCTGCCTTATGTAAAGCCTTAGGCGTAAAGGATACGATAAGCAGTCCTACGTATTCAATAATAAACGAATATTCTTTTGGTGTTGATGGCAATTCCAGAAAAATTTATCATATCGATCTCTACCGGTTAAAAGATAAGGAAGAAATAATACAGGCAGGGGTAGAGGAATGTATTATAAGCGGTGAAATTTCAATGGTTGAATGGCCGGACAAGGCACCTGATATCTTTGATGAAAACTCTTTACACATCATTCTTGAACCTGTAGATGAAAAAACAAGATTAATTAAAATTGTTTCCCGTGCTCAATTTGCAGGATAATCATTAACAATACGTATTTTGTAACCCAATTACCAGAAGTTACCGACGTTGCTATGCCTCATCAAAAACCATTTGTAAGTTCTACTTTCAGTTACGAAACCCTTGAGGAAACACTAGATATAAAACCAAAAGGCGCTCAATTACATATAGGCATTCCTAAAGAAATTGCCTTCCAGGAAAATAGAATTGCCCTCACACCCGATGCCGTAAGTGTATTAGTCAGTAATGGTCATGAAGTAACTATCGAACACAATGCAGGCGAAGCAGCACATTTTGCTGATAAAGATTACAGCGAAGCCGGTGCCCGCATTGTTTATAACAGGGAAGATGTTTATAAAGCACCTATACTGGTAAAAAGTGCTCCGCTTATAGATGAAGAATTACCGCTTTTGCAATACAATCAAATGATTGTTTCGCCCATTCACTTAACCATATTGAAAGCAGAGCTTTTGCAGAAGATGATGGATAAACGAATCACTGCCATTTCTTTTGAAAATTTAAAAGATGACAGCGGCAGTTATCCTATTGTAAGAAGTATGAGTGAGATTGCCGGTAGTGCGGTTATGCTGATTGCAGCCCAATATCTTGGCTCTGCCAATCATGGAAAAGGAGTTTTATTGGGTGGTGTTTCAGGAATTGCTCCAACAAAAGTTATTATAATAGGTGCCGGTATAGTTGGCGAATATGCTGCCCGTGCAGCACTGGCTTTAGGTGCTTCTGTTAAAGTATTTGATAATAGTGTTTATCGTTTAAAACGGTTACAAAATAATATTGGACAGCGGTTATGGACCTCCGTTATAGAACCCCGAATGTTAGCCAAACAGCTAAAAACCTGCGAGGTTGCGGTAGGAGCATTGGGTTCAGAAACGGGCAGAACACCTATTGTTGTATCTGAAGAAATGGTGAGCAGCATGCGCAGGGGAAGCGTGGTTATTGATGTAAGTATAGACAGGGGTGGATGTTTTGAAACTTCTGATATGACTACGCACGAAAATCCAATCTATTTAAAATACGGGGTAATTCATTATTGTGTTCCCAATATTCCATCAGGTTTTGCCAGAACAGCATCGCAGGCTATAAGTAATGTATTAATGCCCTTATTGCTGGAAGCAGGGGAGGATGGAGGTTTTGAACAAATGGTTTGGCACCAGATACACCTTCGTAGCGGTATCTATATGTTTAAAGGAGCCCTTACTAATTTTTATCTTAGCGAAAGATTTAATTTAAAGTATACCGATCTGAATTTATTGATTGCCAGCCAGCGGTAATTTGTTTTTCAATTCATTCATATTTATCTGCTCCTTGCAAAATTCATATTCTACAACATCGTTAGAACAAACAACCACCAGTCTGTCTGAACAATAATTTTTAATCAGGTCATGATAGAGCTGTATTCCGGCTGCGTCAAGATTGCTGCATGGTTCATCTAAAAGCACAACATCGGTATCAGAAAAAATACATTGCGCCAGTTTTACCCTTTGTTTCATTCCGGATGAATAATTTCTTATTTGTTTTTCTGTAGCAGATGATAATCCAATAATTTCAATAATTTGATCAATTGCAAGATTTTGCCTGAAGGATTTAAATTGTTTATGAAATTTTAAAAATTCTTTTAAGGTCATTTCTTCAACAACTTCCAGATAAGGTGCTGCTATAGAAACATGTTTAAATACATTCTCAGGATCCACTTGTTTATCTAATGTATAAGATACATTGCCTTCACTTAATTGAAGCATACCGCCAATACATTGTAAAAGAGTGGATTTACCCGAACCATTTGGTCCTGTTACTGCGTAAGAGGTGTTTGAATTAAATTCTAAATTAAGGTGACGGAAGATCCATTCACGATTAAATCGTTTGCCGGCATTAGAAAACCTGATCTTCATTCAGGCCATTTTTGGTGTATCGTTTAATAATGCCGTTTTTTGATGTTGTTATAAAGGAAACTATCTGTTTTTTTAACTCACCATCCTGAACCTGTTCATCTACCATTTTTAATGCGGAAGAAGTGCTATGGTTGCCTATAAAAAGTAAATGATAAATTTTTGAAATGGTATCAATATCATTTTGCGAAAATTTCCTGCGTTGCAACCCTACAATATTTAAACCCATATAACACATAGGTTCACGTGCTGCTTTTACAAATGGAGGAACATCTTTCCTGATAACGGTATGACCGGCAATATAAGTATGGGCTCCAATTCGGGTAAACTGCTGTGCACCTGCCAATCCACCAATGATAGCAAAATCGCCTACTTCTACATGACCCGCCAGTTGCACACCATTGGCAAGGATAACATTATTGCCAACAACACAATCATGTGCTACATGAGAATAAGCCATAAGCAGGCAATCGGTGCCCACTACAGTTTTAAATTTATCCTTTGTACCCCTGTTTATAGTTACACATTCTCGTATGGTACAATTATCGCCAATCTCGGTAGTAGTTTCTTCACCAACAAATTTGAGATCCTGCGGAGTAGCGCCAATAACAGCGCCCGGAAAAATCCTGCAGTTTTTTCCAATAATACTATAAGGCATAATAACCGCATTTGGCATTATGTGGCTGTCATCGCCAATAGTTACATTGTCTTCAATAACCACAAAAGGATCAACTCTTACATTGGTGCCAAGTTTAGCATTCGGATGTATAGAGGAAAGAGATGAAATCATGGTTATACTTTGGGTTTCTTTACTATTTGCGCAACCAAATCAGCTTCAGCTACAACCTTATCGCCAACAAAAATAGTCCCTTTCATTTCACAAATTCCACGACGAACCGGCCTGGAAAGTTCCATTTTCAATATCAAAGTATCACCCGGAACAACTTTATTCTTAAACTTACAATTGTCAATTTTTAAAAAATAAGTATCATATTCATAATCCGCATCATCGGGAATAGTTAGTATTCCTCCTGTCTGAGCCAATGCTTCTACCTGCAAAACACCCGGCATGATACAGTTACCCGGAAAATGACCCTGGAAAAAAGGCTCATTATAAGTGACATTTTTTATAGCAACAATATGCTTTTCATCCATTTCAATTACTTTATCAATTAAAAGAAATGGGTACCGGTGAGGCAATTTTTGTTCTATGGCATGAACATCATAAATAGGTGGTTTTGCAGGATCGTAAACCGGTATAGTTTGTTTGTATTTATATTTCTTTATGTGCTCTTTTATTTTCCTCGCAAACTTAATATTGCTGGAATGACCAGGTCTGTTGGCAATAATATGTGCTTTGAAAGGAAAACCAACTAAAGCCAGATCACCAATAACATCCAGAAGTTTATGACGGGCAGGTTCATTGGGAAATCGAAGGTCGAGGTTATTGAGAATACCGCCTTCATTTACTTTTACATTGTCTTTTTTAAAAACCTTTGCAATACGCTGAACCTGTTCTTTGCTTACAGGCTTATCTACCACAACTATTGCATTATTTATGTCACCCCCTTTAATAAGGTTATGATCTATTAAATATTCTAATTCATGAAAGAAACAAAAGGTACGGCAAGGTGCTATATTTTCACCAAATTCAGCAATGTTCTTTACATCAGCATGTTGCGTGCCTAGTACCGGGGAATTAAAATCAATTAAAGTATTAATGCGAAAACCATCATAGGGAAGGGCTACCATCTCAACCTTTTTCTCCTCATCTACAAAGACAATATTGTGTTGAAGCGTATAATAAATCTTAGGAGTATCTTGTTGTTGAACACCGGCAGCTTTTATTTTTTCAACAAAAGGTTGGGCGCTACCGTCCAGGATGGGTACTTCAGGTGCATTTATTTCAATTAATACATTATCAACACCAGATCCAACTAAAGCCGCCATTAAATGTTCAATTGTACTTATCCGGGCCCCATTTGCTTCAATAGTAGTACTTCGGGTGGTATCTACCACATTATCCACATCTGCTTTTACCAGGGGTTCATCAGGGAGATCAACGCGTTTAAAAACGATCCCTGTATTCGGGGAAGCGGGTTTTAAACGGATCTCAACTGTTTTTCCAGTATGGATTCCTACTCCTTTAATAGACGTTTCTGTAGCTAAAGTGTGTTGAAAATCTTTGGAACACTTTTCATCTTGCATTTGGCGAATGTATGAAACTCTAGAAAAATTAACGCAACTGCAGATTCATAGTTAAAAATGAATGGGGCAGATTTGACAACCTTATTACCAAACTTTATTGTTGAGCCACTAATTTTGCTGCTAATGAAACTTACCGGGGCATATGTTGATTTAGCTATAAGGCAGGCAGAACTGCAGCAACCGGTGTCAGTGGAAGTACGAAAACAAATACCGGGATCTGTCCATTATTCCATAAAAAGATTTCTACGCCCTCCCGACTGGATGGCTGAAGATACAGGTATGTTCAGGTACCAGGTTCATGAAAAAGATACCACAGAAAATGCCCTTGAACTGAGATTTTGTGTTGCAGGTCAGATGTATTGCAGTCATTCAGTGGCGGATTGTGGAAACTGTAAATTCAAGACATCAGTTAATTGTACAGAAAAGATTCCAAGTGTTGATATAATAAGTTTCACGTTTACTTCTTCGCTGCTATCACAGTTTGTTAAAGCAAAAGTTGTCAATAATTCAATTGGAGAGGACCTTCTTTCCTTTAAATATTCTTCTTCGTTTATAAAAACAGTTCCCATCTGCAACCGCACCAGGAAGGTACTTGAAGGGTTAATGAACCATAATTATTCTGATACTCTTGAGAATATTTTTGTAAATGCCCAAACCCAAATTTTACTTCTTTACAGCCTGGAATGTATGGTGGGGGAAAAAGAAATTGAAACTTTAACCTGTAAATTTTTGGCAAATGAAGCTGACCGCGAAAAAATTATAAAAGCAAGAGAGATTTTAATACAACACATAGGTGACCCCATCACTATTAAAGAATTAAGCCGTAAAGTTGCCATCAATGAATGTTACCTGAAGAAGGGCTTTAAAGAAATGTTTGGTACTACTATATTTGATTTCTACCAAAATCAAAGGATGGAGCACGCTAAATTCCTGCTTTATGAAAAAGGCTTGACGGTAACCGAAGTTTCTTTTTTACTGGGTTATTCATCTATATCTCATTTTTCTACTGCTTTTAAAAAACATACAGGATTAAAACCATGTGAATTGTTGCTACGTTAAAATTGTAGTTTAAACATTTTATTTAACCTTGTAGTGTTGTAATAACTCATTTCTCCATCCTGCACGCTTACATTTGCACTTTTTATTTTATTATGATCAGTTTACTGGCAGGTACATTTTTACTGGCTATGGTGCATGCACTTATACCAAACCATTGGTTACCTCTCGTAGCTGTGGCAAGAGCAGAAAAATGGAAACCCCGGGAAGTTACCACTATCACCTTCCTTGCTGCCTTAGCTCATGTTGCCGGTACAGTAGCATTGGGTATTATTTTGGGTTTAATAGGTAAGCAACTGGAAGAGCAATATGGAAATATTATTTATGTAGTATCTGCCATCTTACTCATAGTTTTTGGATTGATATATTTTACAGTGAACCTGCCTCACCATCATCACAGCACACAAAAGGATGTGGTAGCATATAAACGCTCCAAAAGAAGATGGATATTGATATTTATTGTTATGATGTTTTTATCACCTTGTCTTGAAGTGGAAAGTTTGTTTCTTTCAGCAGGTGCTTATGGAATGGGGTTGGTGAGTTTACTGGCAGTAGTTTATGCTATTGTAAGCATTACAGGTATTATGCTATTGGTTTCATTGGGTTATAAGGGAGTAAAATTGTTAAGTGCTGAATTTATTGAACACAATGAAAAACGAATCACCGGAATTGTATTAATTATAGTGGGTATAATAACTTTTTTTGTTCATTAAGCTGTGTTGCTACTATTAAGCAATTGTTGCAGCCTGTCCCGTTCATTTACGGGATCGCACACTTCAGCTTTAATGAATTCATTCAACATCTAAATTCAAATATGAGTTCTATAAAACAACATCTTCGTTTATCAGCTTTACTGGAAGGCATTTCTTTTTTACTTCTTTTATTTATTGCCATGCCACTGAAATATTTTGCAGGTATTCCTGAATTTGTCAGGTACATTGGCTGGGCTCACGGGTTGCTTTTTGTATGGTATATAATAGCTGTATTTATGGGTAGAGAAGAATATAAGTTTTCTTTAAAACAAACTGCCATTGCATTAGCCGGTTCTGTACTTCCCTTTGGTACTTTTTATGCCGATGATAAGATTTTTAAACATCTGTAATTAAAGAATTTCAGCAAGTGATTCTTTAGCTGCCTCTATAGTAATATCCAGGTCTTTTTGTGTTAGAGCATTACTTAAAAACCAGGTTTCAAAAGCGGAAGGCGGTAAATAAATTCCTCTCTTCAACATTGCGTGAAAAAACTTATTAAACAATGCATTATTGGCTGATGATGCCGATGCAAAATCAATAACGGGTTGCTGACTGAAATGAACTGATATCATACTTCCCATACTATTGATAACAAAGGGAACACCAGATTCTTCAAAAACTTTTTCTAATCCATTTTTCAAATAGTTACTTTTTTCTTCCAAATCAGAATATACAACAGGATTTGATTTTAAATACGACAGTAATGTATATCCGGCTATCATGGCTATAGGGTTGCCACTTAATGTCCCAGCCTGGTATACATTTCCCAGCGGTGCAATCTGTTTCATGATTTCCATTTTGCCACCAAAAGCACCAACAGGCATTCCTGCACCAATCACTTTTCCGTAAGTAACCAAATCGGCATCAATGTTTAATCTTTCTTGTGCACCGCCCTGGGCTAATCTGAAACCCGTCATCACTTCATCAAATATTAATACAATGCCTTCTTCTGTACATATATTTCTTAACCCTTCAAGAAAGCCGGGTTCAGGAATAATACATCCCATATTACCCGGAACAGGTTCTATAATAACAGCTGCAATTTCATTTTTATGTTCTTCTATAAGTTTTTTTACTGCATCCAGGTCATTAAAAGGTGCGGTAAGCGTATCAGCAGATACTCCGGCTGTAACACCCGGCACTGTTTGAATATTAAATGTTGCTACTCCACTTCCGGCTTTCACTAAAAATGAATCAGCATGGCCGTGATAACATCCTTCAAATTTTATGATCTTGTTCCATCCCGTATAACCTCTTGCCAGTCTGATAGCACTCATACATGCTTCCGTACCACTACTTACCATTCTGATCAGATCAACATTGGGTACCATACTCTTCACCAATTCAGCCATGTCCACTTCCAGTTCTGTGGGTGCACCAAAAGAAGTAGAATCCAGTGCTTTTTCCTGAATAGCTTTTACTACAGGGTCAAAAGCATGGCCTAAAATCATGGGTCCCCATGAATTTATATAATCTAAATATCTGTTACCATCAACATCATATAAATAAGCGCCTTTTGCACTTTGAAAAAAAATGGGAGTTCCACCAACACTTTTAAATGCCCTTACCGGTGAGTTTACACCACCTGGTATACTTTCCTGTGCCCGGTTAAATAATTCTATACTTTTCGAAATATTCATAATGTGAATGGTGAATGGTGAATTGTCAAAAGTGCTATGATTGGCGAGGTGTCCATTATGTAAATGGTAAATGATTATCAGTGAATAAAAGCATTAAGATTGTATTAATCCTGTTAATATTTTAAAACATTTTACAATTGTAGCTCCTAACCTTTCTGTATTGATATTTGATAAATAACCAATTTCTTTTGCAATGTCTAATGCAGCGTCAACTTCAATTAAAGATCCTCTTGCAATCTCGTAATATCTTTTTCTTTCTGCTACAGACTTGCTTGAAGAACCTTCTGCAATATTTAAATGTACTGAAAGTGCTGCACGCCTTATTTGTGAGACCATTCCAAACTTTTCATCATAAGGAAGTTGGTTCGTTAATTTATAACATTCAACTACAACCTCTTTTGAAGCTGAATATACATCAAGCTTTTGATGATTTAAAGTGAGAAACATGCGAGAAGTTTTTTCAAACTTACAGCAATTCACCATTCACCATTGACAATTCACGAAATCAATCTAACTGCGTCTTTTGCAAAATAGGTGGCAATCAAATCTGCACCGGCACGTTTCATTGATGTAAGGGTTTCTAAAATAGCTTTGTCTTCATCTATCCATCCCATTTTAGCAGCAGCTTTTATCATGGCATATTCACCACTGATGTTGTAGCAACTAACGGGTACGTTCACACTGGTTTTTACTTCCCTAATGATGTCTAAATATGAAAGCGCAGGCTTCACCATCACTATATCTGCTCCTTCTTCCACATCCATTTGCGCTTCTTTTACAGATTCAATGCGATTGGCATAATCCATCTGATATGTTTTCTTATCACCAAAACCCGGTGCACTATCCAGGGCATCCCTGAACGGTCCGTAAAAACAGGATGCATATTTGGCACTGTATGCCATGATACCTGTTTTTGTATAATTTGATTCTTCTAAAGCTTTTCTTATAGCACCTATTCTTCCATCCATCATATCGCTGGGAGCAACAAAATCAGCACCGGCTTCTGCATGGCTCACACTCATTTTTGCCAAAACTTCCACTGTTGCATCATTTACTATTTCACCATATTCAACAATTCCATCATGCCCAAAAGAAGAAAAAGGATCCAATGCCACATCAGTCATCACCAGCATTTCCGGAACAGCATCTTTGATAGCTTTTATACTGCGTTGCATTAGTCCGTTTGGATTTAAAGCCTCGGTGCCTTTATTATCTTTTAATTCATCTCTTGATTTTACAAATAAAAGCACACTCTTTAATCCCATCTGCCAAAGTTCTTTTACTTCCTTAACTGTCAGGTCAACTGATCGACGATAATAATTTGGCATGGAAGCAATTTCAGACGAGTCATCTTCACCTTCTATAATAAATAGTGGAACTATAAAATCATTAGGAGTTAATTGCGTTTCAGCAACCAAACTTCTTATTGCTGATGATTGACGAAGTATTCTGTTGCGGCGTTGTAAGTACATTATATTCTCTTTGAAATTATGTCCGGATTCTGGTGTGTATTATGTATGGCAAAGATGAATACTAATGAATCTTGTATTTCAAAAATTATATTATAAAGAAAATCGGTTAAGGAAGCCTTACGTAAGTTCTTATTAATGTCTAAATAAGAAAAATACTGGGGAGTCTGCATTAATTTGGTGTAAAGGATTTGAAGCGTATCTATAAATTTTTCCGCTGCTGATTCACTATTTATTTTATAATAAATTAATGCTTTCTCTAAATCTTCCTGTGCCTCCGTTGATATTACAAGTGAGTACATTATTTAAGCTTTTCTTTTAAGCTTTTTAATGACTCTTCTACAGTAAATCCTTTTTTGCCTGACGCATAAAATTCATCCCTGCTTTCTTCAAATTTCTTTATCTCCTCCTCAGAAAATTGATATTCCTGATGGTTGTATTCATTAGCTAAAGCAATGATTAATCCAAGAAGCTTATCATCAGCATTTCTTACGATCTCCATAATAATTTCTTTTTTTTCTGCGAAGCCCATAAAAAAGGTTTTATCAAAGTTACAAAACATACCTGCTAAACCCAATCTCTTGGCTGTAAACAAACCTGCACTAATTTATCTTCTTCACTACCGGGTTTAGGTTGATAATTATATTCAAATCTGACTGTGGGTGGAAGGCTCATTAAAATGCTTTCTGTTCTTCCATTGGTTTTTAACCCAAAAATGGTTCCCCTGTCGTGAATTAAATTAAATTCCACGTACCTGCCACGCCGGATTTCCTGCCAATTCTTATGTTCCTTATTATAAGCAGCATTTTTTCTTTTTTCAACAATAAGTATATAAGAATCAATAAAAGCTTCACCACAGGCTTTTCCAAAATTCATCCAAAATGCTGCATCAGTTTCACCTTGTTGCGGAGAAAAAATAGCATCTTCCGGTAGTTCTCTTTGGTGATCATAAAAAATTCCACCAATACCTCGTCTTTCATTGTTACGATGGGTATTTACAAAATAGTTATCGCAGGTTTTTTTAAAATCAGCATAAAAATTTTTGTGAAACCTGTTGCATACGTTTTTATAGGTTTGATGAAAATGAACGGCATCTTCTTCAATTAAATAATATGGAGTTAAGTCAGTGCCGCCTCCAAACCAACGGTCAATTACTTCTTCATGTTCATTGTATAATTCGAACATCCGATAGTTGCAATGAACAGTAGGTACAAATGGATTTATAGGATGAATGACCAAAGAAAGACCGCAAGCCCACCAGGAGCCACCATTACCGGAAGGTGGAATTTTTAATGCAGCCAACATAGCATCTGTAATTTTACCAAAAACAACAGAACTGTTTACACCACCTTTTTCAAATACATTTCCACCGGCAATCACTCTTGTTTTACCACCACCACCTTCTTCTCTTTCCCAGTTGTCTTCAATAAACTTTGCCTTACCATCACAAGCTTCCAGGGCAGAACAAATTTTATCCTGCAGATCGTGAATAATAGTTATCCAAGCCCCCTGTACCCCGAAGGGGGAACCTAGATTTAAAAATTCTTTTTTTTTATCAGTCATACAATATTAGAAGAGAATAATAATTCTTTTGATATTAGGAGGATCTCAAAAAATTTTAACCTCACCGTCCTAAGTTCCCCCTTCGGGGGACAGGGGGCTATATTCCTTCACTGCATCCACAAACGCCTTTGCATGATCAACAGGAATATTGGGTGTAATGCCATGACCTAAATTGGCAATATAATTTTGTGTTCCAAATTCGTCGATCATTTCCTTTACCCATTTTTTTATTTGAGGTATGGGTGCCAGTAAACGGGCAGGATCAAAATTTCCCTGTAATGTAATATTGTTATTCGTTAACTCTCTTGCAACTTTAGGTGCAACAGTCCAGTCAATTCCAATACCTGATGCACTGCTGTTACTTAAATTTTTTAATGCATACCAGGTTCCTTTTGGAAATAAAATAACAGGTGCAACATCTTTTACCGCATCTGAAATTTGTAACAAATAAGGTTGTGCATAAATTTTAAAATCTTCAGGTGATAATGCACCGGCCCAGCTGTCAAAAACCTGCACTGTATCTGCACCTGCTCTTACCTGTGCTTTTAAATAATCAATAGTGATGTCGGTTATTTTTTGCAATAAAGCATGTGCTAATGCCGGTTGGGTATAAGCAAACTGTTTTGCTTTATCCCAGGTTTTACTGCCTTTGCCTTCCACCATATAACAGAGGATGGTCCAGGGTGCTCCTGCAAAACCTATAAGGGGAACACGCCCGTTTAATTCTTTTTTTGTTAATGCTAATGCATCCAGTACATATTTTAAATGTTCTTCTGCGTTAGCTGTATTCAAATCATCTATATTCTGTGATGTTTTAATGGTTTTAGGTAATGAAGGTCCTTTGCCTTCTTCCATCAGCACTTCCAATCCCATTGCCTGGGGAATAACAAGTATATCAGAAAAAATAATGGCTGCATCAACACCTACCTGGTCAATGGGCTGCAATGTTATTTCAGTTGCAAGTTCAGGTGTTTGTACACGGGTAAAAAAATCATATTTCTCACGCAATTTTATATAATCAGGTAAATAGCGCCCTGCCTGCCGCATCATCCATACCGGTGGACGTTCCACTTTTTCTTTTCGTAAAGCCCTTAACAGCAGGTCATTCTTTAATATGTTCATTCGTCTTTTTTTTATTGCTGAAATAGTGAATCATGGTTTGCGCTAATTCAATTTTACCGGGTTGTTCAGCAAGAATTATTTTATTATGTGTATAATTTAAAATAGCGGCAGCAGTAGTTTTTCCAATTGCAAAAAAAACCGTGTCCGGCTCAACTTTATTTTCTGTAAAAAAACTTTCAACAGCACTGGGGCTGTAAAATAAGATGGCATCAAACTGCTTTTCTACCTTATGTTTTATCAATGTAGTGCTGTAAACAATCATCTCATTTACATGAATGCCTGCAGCTTTTAAAGTGTTTGGCAATTCATCTCTTCGCCTATCGCCACAAAAAAAATAAACTTCCTGCTCCTTATTTTTAATAATCACATCTGCTAATGCTGCTGCATCATCTGCATCGCCTTTTATTGTAGCCTGTAGTTTTTTATGAACCAGTTCTTTTGTTGTATACCCTATGCTGTAAACATTCCAGTTCAATTTTCCAGTAACTACGTCAGCTACGGCTTCCACTGCATTCATACTGGTAAAAACAGTAGATATTTCAGAAGCGGAAGAT
>MWWA01000156.1_pt1 | contig 20226 bp, 13 predicted proteins | sample 1047341 | NCBI WGS metagenome assembly MWWA01 (sample SAMN06349978, study PRJNA376086) | soil metagenome | isolation source: MS5-1 sample Antarctic (ecotone) soil | place: Antarctica | collected 2015-01-13
CCCATACTGTATAAGGTAAGAGAGCACCCTTAGATCTTGTTGTTGCTGTCCCTGAACGGCTTTAGGCGCTGATGCCAGCGCAATAGCGTTCAGGCCATTTACAGAAACTTGCTTTGAATCTAATAGCTGCAAATTATTTTGTTGCAAAACGGCATTTGCAGCAGTCTGCAGATCATTTCCCTGGGCCAACGTAAGCATCAACAACGCTTTGCCATCTGGCGGAGCCATTTGCACCGCCTGCGGTGAATTTTGATATTTCCAGCCGGCAGGTACCGGAAATTGAAATTTTAATTCCGGATGATAGAAAGCGTTGCCCTCCCGGTAGCCTTGCCTGGGATCTTCACCATATACCATTCCCTCAATTCTTTTCAGAAAAGTATTACGGTTCACGATGGGATCTTTCATATTATGTTGACGCTGGTATTTATTAGCCAGTTGGTGAACCTTTGCATTTCTGTCTCCCGGATTAGGATGGGTAGATAAGAAGTCGGGAAGTTGATCGGCCCCGGATTGTTGCCCCTGTCTTTCAAGTGTAGTGAAAAAATCCGCCATTTCATTTGCATCATAACCAAGCTTGGAAGAATATTCTACGCCCAGTTCATCTGCCTGTCGTTCAGCGTCCCTTCCAAATTTCAGAAAAAGTAAACCCAGACCCTGGGAAGCAGTTTGGGCGAATTGTCCCAATTGTGGATTAATTATCACCCCGGCCAAAATTCCTAATTGCCCAAGCATAGCGTTGCGTTGCTGCGCCACAGAATGCCTTGCAGTGATATGCCCGACCTCGTGGCCGAGTACACCTGCAAATTGTGCTTCATTATTAAAATTCGCCATAATGCCCCTGGTGAAATAAACATATCCACCGGGAGTAGCAAATGCATTTAAAACATCTGAATCAAGAATTTTAAATTCATAGTTCAGACCTGGGCGGTGAGATATCGCTGCAAGCTGTTTTCCTTTTTGCGTAATAAATGCCTGAAGCTCTTTGTCAGGATAGAGGCCAAATTGTGCCACTATTTGAGGGTCTGCTTCTTTCCCCATTGCGATTTCCTGTTCTTCAGACATCAGGACCAATTGGCTTTTGCCCGTAACCGGATTTTTTGCGCATTGCTCAAAAAATATCATTGAGGAGAACAAGCAAATCAGTAAATAAATTCTTTTCATGTGTTATTTTTTAATATTTAGCATTCGTCGCGCCAGGTTCAATCTGGTAAATCTTATTAGCCAGGACATGGAAGATCATAGACAAATAAATGATCTGATAAATCATGGCGTGCTTTCTTCAAGAATCTAATTCCAATATTAATTTCTCAATAATGATACCAAGGGTTATTCTATCAGGTTTTCCATATTGTATTTTTTTGCCGGTTACCTACATCTTAAAAAATTAATTGACATATCAGCTGCAACCGGACAGTGCTCCTTCGGGTAGTATTATTGGTTATGTATGGATCTTAAGTAGAATTGAGTCGGAATGATTATCTCCGGTAACAGTTTTTCCTGTTTACAATAGCGAATCCGGTCTCCCCGAAACGGGTTTTGATTTCGAGGAAACACTGTTTGCAGATGAAGGAATCATCACATTGAACGGGTATAAAAATTAAAAAAGTACGTAAAAATACGATAGCTGTAACCTACGACAAGCAAGGTTTTGCCCGGAACGTAGTGTTTTAAAAAAAAGATATAAAATTCTAATTTTTGGATTAGAATTTCAATTACATTCGCTCTCAATTTCATTCATTTTAATCGCCATTAAAACCCAATCAACATGCAAAAAACACCTAGGTATGTTGCCCTCTGTCTATTGATGCTGGGCATGTTTACAAGTTGTAAAAAAACTTCGATAACGGAAGCAAATCTAACATCGCTCACTGCTGAAGAAACTGCGATGGTAGCAGCAGCAGGTTTCAATGAAAACTGGGCTGAAAAAACTGCCAGTGGCAATTATTTAATAGAAAACGATATACTTCTTACCCGTTCTCAACTGCAGGAATTGGTAGGCGCACAGCCTACCCATAATATGTTGATGGCAGAAGAGGAACATTACCGAACCTACAATCTGGTAAGCACCCCGGCTTCAGGTGCCCGCACGATCACAGTTCGTATGACGTCTGGTTTCCCTTCCTATTATTATACCGCTTTAGATAAATCAATAGCACGTTATAATAGTTACAATCTGAAAATCAATTTTCTAAAAGTTAGTTCAGGTGGTGACATCGTAGTTACAGCCGCAAACCTTGGCACCTCCGGCGGAGGATGTATCCTGGGACAGGCATCAGGCTTTCCTACCAGCTCAGGAAATCCTTCTTCAGGTTTTACTTTAAGCAATAGCAGTTGCGCCACAAGCTACATTAGCAACGAAGAAAAAGCAGATGAAGTAATTGCACATGAAATGGGGCATTGTATTGGTTTCAGACATACTGATTACAAAAAGAGGGCAAGTTGCGGCCCCGGCCGGGGTGAAAGTGCCGGAACCGTCGGCGCAGTTCATATCAACGGGACACCTACTAATGTTAGCGGCAGCTACAATTCGTGGATGATGGCGTGTACCAATGGCAGCGCCTCTTTCAGCACAGACGATGGAACTGCTTTGACTACCGTTTATTAATACCAACTTTTTATTTATCCCTTCCTTTTTAATGAGGGAGGGATTTTTTTATCCATTTATATCCAAATTCGCCTGTGTTGATCTTTATCTTTACAGGCTATAAGCAGTAAATTTGTGTTGGCTTTACCCACGTCTTTTGAAGAAAAAACTGACATATTTTTTATACCTGACAATTCTTAATCTATGCCTCCTGCACTATACATTCGCTCAACAAAAAATAACAGTCACCAGGGATATTCATTTTCAGAAATATATTGATTCATCTGCATCTACAGATTTTGATAAAATTCGCTATTATATAGTTGGGGGGGAAATGGTCAAGCTTCCTGATGCCACGCTAATCCGCAAATTGGATGCAGAAACCTTTATTATAAAAATAAAAAACAGATACACTTACGATTCATTAAAAAACTTTTTGAAGGTTTTTCCTGCCAACAACCAATGGAAACTGTCGCCAGAAGCGCAAAGGCGGGAAAATATACCAGATGGGAAGACATTGCCTGTTATTTTATCTACTGACAACCTGGAAGCATTACAATATTCTCTCAAAATAAAATTCCCCGGTCTTAGAATTTATGATACAAATATTTCTTCGAAATCCTTACTGATTCATTGCAGTGCGAACCGCATTGCTGAGCTTGTAAAATTATCCGAAGTAATCTTTCTTGATATACAATTGCCTCCTCGTGAGGAAACAGAAATCCCCGGTTATGTGCGAAGTTTCCATGGTTTAAATCTTCTCGATTATAACTTACCCGGGGTCAACGGCCGGAACATTACTGCAGGTGTAAAAGAGCAAATGATAGATTCCGGCGATCTTGATCTGTACAAAAGGGTATTGCCCTCTCCTCTTGCCTCAACGAATGTCACCAACCATGCAACGATCATTGCATCTATCATTGGCGGCGCAGGCAATAGCTCTTGTGATGGAAAGGGAGTTGCCTGGGGCTGCCGGTTTTTCCCAAGCTCCTTTTCTAATTTGTTTCCCGATGATGATGCAGTGTTGAAACAATTCGATGTCTCGGTTCAAAATCATTCCTACGGAACCGCCATACAACAATATTATGGAGCAGAGGCGGCGGCTTATGATATACAGGCCTGGGAACATCCACAATTAGCCCTTGTTTTTTCTTCGGGGAACCAGGGTGAGTCGCAGGCAGACGACGGCTCTTATGCTTACCTGGATGGCTACTCGAACCTGACGGGCAATTTCAAGATGGCAAAAAATATCATTACTGTTGGAGCTATAAATAATGATGGAACCGTTGCACCAGAGAGTTCCTCGGGACCGTTGTATGATGGCCGGCTTGCGCCGCAATTGACTGCCCTTGGACCGGGTGGCACATCGGATGCTGCCGCCTTTGTCAGTGGGACTATAGCGGTAATGCAACAGAGTTTTAAAGACAGTAATCAAAATAATTTGCCACCTGCTTCACTTATAAAATCAGTTCTGTACAATACTGCAGAGGACATTGGTAATGTGGGTATTGACTTTAAGACCGGTTTTGGTTTGCTCAACAGCTATGAAGCTGTTTTAGCCTTACAACAAAAAAAATATGACGGCAGTCAGGTGTCACAAGACCGGGTTTGGGAAAAAATAATTTCTATACCCTTAAATGCTGCCAGTGTAAAAGTGACGCTGTCATGGACTGATACTGCTACGGGAGTCAACAATTTTAAAGCGCTGGAAAATGACCTTGATTTGGAAGTGAAAGAGATAAGTTCCGGATTAGTTTATTACCCCTGGGTATTGAACCTGTATCCAAATGTAGATTCACTATCGCAATTGCCACACCGACGCCGGGACTCCCTGAACACGTCTGAACAAGTGACTATCACATTACCACCGGAAGGAAAATATAAAATCAGTGTGAGAGGCAGCCAAATAATATCAAAGCCAATTCCGTTTCACATCTCATACAGTATTGATACGCTAAATACTTTTACTTTCCTTAATCCTTTGCGAGCTTCGGATGTTGACAAAGAAAAAATTAATCTTCCCATAAAATGGAAATGTTCTGTGGCAGACAGCAGCGCCGAAGGAAGTTTATTCATTACCTATAATAATGGTAATACCTGGGAATCAATTGACGGCTCCGTTAAACTTCAGGCCAAAGAATACAAGTGGATGATGAAGGATACGAATGCAGTCGCCCGGTTAAAAATGAAAACAAGTTTCGGTGAGTTTATCTCCAACCAGTTTTTAATAAGTGATGTCATCCGGCCGCGACTGGATTTTAGCTGCGCAGATTCATTCCGGCTGTCGTGGAATAAACATGTGTACGCAAAGTCTTATGACTTATATGTATTGAATGATAGTCCTTACCTGAAAAAGTTGCAAACTATCACTGACACATTTATAGTGATGAAACGAACTTCAACAATTCTAATTTACGCAGTACTACCTGTCCTGGAAAACAGGCTTCCTACGGCAAGAAGCAGGGCGATTAACCTGGAGCAGGCTGGTGTCAATTGTTTTTACAGGAATTTTTTCTATGATCTGCTGGATGGTAACGATCTGAAAATGGTATTGGAACTTAGCACGGCTTTGTATGCTGACAGCATCTTTTTTGAGCAAGTGACCAATAGCGGCGAAAAAATTAAAATTTACGGGTCAACCGCAGTCACAAATAATCAATTAGTGTATAGTACTATTGGAAAAGAAATAGCTTCGGGCCAATCGTATGTCAGAGCTGGTATTCTCCTGAAAAACGGAATCATTCTATATACAGACATTCTTCCCGTCTTAACATCAGGAAAAAAATATATTTTATTTTTCCCCAACCCTTTCCAGCGGCACGGCATTTTAAAGTATATAATTCAGCAAGGAGTAAAGCCCGGCAGTCACATCTTATTTTACGATGCAGTAGGGCGCTTAGTTACCGATTATACATCATTTACAGGAAACATAGATATTTCAAGATTTCCTAAGGGTACAGTTATATATAAATTGATGACGTCAGAGAATGCTGTTCTTCAAACAGGAAAATTGATCATTCAATAAAAGCTTACTACTTTATCTACCTCTCCTGTATCATATTGCTTCTTATTAAAACATTACAGAAAGTTTTTCAAATAGTAATAATTGATTCGTACATTCACAACGCAAATGCGAAACCGTTGCACATAAAAAAATTTATATATTAAAATCGGGTATTTAAAAAATGGAAAAAGACTATCCTGGAGAAAAATGGAAAACTGTAAAATTTGATATTGAATTTACCAACCAATTCCGGCTGGAGGTCTCTAATTTTGGCCGCCTCCGGACGTTCAATAAAATATCCGACGGTAATATCATACAGGGGTCTATGATCAATGGGTACCGGATCGTAAGGCTGAAGCTTTACAGCCCCCGGGATCAGAAAACGCAGAAAAAATTAGACGATATGGAGACGCAGGTTGCAAGACTTGCAAAAAAATTAAAAGCCGCCAAAGAAAATATGGATAGCAAATCCGTAGTGAATGAAATGAGTGAATCACTTATAGCTCTCAAGAAGAAACTAAGCAAAAAATACCGCGACGATCTGAAAGCCAGGACAATTAATTATCACTCATTGATACACCGGTTGGTTGCAGAATATTTTTTGAAAAAACCTACGGCCAGCCAAACGATTGTTGCTCATCTTGATCATAATAAACTTAACAACAGGGATTTCAATTTGAAATGGATGACTCCTGAAGAAAATTATGAGCACCAGAAAAGCAGCCCTCATGTGATACAGGAAAAAAAAGACAGGCGATACAGACGAAAAGAAAGTTCAAAAGCCACCAAGCTGACAGTGACAAAAGTGATGTTATTAAAAAAATTACTGAATCAGGGAAAGCCGATGAAGCAATTGGTCCGTCAATTTAAAGTAACAGATACGCAGATACTAAGAATTAAACGAGGCGAAAACTGGGGAGATATAAACGCAGCAAAATAGTTCTGAACTGGTAAGATTTACAATAACTATGTTTGTAAATTAATTCGCCAGTTCATGTTCCAAGCCGCGGAAATCAACCGGTACTAACTTGCTTACACCGGCTTCCTGCATGGTTACTCCATAGATTACATCCACAGACGCCATGGTCATTTTGTTGTGAGTCACGATAATGAATTGTGACTCCTTACTAAACTTACGGATCATCTGTGTGAACTTGCTGATGTTAGCATCATCCAGCGGGGCATCTACTTCGTCAAGGATACAAAACGGTGCTGGTTTTATTAAGTAGATGGCGAAGAGTAGTGCGGTTGCCGTTAACGTTTTTTCTCCACCACTCAATTGAGTGATGCTCGTCGGACGCTTGCCTTTCGGCTTGGCAATAATATCAATGCCGGTTTCGGCAAGGTTATCAGGATTATCAAGTACCAGGTCTGCCGTATCGTCTTCAGTGAATAAAGCAGTAAAAACGTCCTGGAAATTATCTCTTACTTTATTAAATGTTTCAAGAAACTTTTGATTGGCTGAGGTTTCCACTTCCTTTATCGTTTGCATCAGCGATTCTTTTGCGGTTACCAGGTCTTCCTTTTGCTCAACAATAAAATCGTACCGTTTCTTAATTTCTGTAAAGGCTTCTATTGCCGTGGGATTGATCTCACCAATATTCTCCAGTCTTTTTTTCAAACGGTCACTTTTTTCCTGTAATTCTTCGAGAGTTGTTTCCGTGTTGCGGGCCTCTTCCAACACAGTATCCAGATCTATCCTGAATTCTACATGCAGCCGTTCTTTCATTCCTGCGAGTTGTAACTTCAGTTCGTTGAGCTTATCTTTTATTTCATTAAGAAGCTGATCAGTGTTTTCTTTAGATTTTTGTTTTTGCCGTAAAGCATTCTCTCTTGCAGAAATTTCATTCCGGAAATTATAATAAGCCTGATCCGCTTCGTTTAGTATTTTTTCCTTTTCGCTCTTTTCCATCATTAGCCCTTGAAGGCGTTCTTCAAGTAATTTTATCTCTTCTTTTTCTGAAGCAATATCTCCGGAAGCATCTTGTAATTGCTGTTGATTATTGTCCCGCTGGGTAATCACTTCAGTATGTTGGTTCGTCCTAAATTGTAACTCCTGCTGCAGGCCACTTACTTTGCTTTGATGTTTAGTCAACAGCAGATTCTGATCATTGAATCTTACATTGGCTTCTGTAAATGCTGCTTCCGCTTCAGCAAATTCATCCGCAGCACTTTTTAAATTTCCAGTTATTTCTTCCAATTGCCGGGAGAGGTGATCAAACTGTGTCCGGGTTTCAGCTACTCCACTCACATTATCATCGAGCTGTACATTCAGATCATTTACTCTTTTCGTGGACACAGCCTGCTGCTGCTGCTGACTCTCAATTTTGTTCAGTATCGCATTAAGATTGTTTGTTAATCCATTTAGCTCTTCCTGCGTTTGCTGTATCAGATTTTCTTTTAGCTTTTCATTAAAGGCAATTACCTCGTTCGATTTTCCAGAGATCACTCCCTTCAGTGCATTTACTTTTTCTTCCTGTTTTTTTATAGTAGCCGCCAGCTTTTCAAGATTTTTTACCCGGCCGATTTTCTTTCCTTCAAAAAGGCCAATACTGCCACCGCTGAGTGCATACTTCCCTTTCACATACTTTCCATGCTTTTCAAGCACTACATAACCATTGGCATTTTGCAACGCTTCCTCGTCCTCAGCTATATAAACGTTGCCCAGAAGATATTGTGCCAGATCTGAATATTTTTCATCCACTTCAATCACTGATAAGGCGGAGATACTATTCTTCGGCTCACTATGACCGTTATCAGATTCAAATGTTCTCAATTGATCAAGTAAGAAAAAGTTTGCCTTTCCCTTTTTATTCTCTTCAAGCAGATGTACTGCCTGCAAACCTTCGGCAAGATCGTTTACAACATAATAATTCAGATAAGGCTCCAGTACATTTTCCACCGCTGTCCTGTATTCCTCCTTTACATACATAATATCTGAAAGCAATGGGGCATTGTTATCCCATTCCTGGTTATTATGCAGATATTTGACACTCTCGGGATAACCCTCCATGTTATCAATCAAGCTTTTCAGCAAGTCATATTCATTTTGCCGTGCGTCCAGAGTTCTGTTTTCCCTGGCAAGTTCGCTTCTGAGGTCTTCCAGGGCTGATTGGGTTTCCAGAATCTGCTCTCTTGTCAGGTGGTTTTCTTTTTTGAGTTGATCAAGCAGAGTTTTCTTTTCGTTTATCTCTGTTTCAATTTCAGATTTCTGAATTCCCAGCTTTCCAAGAAGTGTTACATTTTGCGATAATTCAGCATCTAATTGTTCTATCGTCCTTCTGATATTCTGGATATTTGCTTCACCTACCGCAACCTTTTTTTCTGCGTCAAAATAATTTTTCTGACGAAGGGATTGTGTCTGTCTTACATCATCCAATATCTTTCTTTTTTCATCTGCAAAAATTCTCTTCTGATCATTCACGTCTCTTAAAAGATCAAGATTCTTTATCTCAATTTCCAATTGTTCTTTTTCTTCTGAAATATTTTTTTTCGTGAAAGAAATACTTCCCTGTAAGTCATTAATTTGTTTAGCCGCTTTTGATAAAAACTCCTGCAGGCCGGTTTGTTTTTCCCCCAGGTAATGAAGTCTTTGTAGTTTAAGGTTTTTCTCACTTTCGTTTTCCCGCACCAGTTCGTTAACTGCATTGAAATCCTGTTGTTGCAATTGCAATGCTTTTTCTTTGTTGGCAAGATCAGCCTTCGATTTTTCTAAGGCCGCTTCTTCCGTAGCGATCTCTGCTTCAACTTTTATTTTATGGTCTGTTTCAGTGTCCTTTTGAGCTGTCAGTTTCTGGTAGGTAATATTAAATCCCTCAAGCGCCGCTTTTGCCAGTTCTATAGATATCTCCTTATAAGAAGTTTTAAGCTCAAAATACTTTTCTGCTTTTTTCGCCTGGCTTTCCAGCGTTTTTAACTGATTATTGATCTCAAAAAGCAAGTCCTCGATTCGGGCAATATCCAGCTCAGTAGCTTCAAGTTTCAGCGTTGCTTCTCTCTTTCTTGTTTTGTAAATTGAGATGCCGGCGGCCTGTTCTAACATCCGGCGGCGGCTAAAATCTTTATCCTTGATGATATCATCCACCATGGCAAGTTCAATGATCGCATAGCTGTCGTTGCTTACACCCGTATCCAGAAAAAGATTGTGGATATCCTTTAAGCGGCAACTCACATCATTCAGCCGGTACTCGCTTTCTCCGTTCTTATAATACTTACGGGTGATAGTTACCGTATTAAACTCAGTGGGTAAAAGGTTCCGTGTATTATCAAAGGTGAGGCTCACCTCTGCCAGCCCACTTGCACTCCTCGTTTTTGAACCGTTGAAAACCAAACTCTGCAAATTTTCACTGCGAAGCTGGCTGATCTTTTGTTCGCCTATTACCCAGCGAATACTATCCACGATATTGCTTTTGCCGCATCCGTTAGGGCCAATTACACCGGTAATGCCTTCGTCAAAATTTAATGTTGTTTTATCAGGGAAGCTTTTGAATCCTTTGATTTGAAGACTTTTTAATCTCAATTTGTACGGGTTTATGTAGGGTTGTAATGCATGATAGGCATGTTCGCAAATATATCAGTTATGCCAGAAAGTAGTACAGATGTGGGTTTTGGAGAGCTTCATTTTATACACAGGTTAGTCACACATTGTTTTTACAAGGCGAGATTAATATTATGTCTCCCCCTTTTGTATGCCAACCAATGATGAATTAAAAGTAAAATAGATGGAAAAATGAAAATGAAAATGCACATGAGAACGTAAGGAGTCTGGCCAGTTTTAAAGTGGATAATTTTCTTCATTATTATTTGCCTTAATTTTGCCGGAAATTGTAAAATATGAAAAAGTTCTTAGTCCCGGTAGATTTCTCCGGCACATCAGTAAATGCAGCAGAGTATGCCGTCGCGTTGACAAACAGCCTGCCGGAAGCCCACATCATCCTGTACAATGTATTCAGCAAAATCAGTTTCTCTACTTTATCAGAAAGTGACGAAAATTCCAGGAAAGCAATCACCGACCAGGAGCTTGAAGATCTAAAAGCTAAGCTGAATCAGGGAGATAATTTGAAAATTACAACCGAATCCGAAGAAGGCTCTTTCATAGATAATATTGAAACCTATGTTTTAGGTAATCATATTGATATGATCATTATGGGCATCACGGGAAATTCCAGAATCAAGCAGGTTTTTATGGGGACGAATACATTAAATGTGGTCAGGCATGTAAATGTACCGGTGATGATTATACCACCTAATGCAAAATATAATGGGTTAAAAGAAATTGTGTTCACTTCTGATTTTAAAGACGTAGCACGAACAACGCCATTTAAAACATTAAAGGATATTTTAGAAACCTTTAAGCCGAAGGTGCAGGTGCTGAATGTCGATAGCGAACATTATATTGAATTAACTGATGAATTTAAAATGGAAAGAGAATCAATGGAGGATAAACTTGGACAATTTGACCCTGAGTTTTCTTTCCTCCGTGCTTATGATTTTCTCGAAGGTATCAACCGGTTTGTAGAGACAAAAAATATTGATGCCATCATCACTGTTCCGCGGAAGCATAGTTTTCTCAGCCAGTTGTTTAAAACAAGTCATACAAAAAAGCTGGCCTATCACAGTCACGTACCGACGATTGCACTTCATTAATGCTATTGTCTCATTAAATTTTGTTTCAACCTTGGGGTAATTTAAATATCTGCAAAATATTTGTCCACAGCGCCCGGAAAATATATCTTTCCGGGGCTACTACATGATGGTGGCTCTGTAAATGGTGTGTATGAAGAATATAAAGCTGATAGAAGTTCCGAGCGAAATAGGGGCCGGTACCAGGGGAGCTAGCCTGGGTGTAGACGCCATTAAAATTGCGGCGCTTGATTTCATGAGTAATTTCTTCGTGCATTTTCCTTCAGAAAAAATAGACACAGAAAATCATTTATTATTCGAACCTATCCAATCACCCTATGCGAAAAGAATAAACGGAATCATTACGATGTATGAAAGAGTGGCCAATGCAGTGAAAGATTGTATTGATTCTAATTTTTTCCCCGTGGTATTAAGTGGCGACCACAGCATTGCCGGCGGCACCATAGCCGGCATTAAAATGGCCAGGCCAAAAAGTAAATTGGGCGTTATCTGGGTAGATGCGCATGCTGATTTGCATACGCCCTACACCACCCCTTCAGGCAATATGCATGGCATGCCCTTAACAGCATCTATGAATGAGGACAACCGCGAAAACAAAATGCATGAACCCGACGAGAAAACAAAACAGCAATGGACTTTGCTGAAACAATTTGGGAAAATATCACCTAAAATTTTACCTGAAGATATTGTGTTCATCTCACTGCGTGATTTCGAGAAAGAAGAAAAAGCACTCATAGAAAAATACAGCATGAAAGTGATCACTACTTCAGAGCTGAGAAGGAAAGGACCTGAAAATATAGTGCGGGCCTGCCTGAGATATTTAAGCAATTGTACCGACATTTATATCAGCTTCGATGTGGATTGCCTGGATTCATCAATTACCCGCGGCACCGGAACACCAGTATTGAACGGGCTTAAAGAACGCGAGGCTGAAGACCTTATGAGTAAATTTGCGCAGAACAGGAAGATCACCTGTTTTGAGATCACAGAGGTAAACCCAACTTTAGACAAAGAAAACCTGATGGCGGAAATCGCTTTTAATATTTTACAGCGTTGCGTGAATGTATTAATGATGAATTAAATTTCTGCCTCAGAGATGGAGTATTTTCGAGACTTGCTATAAATCACCAACCGGAAATGAAGAAACTTATTACACTGAATTTATTACTATTATGCAGCCTGCCCGCTTTTTTACAAAGCGTTTCACGGCCCAGGTTAGTTGTCGGTATCGTTGTTGATCAGATGAGATGGGATTATTTATATCGCTATCAGAACCGTTATTCCAAAGAAGGTGGATTCGCCAGATTATTAGATAAAGGATTTACATGCGAAAACACTTTCATTCCCTACGCACCGACAGTTACTGCCTGCGGGCATGCCAGCATCTACACTGGCTCTGTTCCGGCAATAAATGGCATCACCGGCAATATCTGGTATGACAACGACCTGAATCAAAGCATCTATTGCACGGAAGATGGATCAGTTAAAACCGTTGGCAGTAGTAGTGATGCCGGTTTGCAGAGCCCCAGGAATCTTTGGACCTCTACGGTCGGGGACGAGCTAAAGCTGGCGACAAACTTCAGAGCCAGAGTGGTTGGTGTAGCACTTAAAGACCGCGGCAGCATACTACCTGCAGGGCATGCCGCCGACGCTGCCTACTGGTACGATTATACAACTGGAAAATGGATCACTTCAGACTATTACATGAAAAAACTTCCTGCTTGGGCAGAAAAATTTCCCTCTAATCAAATGATCAATGACTATTATAAAAAGGGATGGACAACCCTCTACCCTCTTACTACTTATACTCAAAGTGAAAAAGACCAAAATAATTTTGAAGCGAGACCCTTTGGTAGCGAGCTGCGAGGCTTCCCTTATAATTTAAGCGCATTTGCAAACAATTATTCAGCTGTTTTATCAACACCTTACGGAAATACATTAACGGCCGAGTTTGCCAAACAAGCAGTAATAAATGAAAAACTTGGTGCGGATGAATTTACCGACCTACTTGCCGTCAGCTTTTCTTCCCCTGATTATATTGGGCACGCCTTTGGGCCAAATTCTGTTGAGAACGAAGATAACTATTTGCAATTGGATCGTACACTGGGAGACTTTTTCAAATTTCTTGATAAGGAAGTAGGGGACAATCATTATACGATCTTCCTTACAGCGGATCATGCCGTAGCGCATATTCCCGGATTCGCTCTCAGTAAAAAGATTCCGGCCGGAAATATTAGTTTGGGTAGTATTGCAGATAGCCTGAATATGCAATTGAAATCCAGATTTGGTAAAGATAAAATTGTAACAACCATTTCTAATTACCAGGTTACGATCAATAAAGAGATTCTTTCAGACCCTTCTATTCAAACTGAACTGCTGAAGCAGTACATTATTAATTTTCTGGAAAGTATTCCAGGCATTGACCGGGCCTTTGACATACAACACCCAGATAGAGTAGCTCTCCCGGAAAAATTAAAAGAGATATTTGTGAATGGGTACAATCCCCACCGCTCCGGACAAATCCAGATCATGCTGAAACCGCAATGGCTTGATGGTTTTTCTGGAGTCGGTACTACACATGGTCTTTGGAATCCTTACGATTCTCACATTCCGTTGCTGTGGTGGGGCTGGGGAATTAAGAAGGGGCAAACGAACAGGGAAGTTTATATGACGGATATTGCGCCAACGCTTTCCGCTTTACTTCATATTCAAATGCCAAATGGAAGTATTGGCAAAGTGATAGAAGAGGTGCTGGATTAGTATTTGAATCAGGTACTTTAATTTAGGTTTTTGTGGAAAAGGAATTGTGTGATAAAACTAACAGGACTCTTACATAACATTATTCATGTAAATTAAAGATATTGTTCTCCAATAGAGTTCACTGATAAGGATTATGAAAAGATCCATACTTGTTATTGTTCTTAGTTTTTGGGGCTACTGCTATATATATGGGCAGAATAATGTGCTCAACAGGCAACAGTTTTTCCTTGACGAATATCCTATTGGTGTAACCGTAACAACTGACCTGAAAAAATTAATGAATGAAAGAAACAAACCTGCATATCAGCCAGCTCATATTAAAATGGTTTTTTCAGACACAGTCGTAATAGAAGGAGACATTCGTATTATGCCACGCGGTGAATACAGAAGAAAATACTGCGATCTGGCCTCACTCATGCTTAATTTCCGGAATCCGACTTCTCCCCTTCTCTCTCCGTTACAGAAATTAAAACTTGTGAGCACTTGCAAAAACGGCAGAATTTACAATGAACTCGTTTTAAAAGAATTTGTCGCCTATAAGATCTACAATTTTATCACCAATATGAGCTTTCGGGTTAGGTTGCTTTATATCACTTTCAAGGATAGCATGGAAAAAGTGAAAGATGTTACCAACTACGCATTTTTAATTGAAGATGTAGAAGACCTTGCTGACAGAAACAACTGTATTGAAATCGAAGACCGGGATTTTTTAACCGCCGCCACCAACCGCGAGCAAACCAGCATCGTAAATATTTTTCAGTATATGATTGGAAATACTGATTGGTCAATTCCTAATTATCATAATATGAAACTGCTACTACCAAAGAACGATACGTTTGCCAAGCCTTACGCAATTGCTTACGATTTTGATTATGCAGGCCTGGTAGATGCATCATATGCTGTACCCGCACAAGAATTAGGTCTTGAGTCGGTAACGCAAAGGGCTTACAGGGGCTTTCCCCGAAGCTATGATGAACTGGCGGCAGCACTTACAATTTTCCAGGATAAAAAAGAAAGCATATATTATTTTATCCGGCACTTCGAATATTTATCTGATAAGTCTAAAAGATCAATGATCAATTACCTTGACGAGTTTTACGTCGTCATAAAAAACAGGAGCAGCGTAGAGCATATCTTCATAAGGAATGCAAGAATACAATAAGTTTATTTTGACACCTTCACCTTTGCCGTCTCTTCCTGATTTGAAACCATATCTTTTACTTTCACAAAATAAATACCCGGGGATAGACCCTGAGGTAAAGAAATATTTACCGAACCTACTGATGCAGTCGTATAACTTTTAGTGAAAATTTGTTGTCCCATAGAATTGATCATCCAAACAAGATAATGGCTACCCGGGGAATTTGGAAACCGGATATTCAATACGTCTATTACCGGGTTGGGATAAATACGATAGTTTAAAACCGGGCGATGATTGATCCCCAGCATTTTCACATTTGAATAATAGACTTTACCCGTTTTATCGGTACGCTTGATTCTGAAAAAATAGTTGCCGGATGAAAACTTATCTGGTTTGAATTGAAAACTGAAATCTTTAATTGATTCGGTGGAGGCCGGCACCCCATTTCCCAGCGAACGAAATGAAATGCCGTCCATGCTATATTCTACCTCATAAGAATCGTTTTCGTTGGTAGCGGTATTCCAATCTAAGGTTACATCTCCTCCATTCACAGCAGCGTCAAAATCAGAAATTTGACTCGCCAAAATTGCGGATGGACACCAGTAATAAGTAAGCATTACAAACAAGCGGGTATAGGCTCTCAATTTAAATATGGCGTTATCACTGCCTGTGAGTATTGTGAAAGTACTGGTAGTAAGATAATTGAAATTAACTGTGCCTGTACCATAGTAAGCAGGATCTGAAGACCCGTATTTACTTTGATACTTTTTATTAAAAACCGTGTCTGGTCCAATCTCAACATTATCACCGACTGAATCTTTTGCTTCCAATATGTAAGGGCCGTAGTCCTTTGGTGCAGAGATTACTGAGTTAATATAACTTCCCGGACCAGTGAATTGAGACCGGCGGAAGGTTTCAAAATTATATGTCTCCTGATAGTTAAGATCGTTTTGCAAGTTGTAACTGACAACCGTGGTAACGGTATCGCTTAGCCGGATACATTGCAGAGTGCCACTGTCAGGATTAAACTGAGGAAAACTAATTAAGGTGTTTGTTGCAATAATCGAATCGAAATATTGGGAATAAGATACTGAGTCCGGAGTGGATCCATCAGAACAAGTACATTGAGCTATAGTCTCCACAATGGGAGCAAGTGACAATATAAATAATAGTATAAAGAGGTAGAATTTTTTCATAGGACTTCATTGGGTTAACACTAAATTTAGCAACTGAAAAATAATTCAATCGGTGTTAGAATTCAATTGCATAAATACTTTATAAAGCAGACAGTAAAATCTACACTTAAACTGAGGATATTGTTTTATATCGCGGGAAATAACGAAATGAAGATCGTAGATGGCAGGCTACTCAGAACCTATAGGTTATAGAAAAAATATATTTGACGTTATAATCCCATAGGCAGATCCTTCTTTTGCCTGTTTTTTGCAAGTGAGGGGTCCATTTCAATTGCCTTGTCACAAATTTTCTGGCCTTTCTCTTTTTCACCCTTTTTTTGAAAAGTCATTCCGGCCATATACAAAGCCGAAGCATTTTTTGGATCAAGACTTAATAATTTTTCATAATAACTAAGAGCGTCATCATATTTAGCAGTAGCGTATAGGGCGCTGGCAATATTTCCGAGCAATTCCTTATTATTAGGCTTTTTTTCGAGCAGGGAGGTTAGTGTTTTCAAGCCATTATCAGTGTCGCGTGCATACAATTGTGCGAAACCAAAGTTTTCATTGAAATCATTTGTTCTATTGTAGCCTGCATTCACTGCCAATTGGAAATATTTCAACGCATTCGGGTATTGTTCCTGGTTGTAATAAATTAATCCCAGTTCGTACATCCATGCATTTTTAGTATTATCATTATCAATCGCATTGATAAATTGAGAAATAGCTTTTTTCTCATCTTCTAATTCGAGATAGGTTCTGCCTAAAGTATAGGAGGCAAGTGCATCACTTTTATTTGAAGACACTGCTTTTTCCAAATAATTTAATGCTTTGGCATAATCCTCAGTATTATAATAAATCATACCCAGCATACGGTCTGCATCATTACATAATTTGCACTTTTTCGTAAACTCTATGGCCTGCTGATATTGACGATTATTAAAATACAACCCCGCTAATTCTTTAATTACTTCTTCATTTGCAGCATCCAGTTCGTAGGCTTTAGAGAAAGATTGTAAGGCATCATAAATCTTATGCATTGAAAGATTCACCTTTCCCTTTTCAATGTAAGCAGCAGTGAAATCCGGTCGAAATAAAATGGATTTTGAAAAATATTTCTCTGCTACGGCAAAACGGCCTGATTTATTTTCTTCTAATCCTTTATTAAAGAAATAGACGGAACTGTCAATTTGTGTAAAACCAACGGCTGATAAAACAAGAAAAAATAAAATGCAGCAAAAGTTTTTCATGGAATTTTTTTATTTTTAGACCGGAGACGGCTAAGAACACCAGGCTATTTAAGTACCAGTGCACCTAACGCGGGCAGGTAAAGGTTTATTTCATATTCTTTTTTCTTTTTGTCAATTAACGTCACGTTTAGCGAATGATTGCGGCTTTGGCCTGTTCCATAATATTTTTCCTCATCACTGTTAAATACGATCTCCCAGGTACTTTTCCCCGATACCCTCATTGTCCAATTATATCTTTCAACTGGAGTCATATTGAAGACGACTAATAAATTATCTTTTGCATGCTTACCCTTCCGCATATAACATATTACACATTCGTCGCGATGATCCAGATTGATCCATTCAAATCCTTTGGGATCAAACTGGAGTTGATATAATGCCTTTTCAGCCTTGTAAAAATGATTTAAACCTTTTACAAATTCCTGCATTTTCTGATGAGGTTCATAGCTCAACAAATGCCACTCTACTTCTTTCTGAAAATTCCATTCAGAAGTCTGGGCAATTTCATTTCCCATGAATAATAATTTGCCCCCGGGGTGTGTGTACATATAAGTGTAAAGCAAACGCAGGTTGGCAAATTTTTGCCATTCATCGCCAGGCATTTTGTAGATCATGGGAGATTTGCCATGCACAACTTCATCATGACTGAGGGGTAACATGAAATTTTCATCATAAAAATAAGCCATGCTAAAGGTGAACTTGTTCTGTTCATTATTCCGATACAACGGATCCGTCTTAAAATAATTCAGCGTATCATGCATCCAGCCCATCATCCATTTCATGCCGAACCCCAGGCCGTCATTAATTGTCATGCCGGTTATTTTAGGCCAATCGGTTGATTCTTCTGCTATCATTTGTGTGTCGGGAAAATCGCGATAGACCATTTCATTCAGGTTTTTTATGAAAGATATCGCTTCAAGATTTCCGTTTCCTCCAAATTCATTCGGCTCCCATTCACCTTCCTCCCGGGAGTAATCAAGACGCAGCATTGAGCTGACAGCGTCCACCCGTATACCATCAATATGAAACATGTCAAACCAAAACCTGGCGCTGCTGATGAGGAATGACCGAACCTCGGCTCTTTTATAGTTAAAAATGTAAGAGCTCCAATCCGGATGATAACCCTTACGCATATCAGCATACTCGTAAGTATGCGTACCATCAAACATATATAAGCCATGAGCATCGTATGGAAAGTGTGAGGGAACCCAATCAAGTATTACACCAATGTCATCATTATGCAAAGCGTCAATCATTCTCATAAAATCGGCAGGTACGCCAAATCGTGAGGTTGGGGCAAAATACCCGGTACCCTGGTAACCCCAGCTTCCATCAAAAGGAAACTCCATCACCGGCATAAATTCGACATGTGTAAAACCCATTTTTTTTACGTAGGGTACGAGCAGTGTTGTTATCTGATCGTAGGAGTTGAAAGAATCTTCGGTGTATGGATAGGGACGCATCCAACTGCCGAGATGAACTTCGTAAACGCTCCAGGGTGCATCTAACGAATTCGCTTTTTTTCTTTGGCGCATCCAGGTTTTATCCCTCCATTCATAAGACAGATCAGTCGTTTTGGAGGCGGTGCCCGGCCTTAGCTCCCAATGATTTGCATAAGGATCTCCCTTAAATAATTTCATTCCCTGGTATCCCTCTATATAATATTTGTATGAAGAGTAAATCTGAATATCCGGAATAAATCCCTCCCAGATCCCTGATTTTTCAAGCCTGACATATAAAGGATGTGCATCTTTATTCCATCCATTAAAATCTCCAACGACAGATACATTTGTGGCATTAGGCGCCCACACGGCAAAATAGAATCCATCGCGATCTAATACATTGAGAGCATGTGAGCCAAATAGTTTATAAAGGCTATAGTGTGTGCCATTGTGAAAATTTTGGAGGTCTTCATCAGTAAATAATGAATAATTCCAGACTGGTTTAGCGCTATCTACAAAATGGACATCTTCATATTTTGCGCTTGTTTCCTTTACTTTCATAATTTATTTATTTCACCATCCGTAATTGTAAGAAGCCATTTAAAACATTGATTCAAAGCAACTAACCTTAATTATGGAATTTTGGTTTAACGTAAAATTAAGATTACATCACCATTTACCCGGAATAATTTAGCCATTTTTGATTACCCAACTTTGCCCAAAAAACAGCTGATGAAAAAAATTTACCTGGCCTTCATTGCCCTGCTTCTTTTTTCACTGGCTTCAAGAGGTCAATCTGGTAACATTTCCGGAACAGTGATGCAATCTGAAGAAAAAAAACCGATTGAAAATGCCGTCATTGCTTTACTAACTTCCAAGGATTCAATTTTATACAAATTCACCAGGAGCAATACTGAAGGCAAGTATTACTTTCAAAATGTAGAAAATGGAGAGTATATTTTAATGACGACACATCCATATTATGCAGATGTGTTAGATGACATTAATATAAAGGGAGACGTAACCCTACCTGCCTATTCTCTTATTTCAAAAGCAAAGCTGCTGCAGGAGGTGATAGTAAAAACAGGCAGCCCGATTAAAATAAAAGGAGATACTACAATATATACTGCTGATAGTTTTAGAGTAAGTGCAAATGCTAATGTGGAAGAATTGCTGAAAAAAACTACCAGGCATTCAGGTGGGAGCAGATGGTGAAATAAAAGCTAT
>MWWA01000157.1_pt1 | contig 20165 bp, 16 predicted proteins | sample 1047341 | NCBI WGS metagenome assembly MWWA01 (sample SAMN06349978, study PRJNA376086) | soil metagenome | isolation source: MS5-1 sample Antarctic (ecotone) soil | place: Antarctica | collected 2015-01-13
AAAAGTCCTGTTCAGGGTGTCGGTATCCTTTCCCATTCCCTGGAACATGCCGCAATCAAGCAAAATTTTTTTTCCATTTTTCAAACTGACCAAATGTTTCGAGCCTGTTACCGTTCGTGCTGCTCCGTGAAAAGAAATCTTCATTGATTTTTTTTATATGTAATTATAAGATGTGTTTCATATCGTCAGCTCTTTTGTTTAAACGACCAGGTGATCCAGAATTCGGCAACCAGTTCTCCCTTATCATTATAGCCTGAGGAAATTGCACGAACGGTTTGGGCCACACCCGTAACTTTTGCCAGGTCAATGCTGTCGCCGATCTCCCTGCCGGCTTCGCAAATGAACTTTGTTATGCCAACAGCACGTTTATGAAAATTACCTTCTATCGCCACTACAAGCATGGAAATTTTCGGCACCTGCCCGTAGGTATGGCCCATAGCCAAAATGCCGGTAGTCATTTCTGCTGCCATGGAAAGGCAGGCAAAATAGGTGGATCGGAAAGGATTGCGCGTAAACCATTTATAAGGGATCGAAACTTCACAGCGGTTTTCACCAGCATCATTCAGCTTTAAGCCTGAAAAATAGGCAGCCGGCAGGTTTTTAAGCAGGAAAAACCGGAATTTTAAGGGATTCCGGACCAGTGAATGAAAGTCATTTTTGGTTTCGTGCTGAACAGCATTCATAACCTAAGTTAGCGTAAATAACAGCAGGGAGGGTGAGATAACAAGTGGTTTTAAATAATTAATTAACCTAATCCTGACAGTTCATGCATCTATAAATGGAAATATTTCGTCAAATTTGGAAACTCAAAATTTAAGTATGAAAAAGTTATTCCTCATTGCCTTTCTTGGATCTTCCATTGTAGCCATAGCCCAGACGCCTGGAGCCATTCATTTTAAAAAGGGTCAGAAACTTGAAATTGTAACTGAAACAAAAAAGGCGACCAGTATGGATTTCATGGGTCAGTCTATGGAAAACAAAGTGAATTCCACCGTCACAGAAAGTTATGACGTGGAGAACATGACAGATAATGCTGCCACCATTGAATACAAAGTAAAACGTGTATTGGTAACTGCAGAAGGAATGGGAAGAACAGAAAGCTTTGATTCTGAAAAAGAAGGCGACCGTAAAGGTGAATTGGGAAAAATGTTGGAAAAGGGTTTAAAAAATAAATACACCATGGAGGTTGACAAATCCGGTAACATCATTGCCGTAAAAGCTGATGATGACAATCCACATGCTAAAAGAACGCCGGAAGAAGAAGCAGTTTCTGAAATGCTTGCCATGCAATTTGGATTGAATTTTGGATTACCTAAAACGGGAAGTTCCAGCATATTCAAATTACTTCCCGGAAAGGCATTGACTACCGGTGAAACCTGGACAGAAAATACAGATGTCAACGGAGTTAAAAAAACCGCTAATTATAAGGTAGCCAGCATTACTGATGAAGACATCATCATTGATTTTACGGAAGAAAGTACGATCAACACCAAGCAGGACATGATGGGTGCTGAAGCCATTATTACCGGCAATGAAAAATCTAATGGTAGAATTACATTAGACAAATCAACGGGAATCTTTAAATCAAAAACATTTACAAAAGAAAGCAAGGCAAATATTGAGGCCCAGGGAATGTCTATTCCAACAACGGATAAAACTACAGTTACAGTTACTGTTAAAGGATAATCTCAAATAATCTTATAAAAAAAAGTCCGAAGAAATCCTTCGGGCTTTTTTTATGAATTGAAATTCTATAATACTTCCACCTGGTTCTTTAACAGGTCTTCAAAAACATCTCTTTTCCGGATGAGCAAATGTTTACCGTCTTTAACCAGTACTTCGGCTGGCTTTAACCGTGAGTTGAAGTTGGAACTCATTTCAAAACCATAAGCACCTGCATTGTAAAAAACAAGAAAATCGCCTTCGCGCACTTCATTCAATTTCCTGTCCCATGCAAAAGTGTCGGTTTCGCAAATATGTCCTACAACCGTATAAATGCGTGGATTGCCTTCCGGGTTGGTAATATTTTCAATCCGGTGATAAGATTCATACATCATCGGTCGGATCAGGTGGTTGAACCCACTGTTCACTCCAACAAAAACAGTCGCTGTGGTTTGCTTGATGACGTTACATTTTGTAATAAAATAACCTGCTTCACTTACAAGAAATTTCCCCGGTTCAAACCAAACCTCCAATTCCCTTCCCTTTTCCGCACTGTATTTTTTAAAAGCTTCTGTTACTTTTTCTCCGAGGTCATATACATCTGTTCTTACATCATTTTCATGATATGGCACTTTAAAGCCACTACCCAGGTCAACAAATTTCAGCTCCGGAAAGTGATCTGCCAGTTCAAACATGATCTCGAGGCCGGCAAGAAACACGCTGACATCTTTTATATCGCTGCCGGTATGCATGTGAATCCCTGTAACATGGATGCCTGTTGTTTTAATGATCCTTTCAATGTGACGCATCTGGTGAACAGAAATGCCAAATTTGGAATCAATATGGCCCGTTGACATTTTATAATGCCCGCCACCCATGATGTGCGGGTTAAACCTGATGCAGATAGGATAGCTTCCACCATATTTATTTCCAAACTGCTCCAGTATCGAAATATTATCGATGTTCAGGTTCACACCAAGTTCCTTTCCTTCTTCAATTTCTGAAAGATCAACACAATTAGGTGTGAACAATATATTTTCAGGAGCAAAACCCGCCTTCAAACCCAGTTGTACTTCATTGATGCTGACACAATCCAGCCCGGCGCCTAGTCCCTGTATATACCTTAAGATATTAATGTTGGTTAAAGCTTTGCACGCATAAAAAAATCTGGAAGGGCAACCCTTAAATGCCTTTTCAAGGTGCTGGTATTGTTCCTCGATCTTTTCCGCATGATAAACGTAAACCGGAGTGCCAAATTCTTTTCCGATAGCAACCAGTTCAGCATTAGAGATAGTCTGAGCCATAATTTGAGTGAAATTTTATTGGGGCGATCTTTCTTCGTCTTCCTGTTCCTCTTCATCACCAGGAGATGCATCATCATGAGCAGTATCATCTATGTTATCGTCCTGCTGATCTTCGTTTTCATTCGCTGCAGCATCACCTAATTGTTGATCCTCTTCATCAGAAACAAATTCATCAGAAATTGATTCGTCTGGTTCAGCTTCATCAGAAACTGATTCATCAGATACAACTTCATTTTCGAAGGCATGTCCATTTACATAACCTTCAGGTTCGGGTGCATCTTCCGAAGCAATCAGTTCACCAATATCAGAAACGGCAAGCACTTCACTTTGTTCAAAATCTGTATGATGAATGACGGTTGGTTCCACCACCTGGTCGGCAAGCACTTCCCTAATCTTTGGCAGATCTTCTGGTGAATTGATTCCAAAATAATCCATGAAAGTTTTAGACGTAGCGTAGATCAATGGATGCCCGGGAAGTTTTTCATTGCGGCCGCTGATCAAGATCAGTTCTTTCTCCAGTAATTTTTGCACTGCGTAATCACTGCTCACACCACGAATGGATTCGATCTCTCCTTTTGTTACCGGTTGCTTGTAGGCAATGATGGCTAGTGTTTCCAACGCTGCTGCTGACAATCGTTTTAAAAACTTTTCTCCATTCAGCTGCGCAACGGTTTTATGGTATTCCTTTTTTGTAAGGAACTGCCATCCACCACCGCTTTGCCTTACATCAAAAGGGTAAAACTCGGAATCGTATTTTTCTACGATTCCTTCCAGCGCGGCATCTACCTGTTCCACAGCGATCTTGTCTTCCATAAACCCAAAAGCCTGGTTGATCAGCTCAGTGATTTCCGCTGCTGTCAATGGTTTATCGCTTGCAAAAATGAGCGATTCAATATGTGGAATGAGGTTCGAAATTTCCATTATGCTGGTGCTTGTACCGGTTGAAAATATATAAGTTTCAGCAACCTTACCAATTAAGCCTGGTGATATTTAATTTTAACCTTGTAATGCTGCGGCACCACTTACAATCTCTGTAAGTTCTGTTGTAATGGCTGCCTGCCTTGCACGGTTATAAGATATCTTCAGATTGCGCAATATCTCATTTGCATTTTCACTTGCCTTATCCATTGCAGTCATCCGGGCACCATGCTCAGAGGCATGCGCATCCAGTACAGCTTTAAATAATTGCGTATTCAGGATCTTGGGCATCAGCTCCGCGATCAGTTCTTCTATATTCGGATCAAATATAAAATCTGCCTTGATGGTGTTTTCTGTTTGTTTTGATTTTTGAATAGGCAGAAACTGTTCTGAAACAAAACCCTGGGTAGCTGCATTTTTAAATTCGCTGTACACCACTTCAATTGCATCAAACTCCTTGTTCATATAAGCCTGAACTGCAGCTTGAGAAGCCTGCTGAACAGATTCAAAAGAAAGATTCAGGAAAATATCTTTATGGGTATCCGTAACCGAAAAACCATTTTTCAAAAAATGCTCATAGCCTTTCTTGCCCATACTCCAGATGGTGATGCTCTTTTTACCATGCTGCACATGGTATTTATCATTTATAAGTTGCCTGGCTTTTTTAATGACATTCGCATTATAGGCTCCTGCGAGTCCACGATCCGAGGTGATAACGATCAGCAAAACCTTTTCAACCGGTCTTTGGGCAGAAAGCGGATTGCCACCTTCCAATTCCGTACTGCTCACAATATTGCTCAGCATTTCCTGGAGTTTGCGTGCATAAGGGCGCATTTGAATAATGGCATCCTGTGCACGGCGTAATTTGGCCGCACTTACCATTTTCATAGCCTTGGTGATCTGCTGTGTGCTTTGAACTGATTTGATCCTGTTACGTACCTCTTTTAACTGGCCAGCCATAGTTTTTATTTAGGTTTAATAAAGCAGCCGGAATGCATGCTTTCTTCGGGCCGCAAAGGTAGGGCAGCAGGGCTAAATATCCATATTTACCTTGCCTCATTAAAAACTTATCCTGATTTATTATGGAACCAGCAGAAATTCCCGGTTCAGTCCATAAGTGGTAGTAAGCACGCCTCGATGCGGGCCAAATTGCAAAACCTGCTCATCTTCCCTGAAAATCTCCATCATTACCGGCCCTTTACTGAGTTTGGAAAGCATTCTTTCCGTCACCTTCAGGCTGCCATCCCTGACCATTACAGGTTCATTCACATCATTGGTGGTAAAAGAGGTATCGACAAGGGAAAGGTTCACCCTTACTTCGTCTTCCGGCATATCTTCCAGTCGCAGTTCAAAAGCACCGGAGGAGATTTCTTCCATCAGGTTGTGCGAAAGACTGAATGCATAATATTCAAATTCCTGTTCATAAGCTTTCCCTTCCGGGGAGGTAAATCTGAGTCGATGCTTACCACCGAATCCTTCAAGTGGAAAGGAAATTTCATAAAATATTCCTGAAAAGCCTGCACTGTCTGGCTGTAACAATTCACCATCCAGTTCCAGCATGGCAGGTGGTTCCAGGAGTATCGCTTCTCCATTGGGTCCGTGTGAACGCACCTGCAGCAGGCAGGTTACCGTTTCTTTTTCTTCATCTCCCCAGATCTTTATTTCTATGTAAAGGGGTATTCCGGCACCTTCCATTTGGGGCGACTGGTCCTGGTTATTATTACAGGAAGCAACAATGACAGGTAAGATCATCCAAAGCAGGTATCGAAGCAATTTCATGCAGGGTGATTTCAGATGAAAGGGAAAAATACAGTAATCTGGTTAATTATAACATGCGTGGACCGCACGGGCATACAGGAGCGCAAATTGATTTATCTTTGACGCCCTGTCAAAATGGCCCTTAAAATTATTAGCACCTTTTTTGACAAAAAATCTTCTATCAAATAAATAATGAATCCCAATAACTAGTTTATGATTGGTTTTTTCTCCAAAATTTTCGGCGGCAGCAAATCTGAAAAGGATGTACGGACGGTGATGCCACTTGTTTCAAAGATCAATGACAACTTCAAAACCTTTCCATCATTATCAAATGATGAATTAAGAAATAAAACCCAGGAGTTTCGCAAAAGGATCAATGATCATGTAAAAGACATTGAACAGAAGATCATTGATACGAATAATAAAGCGGAGCAACTTGATTTTAATGACCTAACGGGCAAGGATGCCATTTACCAGGAGGTTGATGATCTGAAAAAAGAAAGGGACGACAAAATTGAAGAAGTTCTGAAAGAATTGTTGCCCGAAGCTTTTGCAGTGGTAAAAGAAACTGCCCGCCGTTTTAAAGAAAATACGCAACTGGTTTCTGCTGCAACCGATCTTGATCGCGAACTGAGTGTAAGGAAAGAACATATAACCATTGAAGGCGACCAGGTTACTTATACAAATACCTGGAAAGCAGCCGGTGGTGAGGTTACCTGGAACATGGTGCATTATGATGTTCAGCTTATTGGTGGTGCAGTACTGCATTCAGGGAAGATCGCTGAAATGGCAACCGGAGAAGGAAAAACCCTCGTGTCAACACTTCCTGCCTATTTAAATGCACTTGCAGGTGAAGGCGTGCATATTGTAACTGTAAATGATTACCTGGCCCGACGCGACAGCGAATGGAACGGCCCAATTTTCGAATGGCTCGGACTCCGCGTTGATTGTATAGACAAACACCAGCCCAACAGCGAAGAAAGACGCAAAGCCTATGCTGCCGATATTACCTACGGCACCAACAATGAATTTGGTTTTGATTACCTGAGAGATAATATGGTGCATGCACCCGAAGAAATGGTACAGCGCAAACACCATTTTGCCATGGTGGATGAGGTGGACAGCGTGTTGATCGATGATGCGCGAACGCCCCTGATCATTTCAGGACCCGTACCAAGAGGTGATGACCAGCAATACCATATTCTGAAACCGCGTGTTCAGCAACTGGTGGAAGCACAGGAAAGGATCGTGCGCCAGAATCTGAATGAAGCAAAAAAGAAATTCAGTGAAGGTGATGATGACCCGAAAAGTGGCGGATTGGTTTTATACCGCGCCTTCAGAGGATTGCCCAAATACGGTCCGCTTATTAAATTTCTCAGTGAACCTGGCATCAGGGTGAAATTGCAGAAAGCTGAAAACTATTACATCGGCGACCAGCAACGCAATATGCATATTGTGGATGAAGACCTGTTGTTTCACATTGATGAAAAAAACAAGAATGTAGATCTAACCGACCAAGGTCTGCAGATGATCACAAAAGCTGGTGAAGACCCGGAATTTTTTATCCTTCCCGACATCAATATCAAACTCGCTGAAATAGAAAAAGCCGATACTTCGCCGGAAGAAAAACTGCAGCAGAAAGAAACCATTCTAAATGAATATTCTCAGAAAGCAGATCGCATTCATTCCGCGCAGCAATTGCTGAAAGCCTATTCACTTTTTGACAAAGACGTGGAATATGTGGTGATTGAAGGACAGGTAAAGATCGTTGATGAACAAACCGGCCGTATCATGGAAGGCCGCCGGTACAGTGATGGATTACACCAGGCCATTGAAGCCAAAGAAAATGTAAAGATCGAAGCGGCTACGCAAACCTATGCCACGGTTACACTCCAGAATTATTTCCGTATGTACCACAAGCTGGCAGGTATGACCGGAACAGCTGAAACAGAAGCATCAGAATTATGGAGTATCTATAAGCTCGATGTGGTAAACATTCCGACCAACATTCCTGCGGTGAGAATGGATCACCAGGACAAAGTATATAAGACCAAGCGCGAAAAATTTGGTGCCGTAATTGAAGAAGTGGAAGCCCTGCGCGAAGCAGGACGTCCGATTCTTGTTGGTACTACTTCGGTTGAGGTAAGTGAATTATTGAGCAGGATGCTTACTGCCAAAAAAATTCCGCATAATGTTTTGAATGCAAAACAACACGCGCGTGAAGCACAGGTGGTAGCAGAAGCCGGACTTGCAGGCGCAGTGACCATTGCCACCAATATGGCTGGTCGTGGTACCGACATCAAACTCGGACCAGGTGTGAAAGATGCAGGAGGACTAGCCATTATCGGCACGGAAAGACACGAATCGCGTCGTGTGGACAGGCAGTTAAGAGGTCGAGCGGGAAGACAGGGTGATCCGGGAACCTCACAATTTTATGTATCGCTCGAAGATGATTTGATGCGCATGTTCGGAAGTGAAAGAATCGCAGGGCTAATGGACAGGTTTGGGTATAAAGCAGGTGAAGTGATCCAGCACAGCATGATCACCAAATCAATTGAAAGGGCGCAGAAGAAAGTAGAAGAGAACAACTTTGGTATCCGTAAACGTTTGCTGGAGTATGATGATGTAATGAACAAGCAAAGAAATGCCATCTATGAAAGAAGGAACCACGCCCTGTTTGGCGACCGGCTTGCCCTTGATATTGACAACGCATTTTTTGTAGTTGCAGAAGACATCATCAATTCAAACCGCGAAGGTGATGATTTTGAAAACTTCAAGCTGGCCTGCATTATGAATTTTGGAATTGCTACCAATATTACCAGCGAAGCATTCAAATCAACAGATGTGAATTCACTTGCTGATCAATTGTATGTGGAAGCAATGGAAAGCTACCAGCGACATAAAGTTGATGTAAGCACCAAAGCTGTTCCGGTATTTAAAAACATCAGGCAATCGCAGGGACAGCATATAGAAAATGTGGTGGTCCCTTTTTCTGACGGCAGAAAGGGAATTAATGTACTGACCAATCTTGATAAAACGCTTCAGTCAGATGGCAAAGAACTTACTTATGCCATGGAGCGAAATATAACCCTTTCCATTATTGATGATGCATGGAAAGAACACCTGCGGGCAATGGATGATCTGAAGCAAAGTGTTCAAACTGCTTACCTCGAACAAAAAGATCCGCTGGTAATTTACAAAGTCGAAGCTTATAATTTATTCAGAAGGTTGAGCAGTGAAGTGAACAGGGAGATCGTTTCCTTCCTTTGTCATGCCCAGCTACCGGTACAGGAAGAAGTGCCCACGCTGCGTGAAGGCAGGCAGCAGAAAACAGACATGAGTAATTTGCGGGCGAACAAAGATGAAATTGATGCGGCGGGTGATGATTATGCTGCAAATGAAAAAGATTATTTTGACCCCACTGGCAATGTAGCGGTTAAGCAGGAACCTATTAAAGTGGGACCCAAGATCGGCCGGAACGATCCTTGTCCCTGCGGGAGCGGTAAAAAGTTCAAGAACTGCCACGGGAAAGAAAGCTGACCAGTTGTTTTGCGTTAATTCATAAGAATGTAACATGCTATATTCTCTTCGCAGGATGAAGTTGGAAGATGCTGAAAGCATTTCCGCTTTGTCGAAGCAGCTGGGTTATGGATTAGATGTTGATGAAACAAAAGATTTGATTGGGCTCGTCAACAATCACCCTGATCATATTGCACTAGTGATCGCTGATGAAAAAAAGCAGATTGGCTGGATTCATGCTTTTAAAACTTTAAGAATTGAAAGCAAACCATTCATTGAGATCGGAGGTTTGGTAGTTGATGAAAATTACAGAGGAAAAGGCGTGGGTAAACTGCTGATAAATGCCATAAAAAACTGGTCAGAACAAGAAGAGATCAGCACGATAAGAGTAAGGTGCCATACCAAAAGAAAGGAAGCACATTTGTTTTACAATAAGCTCGGCTTCTCAGAAAGCAAGGAACAAAAGATCTTCGAAATAAGGATATAAAGAGGCTGTATTAAAAAGAAAATGAAGGCGACGAGGATGGCTTAAATAAAACTTCCATCACCTACCCGAATAAAAAGAGGCTGTCTTGGACTTTGAGACAGCCTCTATTATATTTACCTGATCTGTCCCCTGATAGATCCCTGGGGATACCAAACAGTATGAATATTTACATATAACGCATCGTTCATCAATGTATTGTACTGGCTTTGCGTAAGCTGGATAGTTTTGTTCTTACCAAAATCAGCAGCACTGGAGGCCAGGCCAATAGCGACACCACCGTTCACGCCTGCAGCTCCAAAGTGAATGTGTGCGGCTGTCAGCATATCACCATCATCGAGCTTTTGAACAATGAGTTTGTAATGCAGTTTCATGTCACTCGTAAGCCTGAAAATGGCGAGACCCATTGATTCAGAATCAGTATTGGCTTCAACTGATGAAAGCTGAACAACCTGCGTCCAAACAACCTTACCCTGCGCATAAGTTTGATTTGCAAAAGAAAGAAACAGAATAGACAGAAAACTAAATAAAATAAACTTTTTCATAATTTGTGGTTTAAGAGTTCATTGTAAATACGTACAAACCACCTGAAAGGTTTTAATATTTTTAAAAATCTTTCAACTTGTATTTATGCTGGTAACGTTCATTCAGTTGTTTATGTTTATTATCCAGGTCAATCTTTCTTCCCTGTATATAAGCATCCGTTACAATACTCGTCCGCATATCCAAAATGTCTCCTTCACTGATCACGATGTTTGCATCTTTTCCAACCTCGATGCTGCCTGCTTTATCATCAATGCCCAGTATCCTGGCAGCATTCAGTGTGATGGCTTGTAATGCCTGTTCTTTTGTCAAACCATAATTGGCAGCGGTACCGGCATTGAAAGCCAGGTTTCTTCCCCTGGTTTGCGCATCATTATCGGAAATACAATAAACAACACCTGCTTTTTGAAGTGCTGCTGCTGTTTTATATGGCTGATCCACATCATCATCCGGAAGTGTTGGTAAGCTATGCATCTGGCTTAGAATCACCGATACGCTATTTTGCTTTAGCAGGTCAGCGATCTGCCAGCTGTCACTTCCCCCTACAATAACCACATCAAAACCAAACTCTTTTACAAAATCAAGTGCAATAAGCATTTGTTTTACTGTGTTGGCATGTACATACAGCTTCTGCTTTTTAAAAAGCAGATTGGCTGGATTCATGCTTTTAAAACTTTAAGAATTGAAAGCAAACCATTCATTGAGATCGGAGGTTTGGTAGTTGATGAAAATTACAGAGGAAAAGGCGTGGGTAAACTGCTGATAAATGCCATAAAAAACTGGTCAGAACAAGAAGAGATCAGCACGATAAGAGTAAGGTGCCATACCAAAAGAAAGGAAGCACATTTGTTTTACAATAAGCTCGGCTTCTCAGAAAGCAAGGAACAAAAGATCTTCGAAATAAGGATATAAAGAGGCTGTATTAAAAAGAAAATGAAGGCGACGAGGATGGCTTAAATAAAACTTCCATCACCTACCCGAATAAAAAGAGGCTGTCTTGGACTTTGAGACAGCCTCTATTATATTTACCTGATCTGTCCCCTGATAGATCCCTGGGGATACCAAACAGTATGAATATTTACATATAACGCATCGTTCATCAATGTATTGTACTGGCTTTGCGTAAGCTGGATAGTTTTGTTCTTACCAAAATCAGCAGCACTGGAGGCCAGGCCAATAGCGACACCACCGTTCACGCCTGCAGCTCCAAAGTGAATGTGTGCGGCTGTCAGCATATCACCATCATCGAGCTTTTGAACAATGAGTTTGTAATGCAGTTTCATGTCACTCGTAAGCCTGAAAATGGCGAGACCCATTGATTCAGAATCAGTATTGGCTTCAACTGATGAAAGCTGAACAACCTGCGTCCAAACAACCTTACCCTGCGCATAAGTTTGATTTGCAAAAGAAAGAAACAGAATAGACAGAAAACTAAATAAAATAAACTTTTTCATAATTTGTGGTTTAAGAGTTCATTGTAAATACGTACAAACCACCTGAAAGGTTTTAATATTTTTAAAAATCTTTCAACTTGTATTTATGCTGGTAACGTTCATTCAGTTGTTTATGTTTATTATCCAGGTCAATCTTTCTTCCCTGTATATAAGCATCCGTTACAATACTCGTCCGCATATCCAAAATGTCTCCTTCACTGATCACGATGTTTGCATCTTTTCCAACCTCGATGCTGCCTGCTTTATCATCAATGCCCAGTATCCTGGCAGCATTCAGTGTGATGGCTTGTAATGCCTGTTCTTTTGTCAAACCATAATTGGCAGCGGTACCGGCATTGAAAGCCAGGTTTCTTCCCCTGGTTTGCGCATCATTATCGGAAATACAATAAACAACACCTGCTTTTTGAAGTGCTGCTGCTGTTTTATATGGCTGATCCACATCATCATCCGGAAGTGTTGGTAAGCTATGCATCTGGCTTAGAATCACCGATACGCTATTTTGCTTTAGCAGGTCAGCGATCTGCCAGCTGTCACTTCCCCCTACAATAACCACATCAAAACCAAACTCTTTTACAAAATCAAGTGCAATAAGCATTTGTTTTACTGTGTTGGCATGTACATACAGCTTCTGCTTTTTATCATAAAGATTTTTTACCGATTCAAACATCAGGTTTGTGGAACGTCCGCCGGTTTCTGCATGATAGGCTTTAGCTTCCCTGAAAAAAGATTTCAACCCGTCTATTTTTTCAAGACCTTCTTTCACCGGATCTGTTTCGGGTCTGCCGGCAGCACCGCCAAAACGTGGACGAGCCATTAGCAATGGAAGATAAACATGCAGACCTCCATCTTTTTTATAAGCTGCATCTTCCCAGTCCCATGCATCCATCTGCACCACACTGGACTGACCTGCAACAAAACTACCCTGGGGTACAATATTGGAGATCAGGATTCCATTGGATCGTAAGGTGTTGATCACTTTCGAATCTGAGTTATAAGCAACAATGGCGCGAATATTCGGATTCATATCTCCCATTTCCTGCACATCATTGCTGGCTCTCACCGCGCCAATTTCAACAAGCCCAAGATTACTCACCGTGGAGATCAAACCAGGGTAAACATGTTTTCCCTGTGCATTTACCTGGGAAGCACCGGCAGGTATGGTAACAGATGTACCTACAGCAGCAATTTTTCCATTGGTGATGACTATGGAAGCATTATTCAAAACCTGGCCATTGCCAACATGAACCGTTGCATTGGTAATTACAATGGAGCCTTCCTGTTTAGGCGTAGGATAAACATTTTCCTGTGCATCTACTGCAATGGCCGTAAACAACAGGATATATAAAATGAGTTTTTTCATTTGTTTGTTTTTTCTGGTTAATCTTCAAGGTCGATGGTTAAAAGTCCGTGGCTGTGCTGGTGATCAAAACAACTGTGCATCACCTGGTAACTTGGTATTGCTGCCTGTGTGGGCGCCCCACTTCTTTTTTCCCCTACCATTTTTTTCACAAGCCTGTTTCGCTCGGAATCAACGAGTAACTGCAACTGTTCGTCTTTTTGCCTGTCGAAATAAACGATACCATCCACGATCGTATATAAAGCTTTGGCATAAATGCTCAGCGGATGTTCGCTCCATACTACCACATCACCATCTTTCCCTGCTTTCAAACTTCCCACCTTATCATCTACCCTTAACATTTTTGCTGCGTTCAGTGTTACCATTTTAAATGCCTCCTCTTCAGATAAACCACCATACTTTACTACTTTGGCTGCTTCCTGGTTCAACCTGCGCGCCATTTCTGCATCATCTGAATTCAGCGCAACATTTAAACCCATGCGGTGCATGATGGCTGCGTTATAAGGAATGGCATCCTGAACTTCCATCTTATAAGCCCACCAGTCTGAGAACGTAGAAGCATTGGCGCCATGATCTTTCATTTTATCTGCAACCTTATACCCTTCCAGGATGTGCGTTAACGTATTAATCTTATAACCCATCATATCTGCGACACGAATCGCGCTTGTAATTTCACTTTGCACATAAGAGTGGCAGGTGATGTGTCTTTCTCCGTTCAGTATTTCTACAAGTGCATCCAGTTCAAGGTCGCGGCGCGGTGGTACAGATCCTTTTTTATTTTTATTCCCTTCATAATCTTTCCATGCTTTCTGGTAGGCTTTGGCTCTTGTAAACGCATCCACCAAAACCTGTTCAACGCCCATTCTTGTATCAGGATACCTGTTATTGTTTGAGCTGTTTCCAATAGCACTTGGAGACCGTTTTACGTTTTCGCCCAAAGCAAATTTTATCTGTCCGGGCCATCCGCGGAATTTTAATTCTTCATCATTTGCACCCCATCTTAATTTAATCAATTGTGTTTGTCCGCCAATGGTATTGGCTGAACCATGTAAAATGTGTGAAGTGGTTACGCCACCACTTAACTGGCGGTAGATATTGATGTCATCCGGATTCAGGTTATCAGCGATCCTTACTTCGGCTGTAACACTTTGTCCACCTTCATTGATTGAAGCTGCGGCAATATGAGAGTGTTCATCAATGATGCCTGGTGTAACATGTTTGCCTGTTCCGTCGATCACACGTGCGCCGGACGCGTTCAGATTTTTTCCTACACCTGCGATCTTTCCATTCCTGATCAGCACATCTGTATTCTGCAAAATACCATCAGTTTCATTTGTCCATACGGTAGCATTGCGGATCAATATGGCTTCCTGTTTTGGCATGGCTGTCTCATCATAACCAAATGGAAGAAAAGGATAAGTTATTTTACCTAAAGAACCCATGGGCCTTCTCCTTGCGCTGTCAGATCTTACTGGGGCTTCGCTCCCATAATTGGCTGTCCAGGTAAATCTTGTGCCGGCACTGTCTTCTCCATATCCACTCCAGGAATTTCCACTTACAAGGCCACTGAGCCGGTAATTGTTTTCCGGTCTTCTTTCTGGAGCTACGTTGATGCGCACCTGTCTTCCATCAAAATAAAATTTAGAAGCAACAGTATCTTTTCCAATCAGGTTGGCTGCCGTGGAAGATTTAAAATCAAGGACGTAGTTCACCGGACCTGAAGGAAGGTTCAGTACCAGGTTATAGTTTCCTTTCATTTCATTGAAAAGATCGTCTTTAACTGAATATTTATATCCCTGCACCCAGTTCTGGTAAATAATGGTTTTTTCATCAAATACAGGTCCGGATGTAATGATGAAGTTGGCCATTTTGCCTGCATCCAAACTACCGACTTTATCATAAACTCCAATTGCAGTTGCAGGTATGCGCGTAAGTGCATTCATGGCAGCAGTTTCGCTTAAACCATGCTGCATGGCCATTCTCAGGTTGGACCAGAATTGTTTAGGGTCGCGCAGGTCGGAAAGTGTAAGACAGAAAGGAACACCGGCTTTTTCCATTGCCGCCAGGTTGGTGGGAGCAAGTTCCCAGTGTTTCATATCATTCAGCGCTACGAAACGTGCATCGTTAGGATCTTCCACATCCATGGCCTGAGGAAAATTCAACGTCAGAATAAAAGTGGCATTGGTTGCTTTCGTTTCTTTAATTCGCTGGTATTCGTTTCCACCACCTTTTATAATGTACTGCACACCAAATTCATCACCGACCCTATCGGCACGCAGGTTGTTCCATTTATCACCGGCTTCAAAGATCTGGGGTAGTGACTGGTTATCCAGCCATGCCTGCAAACTCAGGTTGATCCCTTCTGTAGCAGGTTTATTTTTATACCACTGCGCATCCAGAAAGGTTTGGCGAAGCAAAGCGATATAACCCATCATGGAGTTAGGATAGCTCTGTGTTGAGCTTCCTTTACTAAATGAATAATGCGCTGAAGCACGGTCGCGGAGCATGGTAAAATTTTCTTTGTCATTGGCCAGCGTTACCACGGTACCGGTACCTCGTGCCACACCATCTTTTAAATGGGTAAGCACCGTACCAAATCCAAGGTCGCGAATCGCTTTGGCTTTCGCTTCGTCGGCTGCAAAAACACGATAGGCGTCAACTTCACTTTTTACAGCCTGGTTCCAGCCGTATGCACCCTTTGTATTGGTAGTTAACTGGGCGCGCGCAAAAAAATCAAAACCTCCCTGTCTTTGCTGCGGCGCAGGCATTCCATAATCACTGTAGATGTCGATAAACGAAGGATAAATGTATTTTCCTTTGCAATCAATTACCACCGCACCTGACGGCAGGGCTATATTGTTTCCTGCTGCCACTACTTTCCCGTCGCGTATTACGAGCGTCGCATTTTTTAATACCGTCTGGGCATCTTTTACAATGGTGGCATTGGTAAATGCATAATGACGACTTCTTTCGTCAGCAATACCATACACAGGAAAGGTAGTCTGCGACCACAATTTTCCGGTCATCAAGACCACAAATGCCAGGATAAAGCATTTTGCTTTGCACATGTTGGATAAAATTTAGATTAATTTGTTTGAGATTTCAGGAGTCCCAATTTAAACAGTTTTTCAATGCCCATCGCACATTTTATAGATCATACTATGTTAAAGCCTTCCACTGTACTGGCAGATATAAAAAAAATATGTGATGAAGCGATAGCATATGGTTTTGCAGCCGTTTGTATCCCGCCTTATTTTGTACATGATGCAAGACAGGCGATTGGTAAAGGACCGGTAAAGGTGGCCACGGTTGTAGGCTTTCCATTTGGTTACAGCCATTATGCTTCAAAACTAAAAGAAACCGAGCAGGCCATGGAAGATGGTGCCAATGAAATTGATATGGTGATGAATGTGACAGCCTTTAAATCCAATGACCTGGCGTGGCTGGAGACAGAGATCAAAAACATAGCAGCAGCAGTTGCAGATAAAAATGCCGTACTGAAAGTAATCATAGAATCAGGTATTTTGACCAAAGAGGAAATCATTAAATGCTGTGAACTTTATAAACATTACCCGGTGCATTTTTTAAAAACTTCCACAGGATATGCTGAAAAAGGAGCCAGTATTGCAGATGTGGAAATCATGAGGGCACACCTCCCTGCCCATATCCAGATCAAGGCAAGTGGCGGGATCAGGGACTATGCTTTCGCAAGCGCTTTGATCCAGGCCGGTGCAACAAGACTGGGATGCAGCGCTTCTGTGGAAATTGTTAAAGGAGGAATAGCAGCCAAAACAGGCTATTAACAAAACAAAAAGGAAGTTGGAACTATATTTGAAACTGCATGGCAAACCTGGACAATATGAAATTTTTTCTGCTGATGTCAGCTCTTTTTTCTTTCCAAATCTTATCCGCCCAGGGTATGGATTCTACTTCGGTGGTTGTTCATAAGGATCCGCGGATGGAAATACTTTCAAAAAAACAGGCCAGCGTAAATGCGGCGGTTAAAAAAGCCTCTGCCCGCAGCATGAAAGGTTACCGGTTGCTGGTGGTGAATACTACAAAGCGCGATGAAGCCATGGATGCTAAAACAAAAGTGTATACCTACTTTCCTGAGCTTAAATCTTACATGGTGTACCAGACCCCTTATTTTAAATTAAAAGCCGGCAATTTTAAAACAAGAGAAGAAGCCGAAAAATACAGAAAATCCTTCCTCACGGTGTTTCCCAAAGGAGTTTTTATTTTGAATGATACTATTGAATTAAAGCTTGAAAAAGATTCCGAATCCAGTGAACAATAGCTTTCCCCTTTTATTTCTTTCAAATAACTGATTTTTGCATATCAATTAAGATATGCTCCAGAAAAAAATCAAATCACTTGCAAAAAAATACGCTCCGGAATTTATAGAGGTCAGGCACCATCTGCATGCAAACCCGGAGTTAAGTTACCAGGAATTTGAGACCTGTGCTTTTGTACAGTCGGAATTAAAAAAAATAGGCATCGCCTCCAAAGTGATGGCTACTACTGGTGTGATCGCCATCATTGAAGGAACAGATCCGGCTTCCCGTATAATTGCATTACGCGCCGATATGGATGCACTTCCTATAACTGAAGCAAATGATCTTCCTTACAAATCAACAAAACCAGGTATCATGCATGCTTGCGGACATGATGTGCATACCACCTGTTTATTGGGTGCTGCAAAAATTCTGTACGAAACCAGGACAGATTGGAAGGGCACAGTTAAATTAATTTTCCAGCCAGGTGAAGAAAGAAATCCAGGCGGAGCCAGCCTGCTAATCAAAGAAGGTGTTTTGGAAGATCCGGCTCCACAGGCCATTCTTGCCCTGCATGTAAACCCACAGCTTGAAAACGGCAAACTCAGTTTCAGAAGCGGAAAAGTAATGGCAAGTGCTGATGAAATTTATATCACCCTCAGCGGAAAAGGCGGGCATGCGGCAGCACCCCATTATACTACTGATATCATTTTAGTGGCAGCTCACCTGGTGGTTTCCCTTCAACAGGTGATCAGTCGTCACTGTGATCCATTTGCTCCTTCGGTGTTATCCATTACTTCATTCCAGGGCGGACATACCACCAATGTCATTCCTTCGGAAGTAAAACTCATGGGAACTTTCAGGGCCATGGATGAAGCCTGGCGATTTAAGGCGCATGGCATTATAAAAAAACAGGCGGCCGAACTAGCACAATCCATGGGTGCTGCAATCGATGTGCATATTGATATAGGTTACCCGGTTGTTGTGAATGATGATGCCTTACATCAAATCGCAAAAGATCAGGCCATTAATTATATGGGTGAAGATCAGGTGGAAGAAACCGAAATGCGCATGGGTGCTGAAGATTTCGGTTTTTATTGCCAGAAGATTCCAGGTTGTTTCTTCAGACTGGGAACAGGCAACAAAGAATTGGGCACTACAGCAGGCGTGCATACGCCAAAATTTAATATAGATGAAAGCGCCATTGAAACCGGTATAGGAATCATGGCTGCCTTTGGCGCCGGTGTTGCTTTGTCCTGAATGGTTATTTTTACAAAATTCCTTACCTGTGAACCGGTAACGGTAAGCATCAGCTTAAATTATTTTCATGCAGAAAGATCTTAGAAAACAGGAAGCTTTAAAATATCATGCAGAAGGGAAGCCAGGCAAGATCGAAGTAGTGCCTACCAAGGAAACAAAAACACAGCGGGATCTTTCTCTTGCCTATTCACCCGGCGTTGCCGAACCCTGTAAAGAAATTGCAGCGAATAAAGAAAACGTTTATCTCTATACCGCGAAAGGAAATCTTGTTGCCGTGATCAGCAACGGCACTGCGGTTCTTGGATTGGGTGATATTGGTCCGGAAGCAAGTAAACCTGTAATGGAAGGCAAAGGCGTATTGTTCAAGATCTTTGCAGACATAGATGTTTTTGATATTGAAGTGAATGAAACGGACCCGGAAAAATTCATCAGCATTGTAAAAGCACTTGAACCCACTTTTGGCGGCATCAACCTGGAAGATATAAAAGCACCTGAATGTTTTGTTATTGAAAAAGCTTTACGCGAGCAACTTTCCATTCCTGTAATGCACGATGATCAACACGGAACAGCTATTATCAGTTCCGCTGCCTTGTTAAATGCATTGCAGCTGCAAAAGAAAAAGATTGAGAAGGTAAGATTTGTGATCAACGGTGCCGGTGCTGCAGCTATGGCCTGTATTCAACTGTATGTATCACTTGGCGCAAAACCGGAAAATTTTTGCGTGTTTGATATTAACGGTCCTTTACACAGGGAAAGAAGCGACCTCGAAGAATTCAAATTGAAATTTGCCAATGCAAAACCTGATGTAACACTGGCCAAAGCCATGAAAGATGCAGATGTGTTTGTAGGTCTGAGTGTAGGCAATGTAGTTACTAAAGAAATGGTGAGAAGTATGGCAAAAAATCCAATTGTTTTTGCTATGGCCAATCCCGATCCGGAAATCGGCTGGGAAGAAGCCACCAGTGTGCGTAAAGACCTGATTATGGCTACAGGCAGAAGTGATTTTCCCAACCAGGTAAATAATGTACTGGGCTTCCCTTATATTTTTCGTGGTGCACTTGATGTGCGAGCCACCCAGATCAACGAGGATATGAAGCTGGCTGCAGTGAGGGCACTTGCACAGTTGGCACAAACCCCGGTTCCAGATATTGTAAATCTTGCCTATAATGCCAAAACCATAAATTTTGGAGCGGAATATATTATTCCAAAACCCCTGGATCCACGGTTACTGGCAACAGTTGCGCCCGCAGTGGCACGTGCAGCCATAGCATCCGGAGTTGCTCAAAAACCCGTTACCGATTGGGAAGGATATGCCAATGACCTGAATCGACGGCTGGGGCTCGACAACCAGGTGATCAGGGTTTTGGGCAGCAAGGCCAGGAGGGATCCTAAAAGAATAGTATTTGCTGAAGCTGATAATGCCAAAATATTAAAAGCCGCCCAGATCGTAATTGATGAAGGCATTGGTTTCCCAATTCTTCTGGGAGATGAAAATAAGATCAGGACCATTGCGCAAAACAATGGTATAGATCTGGAAGGGTTGCCCATTTACGATCCAAGGAGTGATGCCATGGAATCGAAAAGAAACCATTACGGAGAGCTGTCACTAAAATGATATCAGTAGTATAATGG
>MWWA01000158.1_pt1 | contig 20156 bp, 30 predicted proteins | sample 1047341 | NCBI WGS metagenome assembly MWWA01 (sample SAMN06349978, study PRJNA376086) | soil metagenome | isolation source: MS5-1 sample Antarctic (ecotone) soil | place: Antarctica | collected 2015-01-13
AGAAAGATCACGACGATCACGACGATGACTCCGATAATACCGCCAGGGCCGCGCATGTTCATGGCATCCTCCTGTTCGTTCTGGTGAACGCCCCCAGCATACACCAGGGGCGCCATACCGATAACCGCTACTCTCACATCGGCAAGCAATGATTATCGGGGGTGCTCCAGCGGGGTAACGTCGCCGGCGTCCAGACCCTCGGCCGCTTCCGCTCGCTCATCCGCCCCGCGCTTCACTGCCAGCTCGCAGAGCTCTGCCCATGCAATCGGCCAAAAGAAGTGATAGAGCCGGCGGACCTCAGCAGCGTCTCGCTTCTCAGCCTCGCTAAATCCTTGACTGGCGCTCGCGTCCGTGTCCATTGTCCAGAGTTGCCCATCGTGGCCAAGCACCATTGTCTTCTCGCCACAGGTGCGCACATAGGCAATCGTATCGTCGCCTGGCGCTCCCGCTTCGAGCGTGCGGATGACGGCGAGCGCCTTCTGGCCGTCTTGCAACCAGGTGGTCTTGGTGGGCGCCGGCGTCGTCTCTGCCGCCTCCACCTTGACCAGGTGATCCCGCGTCTCGCGTGCGACCCAGGCCAGCACCTCGGGCTGCATGATCAGCGCGTCGAGTGAGAGCTTAATGGCTTGCCGATGCTCTACACTCAAGTTCTTTGACTCAAAGAGTGGCACGGCCGCATCCCACAGGCGCAGCGCTGCGCCCGAGAGCCTGGTATGGGCGCGCATGTTGATCGCGGTGTTCACGATATCGGACGCCCAGTTCATAGCGTCCCTCAGTTCCATTGATGCTTCCTCGACTGGTGTACCATTGGAAGTGGTCATGGTGTAGACTCCTGTGACTGCTGGGGCCCCGGTGTTGTGGAAGACCTCCGGGGCCTTGTTGTTGCCCAGACCCCGCTGGGCGCGGCCGTCAATAAGAACATTTGTACACATGTTATGGACTTTTGGGGACAATCAATGTTGGGTGTACACTGGTGGTCCCGGTGGCTGGGCGTATCAGGAGAGTTGCTCCCGGCTGCCGGGGCATACGTTCTGCTGACCTTCAGTGCCCGGTGGCTGGAGAGTTGAGGAACTGCACCCAGCTGCCGGGCTATCCCGCGTGCCTCACCTCCTCTCCCAGCCTCACCCGGTTCGTGGTGCTCCAAAGCGTGGTAGAGTCACAGCCGTGGCCGTGTGCGCTGTAACCCTCCATACAAGGCAGGGGCTGGATCGGCCACGTTGACAGTCCAGCCCGTTCCATTCCTCACGCCGTCTGAGCGACCGCGATCAGGTTCCATTGCGCCTCGGCCGCGTGCTGATTCCAGTCGTGGGCATAGATCACCAGGCCGCGCAATTCCACGGCGGCGCGCTCTAGGGCCTGGGCAAGGGGTATCCTCTCAACCGCTGCGATCTCCTTGGCCAGGTCAAGCAGATCTACCTCATAGCGGCTCATGCGAACAACTCATCAGCGGCCGCTTGCAATTCGGCCATGGTGGGCTTGGCATCCTCAAAGGGCCGCGCCGGCGCATCCTGGTACCCGTTCGTCGTGGCAGCCGTGTAGGTCATCTCAGCAGCCTTGCAGAGCAGCCGGCAGCCCGCACGGTGCCAACAGGGCTTGCCGGCCTTGCCCGCGCTACAGGGGCAGACCTCGACCGTCACGGTGTAGAAGTCGCCGCTGTTGGTTGCGCTCTCGACACGAAGGGTATCGCCGTCGAAGCTCCAGCGGCAGGACTCAAGGTTGAGGGCAGCGCGGTTGACGGCATTGAGCCAGCGATGGGACGCGGCGCACTTGGCGCGGGCATCGCGGAGGGCCAGGGCGACGGTTTGACGGTTGACGGCTTGTGCTACGGTTGCGTTTGCCATGACTGCTTACTCCAGTTGTGGTATGGCTCGGTAGGTGCTTCGAACGCCTGCCGGGCCGCTTTGTTTGACGTGCCTACATTATACTACAATAACCTACAGTTTCTAGTAGGGAATTGTAGTATATTGACGATCTGTATAGTATAATGTAGACTAGATCCAACGCACGGAGGCACAAGAGTGGAGGAGAAGTTCTACACCATCAAGCAGGTTGCCGAGATGCTCAGCGTGCACCGGACTACGGTGTATGACTGGATGAATGCCGGCAGGCTCGCCTATGTGCAAGTCGGCGAGCGGCGGCGCATTCAACAATCCGACTTAGAGACCTTCATCAAGGCAGGACACCCAGCGAAGTCAGAAGCTGATGCAAAGGATGACGGCGAGGGGATAACAATACCCGGCCTGGTCGCAGCCTGAGAACTCAACCAAAGCCGGGTAGCCAAAAGACAAGAGGATTATAGCAACTATGTCACGTGACATGCACTCCTGATGGAATGGATACTTGATCAAGGTACCACTCGGTATACCATTGCCTATGGCGCCTGTGCGGCAACCGTCTGGGATGCTGGCCGGCATGGGTATGCTGTCAAGGTGGGGTATGGAAGCATGGCCACAGCTCAGTACGGCTTCACCACCCTCGAAGATGCACAGGCATGGTCACTGACGAAGCTGGCCGAACTGCGGGCGAATGGGAAATGTGCAAGCGTGACACAGGCGTCTGATGAGTAAGCAGCAGGACGGCAGGGCACAATGGAGTGAGAACATGCAGAAGTGGGAGCACCTCTACCTTCATGTATATGGCGGAGCGATCAATGTAGAACTGAAGGTAAGTCACGTCAATGGGAGTCGAATTTACCCCACACCACTTCTGACTTCGTATCTTGCAGCCCTTGGTCAAGACAGATGGGAAATGTTTAGCACGATGGTTACATCCAGAGGGGGGTCCATTCTTTTTTTGAAGCGCCCAAGGCCGGACTGACACATGACCGACAGCCTGTCTGACAGGGTGACTGACGCACTGACGCTGGCCGAGGCTGCTGTCAGACTCGGGGTGTCAGAGCGTACGATCTGGCGTCGCATCAAGGCGGGCAAGCTCGACACTGAGCACACAGCCGACGGCGTGCGCGTGCTGCTGACTGACGCGGTGTCAGTCGATGACCGTCAAGCGTCAGTCTCTTCTGACAATGTGTCGGACGTGGTGACTGACAGCCCACAGCCGGAACTTATGAAGGCGCTAGAGATGGTGAGCGAGTTGACACGAAGGAATGAGCAGCTCGCCGGGCAGGTTGGATTCCTTCAAGCCAAGATGCAGGATCAGGAGCGGCAGATCGCCCTGCTGATGGCGCCCAAAGACGAACCAGCGCCCGAGCCAGCGGTCCAGCCCGAGCGGCGGCCGTGGTGGAAGAGGATCTTAAGGTGAGACGATAATGGGTATAGCAGAGCTTATCAATTTTGCCGGCGTCATCTTTGTCCTCCTGGCCCTGCTTCTATTGATACTGGTCATCCGGATGCATGGGAGGCATAGAGAGCGCGAGGGAAGGGATGGCAGCGGGATAGCGCGGACAACAACCAGGAACGGCGAATCAGGGGAGATTGATGATGCAGGAACCTGAGCAGCAATCCGAGCGACCTCAGCGAGAGTACACGCCCGAGCAACAGGCGACTTACCAGGCAGCTATGCGTATCGCTAATGCTCTGGGTGAGAAGGAACGCGGCCCACGGGCACAAGTCGGGCGCGTGGTACGTGTTCTCGGTATCGAGCGCGCCCAGGCACTCTACGAGCACACACTGGCAGTTGAGACAGCCAGCGGCATGATGCTCCCAGATGGCTCGCGCCGCCGCACACCTGGCGGTGTGTTCTTCAAGCTCGTTCGTGACAACGCCTCCAAAGAGGAGCGCCGGGCCATATTCCCCTGGCACTCCTTGCGGAGTAAGCCCCCTGCCCAGCAAGGCGAGCCCCCACCCCAGGCAGGATCAGAAGATGGGTAAGCGTGTGGAAGCGACTATGGGGTGAGGGATGATCAGAAATTGGTCCAAAACTTCAATACCTTCGCCAAAAAGCTGAGACATGACAGGGCTTTTGTAGTAGAGTTGCTGAATTGCACCAACAACCAGCAAACAGGAGCTCCAAAAGCCCATGCCGGACATTTTAGCACTGTTCCACTGCCTCCACCCTTGTTTGACCGCAACCACGGCGCGCCAGTTGAGCCGCATTACCCTGGCCATCCTGACCATGACCGGGCGGGTCACGATGCTGGGCATTTCGCGCTGGACGGGCGACGGCGGCAGCTATCGCACCGTCCAGCGTTTCTTCGCTACCGCCCTGCCCTGGTCGCAGCTCTTCTGGTGCTTCTTTCGTCAGCATCTGTTCCAGACCGATGATGTCTATCTCCTCGCGGGCGACGAGGTTGTCGTCACCAAAGCCGGCAAGATCACCCATGGCCTCGGTCGCTTCTTCTCCTCGATCTCCCAGCGCGCTGTCCCAGGCCTGGCCTTCTTTAGCTTGGCGCTCGTGAGCACCAAAGAGCGGCGTGCCTTTCCCTTGCGCATCGAGCAGGTTGTGCGCACCGAGGCTGAGAAAGCGGCGACCAAAGCCAAAACCACGGCCAAGAAATCTAAGGCCTCCGCACCCAAGCGCAAGCCCGGTCGGCCCAAGGGCAGCAAGAACAAGCCGAAAGCTGCCGCCACGCTGTCGCCCGAACTCCAGCGCATCCAAGCATTGGTGCAAGAACTGTTGTGCCTGATCGCCAGCTTGTTCCCGCTGACCTACCTGCTCTTGGACGGGCATTTTGGCAACGGTCCAAGTTTGCAAATGGCAAAGCAGTGCGGCTTGCACTTGATCAGCAAACTGCGTTTCGATTCCGCGTTGTATCTGCCGTATGACGGACCGTACCAGGGCCGCGGACCGCGACGGAAATACGGTGCGAAACTGGATTCCAAGCATCTACCAGAAGAGTTCTTGCAGGAGACGCGTGTCGAGGGCGCGGTCGAAACGCGGATCTCCCAAGCTGAATTGCTGCACAAGGAGTTTGGGCAGCCACTGAATGTGGTGATTATCGAGAAGGTCAATTGGAGCAGCAAGAAGCGGGCGCATGTGATCTTGTTCAGCAGCGATCTGACACTGGGGTACGACAAGCTGATCGACTATTACAGTTTGAGGTTCCAAATTGAAATAGTCTTTCCGCAAGTGACAAAAGCGGATGTGCGTACTTGCTTCGGTCGTGGGAATGACGTAACGGATTTCCACCTCCTTGTCCGTCACAATCACACAATCAATCAGCAGTTCCACCACCTGGCGCCGCTGGGCAAACGTCGCATGCTCCAGACCAAGCTGGAGCCGCTCACAGATCGCCTGGATCGTCGGCAGCGTCTCCTGCATCTGGAGCAGGTGCTCGCTGTAATGGGCCACCTGGCGGTCTTGCGTGTGAAGTGTTTCACGGTGCTGCACCAACTCACGCTGCCGACGCTCAAACTCGGCCAGTTCAATCGCTCCCGCCAAATAGGCCGTGAGCAAGCGCTCACGCTGCCGGTCAAGGCTGCGAAGCGCCGTTTGGATCGTCGCCCGCCGCTGCTTCAATTCGTCGGGCAGCCACGCTCCACTGTGCGCACGCTCTAACGCCTGAGCAATCAGGTCGGGGTGCTGCACCACGTCGCAGAGATCAGCCCAGACCAACGCATCCAGTTGAGCCGCAGGAATATACCGCGCATGACATCGCACATCATGCGAATTGCTCACGGCAGGCTGGCGGCCCTGACAAACATAATAGAAGTAGTCGGCCGCGCGAAAGCGCCCATGACACTGCAGGCGACATTGCCCACAACTCACGAGATTGCGGAGCAGGTAGTCATGACGAGTACTCCGCCGCGCCATTTGGCGATTCGTGACCAGCCGGGCTTGCACCCGATCAAACACCTCTTGGGCAATGATCGCTGGGACACTGATCGCCACCCAGTCTTCGGGCGGCGCCGCGCACCAGCTCTCGCCAGAGCCTACGGGTTGTAATGGGGATTTCCGCCGCGTCGCGGCTCGCGCACGGGTTCGATTGGCGTAGGCGGTGCCTGTATAACAGGGATTGGACAGGATCAGGCGTACGGTGTTGCCGGTCCAGTGGGCGAGGCCAGTCGGAGAGAGGAGCTGACGCTCTGTCAGACCCACGGCCAGTTTGTAGAGGCTGACCCCACCTTCAGCATAGGTGTGAAATATCTCCTGGACCAGGGCGGCTTGCACCTCGTCGACGGTCAGTAACGTCGCATCCCGCGGCCGCTCGGGATGCGGGCGGTAGCCATACGGGGTGTGGATCCAAGGCAACAACAGACCACTTCGCAACTTCGCTTGTCGCCCTCGGCGCATGCGGTCGGCAATCAGTGTGCGCTCGTACTCCGCCACCGCCCCCCGAATTTGCAGCACGAGCTGGTCGTGCGGATCATCGCTCATTGGATGGTCCAAGAATTGGACCTGGCAGCCGCAGCGGGCAAGTTCTTCCAGCACCACCATCTGGTGGACGTAGTTGCGGGCGAGACGATCCGGCGCGGTAATAAGCACGAGGTCGAAGGCCGCGCTGGCCGCCTGATCGCGCAGATGATCGAGGCCAGGCCGGGTGAGTTTAGCCCCACTCAGACCGTTGTCACAGAAAATGTGCTCCTCGTACAGGCTCCACTCGGCTTGGGTGGTCACATAGGCTCGTAATCGGGTGAGTTGCTGCTCAATCGTGTGGGTCTGATGTTGGCGATTGGTCGAGACCCGGGCATACACGGCAACCTGCATCTTCGTCCTCCTGAGTGATAGGTGGCGGCGGGGCCGTCTGTGCGTCGTCGGCCCACCGCAGCAGGAGTTGATAGGCCCGATCCCAGCGCCGTTGCCCATCGGGGTGGCTCACGGTGTCATGGCGGACCTGCCAGGTGCGCTTCATGGGTTCCTCCTGCCTTGATAATGGATGGCAGGAGGATACCCGCGCGGTTAGGGTGGCGGGCGCTGCTTGCCGATATACAGGCTGCGGATCTTGGTGCCCTCGCGCCAGTAGGCGTACCAGTAGGGTCCGTGGCCCGGGCCGTTGGTACAGGTGTGACAGCCGACTTTGCCACAGGTGATATAGCGCTGACGGTACGTTTTATGATCGACGGAGTCAGCGGTGATTGGCTTACGGTTCTTACCTAACAGAGGCGGCTCATGCGTGGTGTCTGCACCGGCAACCACTCCAGTTGCGTGCGCAGGCGACTGCTCCGGCGGCGGGCTGTCATGCTGCTCCTGGAGGCAGCGGACGGCTGCTTGGAGAGCGCTCACCTGCTGGCGCAACCGGACGTTGGGCGAGGAAGCATAGACCGTTTGCCACTCCAGACTAGCAGTCTGAAGCTGATCGAGGGCATGCTGGAGATCCATACCGCCACCTCTTCTTCGTCCCTACCCGTGTGGCTCGACTCAGCGCCTGTTAGGTAAGATGCTGAGACATATGAGGCAGTGAAGCACAGTCAAGACGTGCGTGGGGCTGGTCCACGCCGCCAACTCAAGTGTAACGTCACCCCACGACTCATGCAGAATTTGTCACTTGTAACCATACCATTGAGTTTACGTTCCGCGATGCCAAACAGTACTGGGGTCTGGAAGATTTCATGACGGTGACACCGGTGGGCGTGAGCAACTCAGCGAACCTGTCGCTGTTTCTGGTCAATGTCAGTTCGGTACTGCTGGCGCGGTTTCGGCAGACAGATCCGCAGTGCAGTGTGCTGGACCTGAAAGCGTGGTATCGTGGCTCGAAATATATGACGGAATTGATACAATTCCTTCCGGAAAAGCCGGACGATGATTTAATGGCTCAGTTGTTTCGTCAGATGACGCAACTTGGACGTATTCATCCTCCCGAGCCGCAACTTAAGGCCGCTTGATTGGCGAAGGTATTGAAACTTGTGACTTTTTTAATATAGGCATTTGTACGACGCCATGCTAGAGTCGGAGCAATGGCGGTGGTGGAAGCGGTTCGTGGGGTAACAGGATCAGAAAAGGAGTGGTGTAGTGGGACTAGGAGCGTGAGCGCCGAAGAAGAAAAGCCCGGGTTTGTTGTACTTACTTACAATGTTCCCAGCCACACTCCTTCCTCGTATTTGTTGCACATTCCTGAATCGATGTTCTGGCCTGCTTACGAAACTATCAATAAGATCGGTGTTAGTGAGACCTTTCAACTGCTAGAGTTCGCCGGCGTCCTGTCGGGTCTATTGAAGGAAGCAAACCTTCCCAATACGTCAGAAGCATTCAAAGCTCTTTGGGAGCGTTTCGGCGATCCAAGTAGCACGGGGGGCAGCAGCGGTAGGTCCTCAATGGAAGCAGCCTTAGATATAACCTACACGCTCCTTCACAAGGATGAGATCGGATGGAAGCGAGCCGCTAGCATCGCGAGTCTTATATTAGGAAAACAGGTGAGGGATGATGCTTGGCGAAAACGCATGAAGCGATGGGCTAAGGATACTGGGCGCAATCCCATTCGTATCTATAATAAAGCGGAAGAGCATGAAACGGACGTTTAGCCTATTTATGTCCATTTTATAGCATTGCAGAGCTAAATTCAGTAAGAAACATATTGATACAAAACGGATTATTCGTGTTATAATCGGACCAGAACCTACTCAGGTCGGTAGCAAAACCTGAAGCACATTGAAAACTTAAAGTGATTGGGGTCCAAGTAGAGCGCGGTTCAGCGACCAAACTAACCCGCGCAACACCCAGACCCCGGATCTGACACAAACCCTGAGCTTGGCGGCCGGGTTTGCGTTATGTATCCAGAAGCATACGGGATTCTTGCACCTTCTGCAAGACCCTTCCATATATTTCTGGCGGGCACGGCCCGTTATAGCCTGAAAACGTTACCCATGGAGAGCCGCCACTCCATGGGTTTTCTATTTTTACGGCATGCAAAAAGCCGTCTCGGCAAAAGACGACTTCATGCGGCGAACAAGGTGGCGACACCAGAAGTTTACCACATGCGCTGCCGCTCATGGAAGAGGCGAACCATGGCGACAATTCGACTATCCACCGGCACCCACAGCGTCGACCGTCCACGCATCCGGATTCAACCTCCGGTCCCTTTCAACCGCACCGCAAGCGCAGCGCTTGACGACCTCGTGCTCCAGCTTGAGCAGCGCCCAGGCCGCTGGAAGACCCGCATCCTGAGACTGCGCAAACTCATTTTGGAACGGCGCGCGATGGGGAGGGCAAGCTCGTGAATGTGCAGCTTGAGAATATCCCCGACGAGCTCAAGGCCCGGACGCAGTGGGTGACGCATAAGAAGAAGATCCCTTTCAACCCACGAACCGGCAAAGCCGCAGATACCACCGATCCCGCAACCTGGGGGACGTTTGACGAGGCATATCAGGCAGCCCAGCGGCGCCATCACGCCGGCATCGGCTACGTCTTCAGTCCCGATGATCCCTTCGTCGGCATCGACCTCGACAAGTGCCGCAACGCGGACACCGGCGAAATTGACACCTGGGCGCAGGACGTCATCGTCACGATGCACAGCTATAGCGAAGAGAGCCCCAGCTCGACCGGCGTCCATATTTTTGTGGCAGGTAACATTCTAAAAAGCGTCACCACAAAACAGATCGAAGTTTACAACCAAGAACGGTACTTCACTGTCACCGGGCAGCAGCTCGCCGGTACACCATCAACCATCCGGAGCGTCAACGGTGAACTAACCAAGCTGTGTGAGTCCTTGCGACCCGCGCCTCGGCCCAAGGTTGAGAGCACTTACACGGTCCCCGAGGCGACCGTAGACGCTGATCACGCGCGGCGCTACGCCCTGGCTGCCCTCCGTGACGAGAGCGCCATCATGGGCGCTGCCGGCGATGGCGAGCGCCATAACCAGCGCCTGAAGTCGGCCTACGCCCTGGCCGGCTACATTCCACATATCACTGAAGACGAGATCACCGATGCTCTGGCGATCAACTTTGGCGACAATGAAGACAGCGCCCGCAAGACGATCGCCGATGGCATCGCAGCCGGCAAGGACGATCCGCGGACCATTCCCCCACCGCGCGAGGCCAACCCGCAAATTGCCGGTTGGGCCGCTGACGACCTCGACGACCTTGATCCGGCAACGCTGCGCAGCCGACTCCGCGATGTGATCGCCGATCGTGATCGCTGGAAGGCGAAAGCCGAGCACCTCGACGAGTGGCGCGCGTGGGCCTTGAAAGTCGCGGCCATTCCTACCGAACGTGTCTCACCAGCGGCGAAGGTTGTCGCCTTCTCGATCTATCCAGAGATGAAGTCACGCGCAAGCCGCGGGATCAGCGCGCCGGTATCGCTATGGGTGGGCGGTGGCAAGGATGACGACGGCAACAAGCTAAGCGGTGGCGTCAAGGATGCTGCTGGTCTCTCTGCTGACACGGCCGGCGCCAAACTCAAGGAACTGGCAACCGTTGGCGGGCTTGATCGCGAACCTGTCCGCGATGCGGTGACCGGTCGCCGGAAGGTGCTCATTGCCCCTGGAGGCTTCTTTCAGCCTGAGACCTGGGCGCCGCCCGAGCTACGCAACCATGGCGGCGAGCGCACACCGAAGCCCCGGCCCGCGCCGGCCTGTCCCGAGCATGGCAGCGATGCGCCAGTGCTGCTGGAGACCACGATCATTGAACAGCCGATCTGTGGCGAGTGCGAGACGTCACTCGGCGATCCGAAGTTCACCCAGAAGCGGACGCTGCTGTGGGAGGTTGACGCAGACCCCAACCGGCAACTTGCCGTACAAGAGAAGACAGAAGAACTACCCCCTATACGGCAAGTTGCCGGTTGGCCACGAGAAGACGCGCCAGACCCCAACCCGCAAATTGCCGGTTGCCCCACGCCGCCCCATGAATACCCGCCTGACTACCTATTTTCCGCTACCCCTTGAACGGGGTTTAGCCTGAGGGCAGGGAGAGTTCTAAAATGTCCCAGATCTGTTGTTGGACTGGACGCAAGCGCGGATGATGCACGTCTTCCAGCCCATCCACCTGCCGCACCACCACCCAGGCGTAGTCCGCGAATGCCCGCAGCAACGCCGTCGCCGTCGGGTGCGCATTGTCCCGCTTCTCCGGCATCAACCCCTCCAGCACCTGCCCCGTCTGTGCGAGCCAGCGCCGCACCGCCTGCTCCAACAGCGTTGCCACCAGCACCGCGATCATAATCAACAGCGTCAGGCCGGCAATGCGCTGCGGACTATGCAGCCACAACGGCCGGATCTGCACCGGGCTCTTGATGAAGTCGATCGTCTGCTCGACGTTGACTTGGCTCTTGTATTTCACCATCACGCCCCCAGCGCTCAACCGCTCCTGAGGAACGTTGCTACACAGCAGTGCCACGCCATCAAAGCAGACTGCTTCTGCCAGCGCCTCCTGGCGCATCTCCCACTGCAAACTCCACCCCTGCTCCGCTGTCGGCTCCACCAGCGTGACGCCCACGTACGCCTGCGCTTTGGCTTTGCGCAGGCTCTGCTCCACCCGCGCCTCGATCCGCCCTCGCGTGGTGTAACTATATTTCCCCAGCAAGCGCCTGATGCGCTCCAGCCCTTTCACCCCTGCCGCCACCACCTTGGCGCGCTTCTCGGCGTCCTGCCGTGCCTTCTCGCTCGACCAACTGAAGATCCAGCGCAACGGATAGACCTGCCCGGTCTCCGGGTCAGTCAGGACATGCTCGACTTCACAGACGCGATAGTGCGGCCGCTGCGCTGTTGGTTTGCCGGCGTTGTTCCGGCTGACATAGTCGACATCCGTCCACTGCAGCCGACCCGCCTGCAGGTCACACCAAGTCGTGCGCCAGGTCGCCTGGGCGGTCGGTGTCCAGGGATGGGCCGCCACGAACTGCTGACGCTGGCGACGAAAGGCCAGCAGCGTCGTCGTATTGCACAGTTTGGGGTTTTTTGCTTAACGCCCCGAAACGGTGCATTTGAGTTCATTGATGACGTATTGTGAGCGGATCATCAGCACGGGACCCACGCTGCCTCGGCACGCTTTGCTTCTTCACCGCCAGCTATCTCGTCTCCATTTGGCCTCGTAAGGTCTCGTCGATGTAAGACAGGCGCAAGGGACGATGACTTCTCGACCCTCCATCTCATCTGTGCGTGACTAAAGGTGGCTTTCCCTTTATTTTCGACACAATTTGCCGAAGTAAACCGCTCATTTCCATCGCGAAAAAAAGATGCCAGAATAGGAGCGTTTTCTCGCATCATGATGGTGTCGTTGGGCCACACTGACTGATCGAGGGTCGAGGCGTTGGCACAGCACCCGGTCGTTTCGATGGAGAAAGAGGGGTTGATAAGTCCAAATGCACCGTTCGTCGGGTAGCAGGACGGCGTTGCCGCCGTCCCGCCCCCTAAGAACGGTACGGGCCAATTTCTCGGCATACCGCTCAAGCCGCTCATACGCCTTCCGTACCCGGGAGACCCAGTCGTGATTACCCACGACCTGTGCGTTATTTGGTGGGAGCCAACACGCCTATTCGGCCAGAAGCCGCACCAGCGAACGTGCCGCCGTCATCTGCTCTGCTTCTTGAAGCTGGTTTGCCCACGGTTCACGCACCGAGCGACCCGATGGAAGTCTGCCCGCTTGCGCGTGGGGTGATGTTGCACCAGTGCGCAACCCCTATCCATGCAATTACTGCATAGCATTCGCTTGCTCCATCGTCCTGTACCCGCTGGCGCATCACATCGGCCTTGCGGCGACGTTACCTGTGCAGGACGCCAACGGGCTTACCGTGTTCCGCTTCTGTACCAACGAATAGCGTAGGTCCGCTCTATCCTCCGGTGGCGTTTGATACCCATGAGCAGTGACCCCCAACCACTGCTTCCCGCCACAGTGCCTTTTGGCTCAAGCCACAGCATCTTGGGCTTGTTGCTTATTACGATGTTTATCGAGCGTTCGCATATGCTGACCATACCATCCACCCTAGCCCGTATCCGCCTGATGCTGGCAGAACTACCACGTCCTCACGGTTGTGATAGTGGCCGGACGGCCACAGGATACATTGTCGGCGGGCTTTATACGGTTCGTTACCTTGCCGCACTACCGCGTAGGGTACTGCTGATGGGACAACAGGTTCTGTCGTGCGTTGCACGCAGAACAAGTACAGAAGCGACTTCACGTCGCACCGGGGGGGTTGTAGGGTAGGCGGGATGCCTTGCAACATCCCACCCCCCGTGGAACCGTGCTTGCCGGTTTCCTGGCACACGGCTCGGGCAGGTTGATACAGATCCCCTGGCTCTGTGTGCGGGCCTTTCGACCGAATGGCTCCGTTCATACGCCGAAGCGCACGTCTAACGTGTACCATTCTATGCACCCTTTCCATGGTCTCTGTGTTCACCCGTCTTGCTTCCGTTAGCATCCTTTCGGATTGGGTATCGCCCTATCCAGCCGGTTATGGATTCCCGCTGCCTTTCGGCTACTGGCCTTCGCTGCTGAAGCAATCCCTTCCCCCCTATGGATATGTGCCGCCGTTGCCGTTGGCCTACTGGCTTGCGCCAGACCGCATGGGGGTTATCACGTTCCGCATCCTCAAGATACGACCGACGTAGGCGTCCTCTATATCGCGGTGGGTCTATGGTGCTCCAGAATCTGTTCTGTACGAACAGGCTCCTTGCCTGCACTTTGCTTGCTAGCAGGCTCTCCCCACATCTACCACCGTAGTGGGATGGTGTCCCACGCTTTCACGTTCCGGTGGATGGGTTTGACGCGACCTCAACGAGGATTCACATACGTTCGCCATATCGGTCTTTCCCTAGCCTGTGGCTCCGGTGAATCAGAGCTCTTGGACATTACCGCCCCTGCTTCATACCCCGCCGTTACCAGCGACGCACTTGGGGTTGGGAACCGGCTTGAACACTGGCCGGGAGCGGTACGACCCGCTCACTCTCTGGATGCGACTTCGTGTCGCACAAGCAAAAAACCCCATATTCAGGACGGTTTCTGAGGGTCAGACGAGCGAAGGCTTCCCAATGCGGCGCATGGCCTCTGGGCAGGGTCAGACATTCTTTACAGCGGGATCTCACACCTCGCCCCGAAAAACTCACAGAAGATCTCACAACTGTGTGTTTATTTCTCACAGGTTACGGCAGGCGTACCGGTTGGCGTTACGTTTATTAGGGTCATCCGAGGTAGGGCATGCTGATGCCCTGTATGGCGTGTTCACGAGGCGGACATTCTTTAGAGGCGTGCAAGGGCCTGGGAGGGCACTCAGGCAGGCTGTAAAGATGTCGGAGTGCTGCTGGAGAGATCTGCCCCATCCTACTGCCCTATACAGCTACTCCCGAGTGTTTGCCAAAAAGTCTACTCAAAAGTCTGCCAAAAAGTCTACGTGACGTGCTGCATGGTGTTGCATTGCAACATGGAAGCGGGTGGATGCAACATGTTGCCACTGTCGTTCATTCTCTAGCTCGTGACGAGCTCTGTCCAGCGCGCGAGCACCGCAGACAACTCGGCCAGCCGCACCGGCTTCGCGAGATAATCGTCCATGCCGGCCGCCAGACAACGTTCACGATCCCCTTCCATCGCGTTAGCAGTCATGGCGATGATCGGCACATGCTGCCCCGGCAGCTCGCGCTGCCGAATCGCCACCGTCGCGGAGAAGCCATCCATCCGCGGCATCTGGCAGTCCATCAGCACGAGCGCATACCGGCCGGTTTCCATTGCGGTCAGCGCTTCGTGGCCATCGGCAACGGCCTCCGCTTGGTAGCCGAGCTTCCGCACCTGCATGATTGCCAGCTTCTGATTGATGGGGTTATCCTCAGCGATAAGAAGCATCGTTGACGCCATTGCACGCTCGTTCATCTGGACCTCTTCAACGGTTGGAGGACATCTGTGTATGGAACCATGGGACCCTCGCTGTGGATTCTCACCGGACCTCTTCACAATCCACATACAGGGTGAAAATGCCAGGGGTGAGGAAAGATACGCTCTATCGACTCTAGCACAAACTGGGATAGCGGCAATGGCCGGTAGTCCTGTTCAGTGGTGCCCCTGTAGCCAATTCTCTGCCACTAGGACGCGCCGAACACGCGCTATGCTATGCTTCTTCTTGCCTATCAACAAGGAGCCTGCCATGCGAAGTCATCGTGTATTACCCCGTATTGACTTGCCTTTCAAAATGGTTGTGCGCGGAGTTGATACAACGGGCACCCGATTCCAAGAAAGTTGCTCGATCGAGAATATCAGTGCTGGCGGATTGTACGTACGCTTGGAGCGAACGCTCCAGCCAGGGGCTTTTTGCTTTACCCCGCAAAAAGGTGCAGTAGGGCGTTTTGAAGCAAAACAACCCAAAGTGGCTGTCTCAGAATGTCTACATTTTGAGAACCGTCCCTCGATAGGTCTCAAAATATGTCTCAGAACAGCATTCTCACATCGTTAGAGACCTTTTCAGACCGGCATACCTTCGCCCAAAGCGCATTGGAGCGTCGATATGATCAGCGTTTGCGTCTTCCTCTGGCTCAAAGCTGGCCTGTTACCGCCTACTGCACCTTTTTGCGGGGTTAAGCAAAAGCCCCTAAGTACAACAATGATGATGACAACCAAGATGATCAAGCCAATAATCCCACCGGGTGCACCGCGCATAGTAGCCTCCTTGTTGATAGGCAGAGCATAGCATAGGCGTGCCCGGCGCGTCCTGGTGGCAGAGAAGAGGCTACAGCGGCAACCGTGCTGCTCTTAACGTCGGCAACCCCTGCTGCACGCACGTTACCGCATCCGGAAGCACTGGCTGGTTACAGCACACGACACTCGTGCGGCATAGCCTGTGGCACAACGTGTGGGACACCGTGCGGCATAGTTTTTCTCGCTACAGCACTATAGTATGTCGGGGGAATAGATGAATGAATTATTGGCGAATAGATGAATGAATAGATCGTGCGGCAATGGGCGCGCGGTGTCAAGTGTTTTGTGTCTGGTGCGCTCTCCCGACACGAGGCGATCCGGGGATCGGAAAAGTGTAAAAAGATATGAGGGTCTATGAAAGGGAAATAGGATCTTATTTCAGCACAACTCGACTGTAGTAGCTAGCCCTTCCGTGGCTGGCCACGGAGCGGCTTGTGCCAGAAGGGCGTGGTATCTTGCTCGGCCTGACGTGCGCGGTAGCGTTTGGCACGGGTCGCAGCTGTAGAACGTTTCACCTCAGCAGCGCAGCCCAGGCAGTACTGGGGCGTGGGGCCGGGCATGCGCTCCTCGATAACGTCCTTGTAACACCAGCTGCAAGTGAAGCTAACCGTCCGTGGCGTGCGTGGCATGATACCCTCTGAGTATGCGTGACGGTAATACTAGCACAGGACGCCCGTTTCTCCTTGACTGGTCTCAGCATGCCGCTGTGAGCGCGTGGGATGGCTCAGGATGTCGATGGGGCTAAGGTGTGCCTGGGTGTTGCCAGAGTTGGTCGACGACCTCCATGGTCTGGTCCATCTGTTCGCGCGCCGTGAACAGCTCCATACGGAGCGTCGCAAGCAGTTGATCCACCGGTTCGCAATCGGGGTGTTCTTCCGCCAGCGCGAGCAGTCGCTCGCCATGCTGCATGAGGGTCGTGAGCACGCCGGTCAGTATGTTGAACCGCTGATACAACTCTTTGGTAGTTACCTTTGGGAGCTGTATGTTTTCATGCATTGCTCTCTCCTCTCAACGAAAATGCCCCTAGCATGCACCGGTCCACCAGCATGCTACTGTGGCCGTTGTGGGATGGCTCAGGAGCGAGCGAGCTAGTCCCTTCGACGAACAAGACGCAACCCATGCCATCTACAGGTCATACAGGCATGCCGTCGGAGGCCGTATGTTCCCAGTGACACAAAACGGAGAAGATCCGAGAGGAGCTTATCTCGGTCACCTCGGTAGGCACGGCGGATGTCCCCATGACAATGCGGACAGGGACTATGAGTGTCTGACATCTTGACCCTTCATGAGACAACACCGTAAGCACGAAGTCAGCGCACACCTTCAACAGTTGGAAGATAGGGGTCATGTTGGGGGTACACGATGCACCTAAGAGTCGGCGTCAACGGGGCGCACGTGAGCAATCCCGTTGCTCACAGTCTAAGATGTATGAGAGTGCTTGGGATCATGAAATTGATGGATTTTTCTCTAGCTCAATATTGGGATAAGGGTCTCACGTAAGGCGCGGGATGATAACGAACACGCACGAAGACGCCCCAGCCGAAGCCAGGGCGCCAGATGCAGCATCGCGATTCCTCTGCCGCCACGGCACTAGCTGGTGATCCAGCCCGGCTTCTGATTCCAGGCGTGCTCATTCACCGTTGCGGCGTCGATATTGAGGGTCACATGCTTGCCCGTGACAGCCGCAATCGCACTGTAGGGAACATACAGCACGCCACGCCCCAAGAACCCACGACGGACTTCCACGCGCGAACAGACCTCCTCATCGCACCGGGGATTGCTTGCGGTGGGGTCCATGCCCAGCCAGACCTCGGTGACCTTGCCCAGTTCCTTTCCATCCATCGTTTGGACCACCATGCCTTTGCGGACCCGCGCGATGTCGCTCTCACTCATCATGGCGTGCCTCCTTTCGCTGGAGCAGAACAAACGAACGCCCCCAGCATACACCAGGGGCACCTCTGCCGATCGTCAGAGATTAGCGGACTAGCCGTCTGGGCTACGCCGGCAGCAAAAGAAATCCTCCCAACCACACCGTAAGGTGCCAGCGGAGCGCAGGGCCGGCGACAAGGGTCGATAGACTTGCGAAGCCCTTGCGCCGGAGCAAGCGCAGCGTACACTACGACGGTGGTTGGGGGATACCGTCCTGCTTCCAATCAAGGTCTCGCAGCACCTGCTCGATGTTGGTCTGTGCCAGCATCTGCCGCGCTTCCGTCCACGCCGCTTCCTTGATCTTGTCATACCGCTCCGGGTCGTCCTGCTTGAGCCGTCCTACGTCACGCACCGCTGCCCCAGCAAGTCGGCGGGCCATCCCCGTCTCAATGATGTCATATACAAGGAGTTTGATGACACGCTCAAAGTGCCGGTTGAACTCTTGCCGCATCGTGCTGACGATGATCGGAGCGATAATCTCGCCAGGAGACTGCTCCAAGCCCATCCGTACCAGAGTCTCAATCGTCGCGCTAAACGATGGGATGTTATGCTGCTGCTGGTAGGCGTCGATGCGGTCACTTGTCTGCTGCGTCAACCTGACTCGTTGCGGAATGGTTCCCATGCGACGTTTAGCCATCGCACTCCTCCTTACACACTTGCTGCTCGCGTCTGCGCGCACACGCTCGTTCTCGGACCCCCTTCTGCAGAGTGCAAGATAAGGGTATTCCAATCCCGTTCAATGTGCATTTTCGGATACCCTGTCAAGGCTTTCAACCAACTACCGGCCTATTGTGCGCTCCGCTTGCTCAGGCGCAAGGGCTGCGCAAGTCCTCCGGACCCTTGTCGCCTGAGCTCCACTCCGCTGGCAGCTGAGGCTGTGGCTGGTTGAGTTTTTGGGTAGCTTTCACAGGATGCGGTGTCGCCGTGCGATAGCCACAGCATGCCGCTGTGACCGCGAGGGATGGCTCAGGACGCACGAAAACGCCCCAGCCGAAGCCAGGGCACTACAACGGCCAGCGCCAGCCGCCCTTTGTACGAAGCCTATCCAGCACGGCATGGATGTCATCTGTCTGTTCTTCCAGCACGGCACAGGTCGCGATGGGTGATATGTCCCACCGACAGGCGAGCGTACACACCTGCCGGGCCTCAACTTCACTCAGTTCATCGAGGACCAGCCACACCTGGGCGAAACTGAATGGGTAATCAGTAGCGATCCGTTCTGCCATCTCGTTTCGCGCGTGCTGCCTGGCGCGGCGGAATGCTTGGGCGTCAGCCAATACCAGAATCCTTGTCCTATCAGGTGAGCGACGAATCCGGAATGCCATAGAGGCAGTGCGACTGGAGGCGGAGCAAGACAAAGGCCCCTAGCTCAAAGGCCTGTGAGTAGTAGTGGGACGGGAAACCTCGCTTTCGAAATTCTTCACAAAGTCGATTGAGATCGAGGCATAACTGGCAACAGAAAAGCCCTTATGTTGCCAGTTAGGGTGGCTTGATAGCGTTTCTAGCCTTGTTTCATCGAGGTACGCTGCTAAAAAAGTCCCGCAAACTCGCAACATAATCGTAGTCACTATCACTGAGAACTCCCTGTATCTGCTATTTTGAACTCGAAACACAGTCAAGGTTGTGAAATTCTTCCGTAACGCGGGTCTTCGTCCCACTACTACTCACAGGCCTCAAAGGCTATGAGCGCCTGTAACGGTGTGGATGACTCAGGAGCGAGCGAGCTTCGCCTGCATCTGTTTGCATCTGTTGCAGATGAGGGTTTTATCTACGGGGCGCTCTTCAATCTGCCAGAGAGACAAGTTGAGTCTGATTTTGCAGAAGGGCTGCCCTACTATGTTGGGGATATGCTGGGCTACACCACGGGTTCGATCAATGCACACAAGCAGCCGCATCGTCTCACCTTCGGCAGTTTCTGGATCAACGTTCTGGATACCATTACTTCTACAGGGATTACCATACCGTCTGTGCGCCTCTGGCGTAGTGAACGATCTGCCAGTTGTGACAGGAACAAAAGTACCCCCAGCCCAAAGGCCAGGGCGCTACCGTGCATCCTGGTCGCTATCGCGCGACGCAGCGCAGATCCTCTGACTCAACAAAGCACTGAATATCCCCATCGGTGTAGAGGAACAGGACGGCTCCTAAGACGACATCGAACGACAGTCCTGTTTCGGCGACTAACTTGCGGAAGCCTAGGCCGGCTGATGCTGCCTGCCTGATGTGCTGCCCCACACGCGCTTCGATGTCACTGAGTGCTGGTCTCTCCTCCGAACCTATCTCCCCGCTCTTTTGACACCAAGACGCCCCGAGCATTGGCGTCCTGAACCACAATGGCTGAGTCCTCCCAGCAGCAATCGATGTCGTATCCATTACTCCAACCTTACCTACAATGATACAAACGCAGCAGCCGGCCAAACGTTACGCCTCGGAACGAAAACTCTGATCGGTGGCACAGTCGCAGAGAGACCAACAGCGGCTGCGCAACCTAGACTCCTGCTAAACCTCGTTCTGAGCCCACATACGGAGCTACCAGCTATTTCGGACGCGCGTGCTAAAGGCATAACAGCACGTTGTGCGCAGCTTGCTGACGACGAGTACGCAACAGCGCCCCAGCCGAAGCCAGGGCGCCTACTCTCTCCCGTCATCGCTAGATGAGCCCGATCAGCCGGAGCAGTAGAAAGATCACGACGATCACGACGATGACTCCGATAATACCGCCAGGGCCGCGCATGTTCATGGCATCCTCCTGTTCGTTCTGGTGAACGCCCCCAGCATACACCAGGGGCGCCA
>MWWA01000159.1_pt1 | contig 19967 bp, 16 predicted proteins | sample 1047341 | NCBI WGS metagenome assembly MWWA01 (sample SAMN06349978, study PRJNA376086) | soil metagenome | isolation source: MS5-1 sample Antarctic (ecotone) soil | place: Antarctica | collected 2015-01-13
AAATTATAAGCAAACGGGCCGTCCTTGTTTAATTGCGGAAGTGCATGTGAAATATCAGGACGGAACTACGAGAAAAATTCTATCAGATGAGACCTGGCTCACGACTGGTGGACCTGTTATTCGAAATAATATTTACCTGGGTGAAACGTATGATGCGAGATTGGAAGTGAGAAACTGGAATAATAGCCTTGGTGATATCTCCTCATGGAAAAATGCTGTCGAAATTGAAGGGCCAACGGGTAGGCTTACACGACAGATGCAGCCTCCGGTAAAAGTCACAAAGATTATTCAGCCAATTAAAATTACCAGCGCAAAACCTGATACTTTTATTGTAGATATGGGGCAAAATTTTGCAGGAGTAGCACGTATAAAATTAAAAGCGGGAGCCGGGACTAAGATAACCTTGCGATACGGCGAAGATATTTTTCCAGACGGTACGTTGAATTACATGACGACTGTGGCAACTCAGATAAAGAAGGGTGGCATAAAGGGTGGCCCTGGCGCCCCGGAGACGGCCTGGCAGGAAGATGTATATATCTGTAAGGGCAATGGTGAAGAAACCTGGTCTCCCTCCTTTACTTTTCACGGATTTCGGTATGTTGAAATTACCGGCTGGCCGGGGAAGCCAGGTCTTCAAAATATAGAGGGCCTGAGAATGAATGCTGACCTCGAAAGTACAGGTACTTTTTCCTGTTCTAATGAAAAATTAAATAAACTGCATGATGTTATTCAATGGACTTTTTTAAGTAATGTTTTTAGCGTACAGTCTGATTGCCCTGCCCGTGAAAAAATGGGTTATGGTGGTGATATGGTTGCTACCGCCGATGCGTTTATTTATAACTATCAGATGGCGCAATTTTATTCGAAGGCTGTAAAGGATTTTGCAAATGAGCAAAGGCCGGAAGGTGGCATTACAGAGATTGCACCTTTTACAGGCATTGCTGACCGGGGATATGGTGATCTGTCAGGCCCTTTGGGGTGGCAATTAGCATTTCCATTTTTGCAGCAAAAACTTTACGAGTTCTATGGTGATAAACGAATCATTGAAAATAATTACGAAGCTTTCAATAAACAAATGGATTTCCTGCAATCTAAAGCAGTAGATAATTTATTCTATTGGGATATCAGCGATCACGAAGCTTTGGACACAAAGCCTGAAGCACTGACTGCCGCTGCATTTTATTATCATCATGCCCGGTTGGGAGAATTTTTTGCAGGCATCTTGAACAAACAAAAGGACTCTTTAAAATATAATAAGCTATCTAATCAAATAAAGTCAAATATTATCCAAAAATATGTCGTTTCAAACACAGGCAGAATTGATAATGCAACTCAAAGTGCACAAATATTTGCTTTATGGTATGGCTTAAGCGGGGGCGATTCGTTAACCTGGAATGTTTTATTGAATGAGTTTAAAAGGCACGACTGGCATCTTTCCACCGGTATTTTTTCGACTAAAATGATGTTTGATGTATTGCGGGAAAACAATGCAGCTGATATCGCCTATAAAATTGTAACCCAACCGGATTTTCCCGGATGGCTCAACATGTTAAACAATGGTGCTACCACCCTTTGGGAAACGTGGGCGTACCCTGAAACCGGGCCATCACAGAACCACCCTATGTTCGGCTCAGTTGATGAATGGTTTTACAGATCTATTTTAGGAATTAACAGTGAAAAAGATGCATTCGGTGAAATTTTGATAAAAGCGCAGCCACCAGATGGTTTGGAATGGGCTAAGGGAAGTTACAGGTCTCTCAGAGGACTGATAAATGCCGGGTGGGAAAAAACTGAAGGAAAGTTCACAATAGAAGTAAGAATACCTGCAAATACGAAGGCGGTCATTTACATTCCAAATATTGCAAATCATCCGGTATTTGTGAATGGAGATAAAGAAACACTTGCTCACGAGGATGGTTATTCGATCTTTAAATGCGGTTCAGGAAATTATACGATCACCTCTGTTTTTATGCAGGAATAATTCATTACCCCATTTCACAATCTAAGTAGTTATGATAAATATTATTAGATTAAAGTGATTTTCGGGAAATAAATCTAAAAGGATTTCTGAGCTTTTCAGTCCGCCGCTCCAGGATAAATCTTGCAGCCGTCTCACCCATTTTATGATGATCTGTTGATATAACCGAGATACCTTCTAATAGAATTTCTTTGAGGGGTGTATCATTATAAGAAATGATACCAATATCTTTTCCAATTTTCAACTTTTGATTCCTGCAACACTTAATAAGGTTAGCCAAATCAATTTCTTCAATCACAACATACAACTGGTTTTTTTTCAATGTTTCACATTCGCTCATCTTCTTAAGAACTTTGTATTTAAAATTATTTTGAAAACAAAATTTCTTAAATCCGTATATGATTTCAGTTGGGTACCCTGATCCGGGATGTACCATAATGAGTTCCTCATAATTTGAAATGGCATTAGTTTGAGTTTCCATTGCCTCAACAATATCATTCTCAAAATCCTGATATATTGCTGCACAATTGCCAGCGTTTTCAAGATCTTTATCCAGTAAGATTAACTGATCCGAAGGAATTTGTTTTAATATGTGCACTGCTTTGTTAGTATCTGAGTAAAAGTGTGGCATCACGGCATAATAGTCAAATTCGCCAAGGCTGGTTAAAATAATGTCTTCAAAAACTTTAATATTAGAGTGATGAATTTTAAGTTCTACATGTCCTTTGGATCCTAATGTTTTTACAAACGAATCATAGATCATTTTTTTATAAGAGCTTAGCTTATTAAAGACGAGTAATACATTAAAACGATTAAGGAGATCAGTGCGATTTATATAAAAACCTTTGCCTTTCACTGCTGCCAGTATCTTTTCTTGTTCGAGCAATTCATAGGCTTTTTGTACCGTATCCCGGGAGATCAAAAATTCATTGCTCATCTCATTGATCGAGAATACCCTGTCGCCCTTTTTTACCCTCCCCTGTTTAATTGCTTTGGTAACAGAGTTTACTATCTGAAGGTATTTTGGTGTTTTCCTTGTCGGGTCTATCTCAAAAATGGTGTCCATGCAATCGTCGTTTAAGCTAATAATTTACCGCAATCTCCTATACTTATCTTGCGAAGGAAACCGCTGCGGTGAGAATATTATTTTTCTCTTCATCCTTACAGGATAGTACTGTAAAGGATTCTTTTAATTGAGTTATAATTTAGCAGTAATTCCTATGCCTGCAATTTAAGCACAGCACGACTCTTTTAAAAATTTCTTTTTATCAATGAAATACATGAGACTATTTACAATTCTTACGCTGCTTTTTTTAATCACCGGTTTCAGGAATGATTTAAAAGCCCAGGAAAAATTGGGATATCATAAAATTAAGACTGATTCCAGTGGCCATATCATTCCCTGGTTTCATGAAGATCCCGGTATTTCATTTGATCACATCGTAAATCTGGTTTGGAACTTTTGGGATACCATGCGGCGTGACATGAATGGAATTCCTTATTACATGAATCACCAGGTATGGAATCAATATTTTAATGATGCCCGTGGTGTAGGTGGTGATCAGTTTGCGATGGCTTTATCTTCCTGGAGACTTCTGTATGCATATAGCGGTAACATGAAGGTAAAAGAGAACATGAAGTTCATAGCTGACTATTATTTAGCACACAGCCTGTCTCCTCAACACAGTGAATGGCCGGAGATACCTTTCCCTTATAATACGTATGTGTATTCAGGCGTGTACGATGGAGATATGATTTTAGGAACCAATTACACGCAGCCGGACAAAGCAGGTTCTTTTGGTATAGAATTGATTAATCTCTATAAATTGAATAGCGGTGAACGTTTCCCCAACACTACGTACACTATGTATCTGCAGGCAGCCATTAAGATTGCCAATACTTTAGCTACGCATACATAAGCGGGCGACGGTGAACACACTCACCTTTACCATTTAAAGTAAATGTGATAACAGGTGAAACTGGAGTATTAAAAAGTAATAATCAAAAAGGAGAGATAGTGGGTAAAAGTTCATACACTTCTAATTGGAGTGGTACGCTGGAACTTTTTCTGGAGCTGCAGAGAATGAATGAGGGAAATACTACTCTATATAAAAAAGCATTTGATAAAATCATCCTTTGGATGAAAACTATCCGATGAAAACTAATAAATGGGGTCCTTTCTTTGAGGATATTTCAGGATGGAGCGATACCCAAATAAATGCGATTACTTTTGCAAGATTTATCATGGAGCACCGCGAATTTTTTCCAGAAGGGAAGATCGAAATCAAAAAGATTTTTACCTGGGTGTATAAAAATCTCAGCAATGATAAATGGAAATTATATGGTGTGACGCCCGTGAATGAGCAAACCGCGTATATGGTTGCAGGAAATAGCCATACTTCGCGCCAGGCTGCAGCTCAATTGCAATATATGTCCCTTACAGGCGATTCCGGATACTATGTTCCATCTCTCCGCCAGCTTGCCTGGGCTACTTACATGGTGGATGATGATGGAAAAAACAGGTATCCCCAGGATGAAAACTGGCTCACAGACGGATATGGAGATTACGTCCGGCATTATTTGCGGGCAATGGCTGCTAATCCCTCGTTGACTCCTCCTGAAACTCACTTGCTATATTCTAGTTCTGTTGTGCAGCAGGCAATCTACCGGGGCCAATTTTATCAGTATCATTTTTTAGACATTAAAGACACTTCAGATATCTTGTTGAGATATAAAGTATTTGATGAAACAGGGGAGGAGATGATTAGAATGGATTCAAAACCGCGTGGCATATTTCTTGGTAATTCTTTACTCCCGGTAAAAAATACAGATGTAGAATGGCGCCCATTACGTGTGGGAGGCGTCCTTACAATTAGAAGAAACAATTCGAAGACTGTTACCATAACCCGGTGAACGATTTTTCTGGAAATCAGATCTGCACTTTTTCCAAATCGTCTACCTCTTCTCTCATTTCTGACTGTTGAATGTTCTCAAGATGCCGCTCAAGTTCTTTTTCTTTTGTGAGCTTATACTTTTCTAAATCAGTATCTGAGTTAATTACTCTCTTTTGTACACTATTTCTGATCAGGAGTTCTGACTCATTCAGGTATTCATCATAGGGCCCCTTTTGTGTTAGTCCTTTCCACGTTACCGGAAGTATATCTACAAGAATAAAAAATAAGATCAGGAACCAGGTTGTAACCCTGATAATAACATTGGAATCAGAAAGCCTTCCCAGCGCTTTTTCCCTTTCCAAATAATCCTGGCTAAATGTGAGCCGGTTCAGTTTTGCCGCACGTGCAGAGTCTATTTGAGCGATGGCTATCAGGTTTTCACGCTTTTTTGTGTTGTTAGCAGTCTTGTTATTTTCAAGCTGCAGATATAATCGGTTTAAGTAAGCAGTATCATATTTAAAGGTGGGCCCTTCTCCTGCTTTTCCGGTTGTTCTGTCATCATTTCTTACGACGCCTTTTATTTCGTCATGTAGTATCCCCTCCTGCAGGTGAATCGTATCCAACAGAGTTGTAAGATTATTATTTATATTATCATTCTGAGTTTGAAGAGATTGCTTCTGGAAATCATATACATGCTCGATGCTATCCATTTTCGCCTGTGCTACTTCTTTCATATTTACTTCGATACTTTCATGAAAATACAGTAACACTAAAGGGTGAGCAACGGCAACGCCTATAAATATTGAAAAGACAAGCCTTGATAAAAATGTGAGCGATGTGATGTCTTTGAATACGCTGCTTTTCTTTCTGAATGAAGAAATGATAAACCTGTCGAAAATAAATACAATTAGTGCCCAGGTGATACCGGCCAATATATAGAGCCAGGGGCTGCTAACAAAAGTGGAAATGGCATAGGTCATAGAAAAAAGGCCCAGCGTGGCGGGTACTAATACCAATGATCCAAACCCTGCATGCTTGATGCGCTCCGAACGGGGGCAACGGTCAAGAATATCTTCATCCGACCCTGCACAAAAAATAAAAAAGCGCTGAAATAATGATTTCAATAGAAACGGTTTTAGGTTTTCTAAATACAATTTTCCCTAATGACGAATCTTTCTCAATTTGTTGGTTAGGGTGTAAATCTGTTACCGATTTCTGATTGAAGTTGAGTTGAGTTGAATTCAAAAGTAATGATATTGATGAAGGAAGGCAAGGTCTTAACAGAATTTTAATTTCAAAATGCGACACTTGTTTGTGACGGCATTTTATTCAAAATAAATTTAGGCTGGCCTTATTGATGGCAGCGTAAACCCAAAGGTAGTACCGACATCCTTTTTGGTTCTAACATGAATCGTTTCTTTATGGGCTTCAATAATATGTTTTGCAATAGATAACCCAAGCCCGCTTCCGCCAACCTTACGGGTTCTCGCAAGGTCGGTACGGTAGAATCTTTCAAAGATGCGGGGCAAGTGCTCTTCGGCTATACCATAGCCGTTATCACTTATTTCGATCAATATCTTTTTTCCATCAATGCTATAAGCGCTGCCCTCAATAGTTCCATTCTCCTTTCCGTATTTAAGAGAATTGTCTATCAGGTTTACCAATACTTGTCTTATCTTTTTTTTGTCGCCATAAACTGTCAGTGGCATCTCGCATCCTTTTTTGATGTAACACCGTATGGTTTTTTCGTCTGCTTTTATAGAGAGAGATTCAAAAACTTCTTTAATGAGATCTTGTATAACAAAGCCTTCAGTCAGCAGCAACTGTTCACCACTTTCCAGCTTTGTAATTTCATCAAGGTCATCTACAAGGTTCACCAGCCTGTCAGTATTTTTTGAAGCATTTCCCAGAAATTTTTTATTCACTTCAGGGTTATTGATTGCACCCTCCAGCAGCGTATCTATATAGCCCTGTATAGCGAAAATCGGCGTCTTTAATTCATGCGAAAGATTCAGTAAAAATTCTTTTCTGAAAATCTCATTTTTTCTTAGCAAATCAATCTCTTCTCTATGTTGCACTGCCCATTCTTCCACATCTTCACTCACCTCTTCAATTGATTTTTGAGGCAGTATTTTCTTATAATAAAATTCTTCTTTCTTACTTGCTTTTGTTTGATAGATTAATTTGTATATCAGTTTTATTTTCCGGTAAACAAATTGGTCAATGGTGAAGCGTATAATGATATATGCGACAATGGTAAGTGAAATAAAGAGTGCCAGCGAAGAAATGATTCCATCACCGAAAATATAAACAGCCATCCCCGCCAGAAAACCAATTGGTAATGCAGCTAATATTGAAAGCTGGTGTGGAGAAAAGTTTTTCATTATCTAATAAATTGTACCTGTTAGCAGATTAAAATAACCAGAACAGTAGCAAATTAACTGCTGTGGTCTGCAACAATAACCCACTTACCATCAATTTCTTTAAATAATAATGTAAAATTTCCTTCCGCGTTTCCATCTTTTCTGTCCAAATGCCATTTGCCGATCATATAATAATAGCCGGGTGATAGTGGCCGGAGTTGAATGATTGTGAATTGCAGTACACCCATTTTATCACGGGTTGGATAGTTTGTTTTATATTTTCGGAGTGTGTTTTGATAACCATACGTGACGCCATTTTTTCCAATATATACTAAAGAATCATTTTTCCAATAAGCCTCCATAAACTTCTCAATATCGCCATCGTTCCATGCCTTTCGCTGTGTTTCTACGATTCCCCTGAGCTGATGACTGATGTCTGCCGTTTGAGAAATGGCTGTAAATGTCCAGGTAGTTGCAAGAATGGCGATCATATATTTAACCATGGTGTTGAATATTGCTTCACGTTGAATAGGTAAAATTGTAAAAATGCATTTATCTAAAATTCTCAAATTAATTTTACATCTACCTTTCTTTTAAAATTATTTTATGAAAAAGAAGCTGGTTTTGCTTGGATTATTTTTTCTGCTTTTGCTGACCGCATTTTATTTTATGCTGTTTCAGGGAAACGATAACTATAAAGTAAAGCTACCGGTTCTCAGTCATGTTCAGGATTTTAGATTTATTTCTCAGAACGGCAAAGCAGTCAGCCGAAATGATATGATAGGGAAAGTGTACGTCACGGAGTATTTTTTTACTACCTGCAAAGGGATTTGCCCTAAAATGAACGAGAATCTGAAGCAGGTATTTGAAAAATTTAAAGAGCACGGTGATTTTGCAATTATTTCTCACACTTCAATGCCGGAAACAGACTCTGTGCCGTTAATGAAAAAGTATGAAGCAAAAATGATTGGCAGTAAACCCGCTTATCCAGCCAAATGGTATTTCCTTACGGGTCAGAAAGATTCTTTATACAGGATGGCAAGGGAAAGTTATCTGCTGGATAATGAGAAAAATCCTACGGCTAATATTGCGGATCGTTTTATTCATACACAATTTTTTGCGTTGGTGGATAAAGATCAGCAGGTACGTGGCATTTATGATGGATTAAAAGCAGAGGACTTACAGAAACTCGAGGATGATATAGAAAAACTGTTGGAAGAGACCTCTTAGAATAGGTCGGATTCAGCCATTTTAATAATATTCAGCCTGGCCGAAGGAAAAAAATGAAAGGAAATGCCTATATACGCAGAGCATTAATTTTAAATCCTGCTGTTAAAGTTGAAATTTATAACCAACGCCCTTTACAGTCGTGATATAATCCTTCTTTAATTTCTGGCGGATCTTTCTGATGTGGACATCAATCGTTCTGTCTCCTACTATCACATCTGTTCCCCACACTTTATTGAGTATTTCGCTCCGCAAAAAAACTTTTGATGGCTTTGAGGTAAGCAAGGCCAGCAGTTCAAACTCTTTTCTTGCCAGCACGATCTCTTCCTCATCTAAGGTTACGATGTATTTTTCCCTGTCTATTTTAAGATCACCTACCTGCATCACATTATCAGACTCCCGTGGGACTCTGCGAAATAGCGCATTTACCCTGCTTCTCAAAACTTTTGGGCTTATCGGCTTGGTGATATAATCATCGGCCCCGGACTCGAGTCCTTTAATTTCAGTAGGATCATCATTTAGCGCGGTGAGAAATATGATCAACGTGTTAGCAAATTCAGGAAGGGTTCGCAAAATTTTACAAACTTCAAAACCGGTTTTGCCCGGCATCATTACATCCAGTATCACCAGCGCCGGAGTACTAGCTTTTGCCAGTTCGATAGCTTGATTACCATTTGTAGCAGTTATAACATCATACCCTTCATCCTCTAAATTGAAGCTCAGAATTTCCAGGATATCCGGCTCGTCATCAGCAATTAAGATGGTTCTGGAGTTTTTTTCGCTTGACATACGGAGCAAACCTATACCAAAATTTCGTTGATGAGTTTTCTTTACAATTTGATAATATTAGCGTCCATTAACTTTAGCAGCATAAATGCATGATAATAAAAAAGGAAGCTCTTGCCTGATTATGCAAATGAAAGGTTAATTGAATTTCATTTCGCAGTCAACCAGCCCCTTACCACTACCTTAAAACCCCTTAAAACAGTACATTTGCAACCTATGGAAGTATATTTGCTTCTTTGCCTGAGATAATATTTATGAAACCCCTATTTACCCTGGTTGTCAGCTTACTGTTTTTTCCCCTTTTCTCCTCATCAATGGGCGATACCACCAACATTCCTCTCAACAGGCAGGTATTTCATGAGAAGGTAATAGACGAGCAGATAAGAGCCGATAAGGCAGATGGTAAATTGGATGGGCTGATCCGTGTTTCAAAAAATAATGAGATCAATTTGCAGGTTACTGACGCCATTATCAGGAAGGTAAACGTCATCAGGAATGAGATAGAGAGCAACGAGCTGATGCCAACCAATAATGACAAGATCAGGTATCTGCGCTACCTCGAAACCCTGGTACGTGACTTCACTAATGAATGGAAATCCAATAAGATCACCCCCTCCATAGCACCGCAATTGGTGGACAATTTCAGTGAGATCGTTGCCGTGAATTTGAAAGGTGAAAGTATGGCGCAAATTATTGCAAAAGTTTCCTACGAAGTTGGACGCATCAACAACGAAATTTTTGAAGACAATCCGGGATATAATGAAAGCAGGATCATCGTTTTTAAAAAATTCTGTACCCAAAACCCAGATAAAATTCTGGCTAATCTTGGCCCATTTGTAAACGAACCTTTTGCAGACTCGCTGGTGATAGTGGCATTTAATAACAATCCGAGTCAATTGTATTCTTACGCTCAATCAACAAATAGCCGCCAGGGCAGACTGATCCGGAAGATCGAAGATCAGCGTATAAAGACTATAGTGAAACTCAGTACTCTTGACAGGGCATTATTTTATTTTCCTTTCCTGGATGATTTGATTTCCGGTAAAAAAACAATTGCAGAGATCTCCAAATTTGCAGGAACATCTGACCGGCAATACGATAGCGTTGGTTATTACAAGTTACTGGTAAATACAGAAATTGATTATTACAAGAGAATGATCAGGGCCGACACACCGATAGCTATGATTGGTGCAAATGGCCTGATAGAAATGCTTCAGGCTAAAGCGGTTCAGCATTTTATAGAACCTATTAATAACCTTCACGAAATTGCGAATCCCAACATCAGGTTCAGGGCGATAGAGCCACTCAGTGCAGTGGATCTTTATTATGTGATCGTTTTTGGAGAAAATGATATTTATACTTCCAGTTACAAGTACAGTTTTGACCGTATGCTTCAAAAGATGGGCGCTGTACCCCGGGGTGATTCACTCCTGATGGCGGTAAACTTCGATCATTTTAAAAAGTTTATTAAAATGGCCGCGGGCTACAATAAGCTGGATGTTTTTCTAAAAACTATGCCCGAGAATTCCGAAAAATTAATGCAGGCTTTTGTTGCCAACCTGGAAAAAACAGGTACGTTGGAGGATGCGGTAGATGTAGCTGATTCCTATGGAAGTATCACTGATCCTGTATTGCAAAAATCCATGCTACAGTATATCGTTTACAATGAAGAGCGTTGTAAAAAAGAAAATAATGAACACGGCAGGAAAATTTACAATCTGCTCAAAATGATATTTCTTTCTGCAGATGATAAAAATGGCGTTGACCTTTCCAAGGAAATTGGTATCCCGCCTGTTTACACTGTCAGTTATAATTATCTGGCTGACGATTCAGGAAGAATAGTAGAGCAGGTATTCTTTTACGGAGATAGCGATGGTAAACAATCGTATAACAGTTACCTCACTTCATTTCCCAGGAATGAATGGCAGATCACGCAGAAAAATCAATGGACAGAGATCAAATCTATTAAGGGTAAACCTATTTGGATATACGCCAATAAACCGCTGGATAATGAAACTGATAAGGATGCTGATGCGCAAAAGGATTTGATAGATTATCTTGGCCGCATCGGGGTAAAGCCCAATATCGTCATTCACAGGGGACATAGTTATCACCTTCCCTATACTATTGATCAATTGCCGGAAAATGCGAAGATTATTATGCTTGGATCCTGCGGTGGTTACAAAAACCTGAAGCAAATTCTAAAGTTTGCTCCCGAAGCACATATTATTTCTACCAAACAAACCGGGGCAAAAGACGTAAACAAACCGATCATCGAAGCGCTGGACAATATTCTCAAAAGCGGCCAGAATATCGATTGGCGAGCCATGTGGAGTGATCTTGAAGCCACCTTCAACAGATCTTCCCGGGAGCTGCGGGAAACTTTTGAAGACTATATACCACCGCAAAAAAATCTGGGTGCATTATTTATAAAAGCGTACAGCCGCAATGGCGGGGTGGTTGAATAATTTCATTTTATTTCTGCTCAATCACATGTCATTTCCTATTGTTATCATCAGTCTTAACTTTCAAGCTAATAACTATTTCATTTAATTTTGCCCGATGCCGGTAGAGAAGAAGGGTAAAATTTTGTTGGATTTTGGATTGCTCCGAAAAGTTTTTTCATACGCTGCTCCTCATAAGAAAAAATTTTATATCTCTATTATTTTATCTATTTCCCTGGCACTTTTATCCCCGGTCAGGCCCTATCTCATTCAATATACAGTCAATCATTTTATCAGGGATAAAGATGTTCATTGGTTAATACTGATAACTATTATCCAGATTGGTTTGCTGCTGGTAGAGTCTGCATTAAGATTTTATTTCTCCTATCTCACATCCTGGCTTGGGCAGACCGTTGTGAAAGAGCTGCGTGTAGATGTTTATGAAAAAGTGCTGGGTTTAAATCTGAAGCAATTTGATACAACACCAATTGGGACACTCACTACCAGAACGATCAATGACATCGAAGCCGTGAACGACATTTTTGCTGATGGCTTGATACCCATTATTTCTGATCTGTTATCCATTGTTTCTATCCTGGGATTTATGTTTTATGTGGATTGGCGGCTTACGCTCATCAGCCTGGCTCCTTTTCCTTTTTTGATAATTGCTACCTATTTTTTTAAAGAAACAGTGAACAAATCTTTTATTAAAGTGCGGAATGCCGTGGCCGCTCTCAATGCTTTTGTTCAGGAACATATCACAGGTATGAGCGTTGTGCAGGCTTTTGCAGCAGAAGACAAAGAGTTTGAAAAATTTAAAAAGATCAATAAAGACCACCGCAATGCAAATATTAAAGCCATCCTGGCATATTCTATCTTCTTTCCCCTTGTGGAAATCGTGCTGGCGGTTTCCATTGGCCTGCTGGTGTGGTGGGGTGGCAACAATGCCTTTGATGCAGGGGTAATCATTGCTTTTATTATGTATCTCAATTTACTCTTTCGTCCACTGCGTTTTATTGCAGATAAATTTAATGTGCTGCAAATGGGGATGATTGCAAGCGAAAGAGTTTTTAAAGTATTGGAAAATAAAGATGTCACCCCCAATGAAAGTAAAGGTGCAGACCATTTTCCTATATCGGGTGCCGTAGCATTTAATCACGTTTGGTTTGCGTACAATGATGATGAATATGTATTGAAAGATGTAAGCTTTACAGCTAAACCCGGAGAAGTTCTTGCAATTGTAGGGCATACAGGCAGTGGGAAGACGACGATCATCAATTTGCTGAACAGGTTATATCAAATTAAAAAAGGAGAGATCAAAATTGATGACGTCAATTTAGAGAAGTATGATATTCATTATTTGCGAAGCAGGATAGCGGTGGTATTACAGGATGTATTCTTATTCAGCGGCTCGGTTTATGATAATGTAACACTCAGAAATAAATCCATTCCAAGAGAACGTGTGGAAGATGCAGCCAAACTGATAGGCGTACATGATTTTATTTTAAACTTGCCGGGCGGCTATGATTTCAACGTTATGGAACGGGGCGCCACACTTTCCCTGGGGCAACGACAACTGCTCTCATTTATCAGGGCGATTTTGTATGATCCTTCCATTCTAATTTTGGACGAGGCTACTTCCTCAATTGATAGCGAGAGTGAAAGATTAATTCAACATGCTATAGATAGATTGATAAAAGGCCGGACCTCAATAGTGATTGCCCACCGGCTTAGCACTATCCGGAAGGCTGATAAAATAATTGTATTAGATAAAGGTGTGATAATCGAATCCGGCACGCACAATGAATTGCTTCAAAATAGAGGACATTATTACAAATTGCATAAGATGCAGTTTGAAAAACAGGAGTCACTCGCTTAGAGATTTTCCGGCATTGAACGCCGATGCATCAAATATTTTCTCGGGCCTCATTTGTGGGAAAAACAAAACATCTTGAATAGAAGACTGATTTGTCATCAGCATACAAAGCCTATCTATACCAAATCCGATGCCACTGGTAGGGGGCATTCCATATTCTAATGAACGCAAAAAATCCTGGTCAACAAACATGGCTTCTTCGTCACCACGGGCCATTAGTTTGGCCTGCTCTTCAAATCTTTCCCGTTGCTCAATAGGGTCATTTAGTTCACTATAGGCATTGGCAACTTCCTGGCCATTTGCGATTAATTCAAACCGCTCCACCAACCCCGGTTTGCTGCGGTGTTTTTTGGTAAGCGGGCTCATCTCCACCGGGTAATCAATAATGAATGTTGGTTGTACAAAATGATGCTGGCATTTTTCAGAAAATATTTCATCTATAATTTTTCCTTTTCCCATTGAGGTGTCCAAATGGATTGCCAGGTCTTTGCAGACCTCTCTCAACATAGCTTCATCTTTATCTGTGATATCTATGCCCGTAAACTCTTTAATTGCATTATACATTGATATCCTTTTATAAGGAGCTTTAAAATCAATTTCATTTTTACCGCTCACCACCTTCGTTGACCCATTAACTTCGAGGGCTGTCTTTTCGAGCATTTGTTCTGTTGTCTCCATCATCCACAAATAATCTTTATATGCCACGTAAAATTCCAGTACTGTAAACTCAGGATTATGAGTACGATCCATACCTTCATTCCTGAAATTCCTGCTGAATTCATACACCCAATCAAATCCACCAACGATCAATCTTTTCAGATATAGCTCGTTTGCAATTCTCAGGTAAAAAGGAATATCCAATGCATTGTGATGGGTAATAAATGGCCGGGCGGCCGCGCCACCAGGGATGTTTTGGAGTACAGGGGTATCTACTTCGAGCGCTCCTTTTTCATTCAGAAAATTACGGATAGCATTGATCATTTTTGTCCGCTTCAGGAATGTCTCCTTCACATGTGGATTCACGATCAGGTCAGCATACCGCTGCCTGTACCTGAATTCGGCATCCGTTACTTCATCAAAAGTTTCACCATCTTTCTCTTTTACAATTGGTAATGGATGAAGCGATTTTGCGAGGAGAGTTAGTTCAGTTACATGGATAGAAGTCTCCCCGGTCTTTGTTGTAAAAACGTATCCCTTCACACCCATGATGTCACCAATGTCTATCAGTTTTTTCCAGAGAATATCATACATCGTTTTATCATCACCGTCACATATGTCATCCTTCCTCACGTAGAGTTGAACCTTACCCGTTGAATCTTGTAACACAGCGAAAGATGCTTTACCCATATCCCTGATACTAAGGATTCTGCCTGCAATACAGACATCTTTAAATTCTGCCTGTTCAGCATCTTTTTGATAAACTTGTTTTATGTGCCTGGCATTTATATTTACCGGAAACAGGGCAGCAGGATAGGGATCAATACCTAATTTTTTGAGTTCTTTAAGTTTTTCCCGCCGGATGATCTCCTGCTCAGATAAGTTTTTTGTGGCCATATGCAGATATAAAAAAGTTTGCCATGCTAATTGACAAACCTGATGAGGTGTGCAAAGTTAATTGCTACAAAGGATTTCAACAAAGACGTACTATTTAAGTACAGCATTTTGCATGAAAAATTCTCTGGCAGCCATCACACCATTATGATAAAGTAATATTCGCTGGTCTTCAGGAATGTTCCTTATCCTTCCGGACATTTCATTGTAGCTTATATAAATAGTTCTATCTTTTTCATTAGAAAGATCGTTTGTATTCCGGTTTAGTTTTTCCATCATCAGATTCATAACTGCGTCAGTATATTCCTTCAAATTTGATATCTGAAAGGGAGCGATGGCAGTTTCATTATCTTCAAATTGTTTTACCTGGCTTGCCCGTTCCAACTTGAGTCCAAGGGTTTCAGTATTATAAATCACATCGCTGCCCGTTAGTGGATTTCCTCCGTCAGGTACAGAATCAAAAATGTTGATAGGAAAATTGCATAACATTCCACCATCAACATAATAGTGATAGCCTGCCCGTGCCTTTTTATTTTTTATTTCATGTCCTGAACTGTCAAGCACTACGGGTTTGAAGTAAAAAGGAATGCAGCTGCTGATATGTACAGCTGTCTTCAACTGCATTGCCGGTCTCGTTTTCCAGGAGAAGATTTCGAGCTGTTGCCTGGAAATATTGGTGCCGGTACAGTAAAAGTCTTTATAATGATTGTCCTGCAAATGCAATTGGTGGAGATCGTTAAAAGTAGTATTGACATTCCCAGTTTTGGTTTCAATTAATTCACCGAGCCATCTTTCAAATTTATCACCTTTGAACAGTCCAAATTCTTTGTTCACTCTCCGGATTTTTCCAAAAATATCTTTGCCGTCATTAAATTGCTGAATCTTCAGACTTTCAAAGATTGAATCAATTTCTTTTGTATTATAGCCTATTGATAACATAAGTCCGGTGATAGCGCCTGCAGAAGACCCGGCAACTCTTTCCACACCGTTCAACACATTTTTCTCTTCCAGCACACTTAAAGCACCCGCGTAAGCCAGGCCCCGCACACCGCCACCTTCCAACACCAGGTTTTTATAATTGTAAGATGTTTGCCCCAATAAAATAACAGGACAAAAGATGCAGACAATTAGAAAGAATTTTATCATTAATTACAAATGATTATTAAAGAGAAAAATAATTTTTTTCATTTAAGAATTACCCAGGATTCGGAAGTATAGTCATCACAAGTTACACAGGTATATTTCGGGAGATAAAATAGAACTGTGAAATGTATATTAAATCAGGCTTGAGCTGTGGCCAATAACACTTGCCAGGCTTCATTGGTTTTTTCTTCATCCAGCAGGCTGCCGGCGTGTAGGTGTAATTCCCTTTCCAGTTCGTCAGGATCTATAGCATAGTATTGAAAAATTTGGGTGAGCTTCTCGTCATGGAAAGAGGGATCAATGGAAGGTATCTCACTCACATTTGCCAAGCGGGCAAGATGGTTACCTGTAAGAATATTACTATCTCTTATAGCTGGAGGAAGACTGTCAATTCCTATTCCAATTTCCCTGCTTGGTTTCTTAACCTGGAAAAGGTTTTCGGGCGTTATCCTTGCATACCAGTTACCGCCGAGCCTGGCTGTTAATGATAATTTTTGCTGGTCAATAGATCCGTTTTCATCCAATACCAGTGAATTGACATGTAACATTAATATCTCGGCAATAACAAGATTTCCGGCACCTCCCTGCGTACCCATCGGTCTTATCTCTAGTACTCTACATTCCATTTGCACAGGGCTTTCTTTCACTCTTGGTGGTCTTATTTTTTCCGAAGAAATTTGAGTAAAGCCTGCTTTGTCAAATTCATTTACCCCTTTTGGATATTCGCAACTGCTAAGGCTTACCTGCTGCACCATGTCATAGGTGACGATATTGATCACTACTTCAGGTACCTCCTGTAGATTTTCGAGCGTGTGCTTACTTGTATTGTCTCTTAAACGTGAAGATGGAGAGAAAACAACTACAGGCGGGGTTATACTAAAAAGATTAAAAAAACTGAACGGACTTAGATTGACATTCCCAACTGCATCAACAGTAGATGCAAGAGCAATAGGACGGGGAGCTATGGCATGTTGTAAAAAATGTTGTGCCTCGCCTGTACTAATATTTTCTAAATCAAGAGTCTTGAACATTCTTTTTTCTTTCTAAAATTGAGAACTCAGAATCTTCACTGACAATGGTATTTTTTAGCGTGCCAAGGCCATCAATTTCCATTTCTATTTCATCTCCATCCTGCAGCCATTGCTCCTGGTACTCCGGATCATTTAATTTGCCCGTACCATTCAGCTCCAGGAAACAGCCGGTGCCCACCGTGCCGCTTCCGATTACATCACCGGCAAAAAGCTGTACACCATAGCTGGCTCTCTCAATAATCTCAGCAAATGTCCAGTCCATATCGCCCAGGTTTCCTTCACTCACCAGCTTCCCATTTACCCGGCATCGCATTCCCAAATTGAACGCATTTCCAATGTGGTTTTCTTTCACTTCCTGGTAGTAATCCTGTAGTTCATCAGGTGTTACCAGCATTGGCCCGATAGCAGTCGCAAAATCTTTTCCTTTTGCCGGCCCCAGGTTTAATTTCATTTCTTCCATCTGTAATCCACGGGCACTAAGATCATTCATGATCATAAAGCCACCAATATATGCATCGGCGTCTTCGGCTTTAATATTTCTTCCGGGTTTACAAATTACAATCGCCGCCTCCAGCTCAAAGTCAAGCTTATGAAAATGATCAGGCATGCAGAACACTTCGCCTGGCCCCTGGAGGCTGTTATGATTGGTGAAATAAAAAACGGGAAACTGGTCAAACTCCGGTATCATTTCAGCTTTCCTGTTTCTTCTGGCGGTGGCTACATGTTGCCGGAAGGCATAGGCGTCCCTGCAACTGGTAGGATGCGGCACAGGGGCCAGCAGTTCTGCTTCACTTATTGGTATGCCCTTTATTCTTGCATTCCCTTCAATCAATCTTTCATTAATGGAGTGCGCCAGGGGGAAAATATCTTCCCAAAAATTTAAGAACATAGTCATCGTTACCGGCAGATCAGGATGAAGCTGGTCACTATCATAAAGCATATCGTTGACACAAAAAGCAAGCTGTGGATGGTCTTCTTTCAAATAGGAAACTAATTTCATTCGGTTAATTTTAAAGGCTGCAATTTAATTGTATTAAAATAGAATATTTTATTTCCTAAATGTAAGTCTATCCGAATTCGATTTCTGAGGGACTGAGCAGGGCGCCTGGTTGTTGGTAATACACTATGTTTAAAACGTATTCAAATACGTAACACATCTACCATTTTTTACTAAAAATAACTCTTCGAAAGAAATTTTGCTCATGCATGATTCACAGATAGTTGGGAATTTTTTATTTTTGCATACGAAGAATAAACAGATAAGATTATGCATTTCGAAAAAATTCATAATAAAGGTCAGGCTCAAATTTTCCGTAACCAGTACATGGAATATCTGACAAAAACAAATCCACTCGTGATCTGGGGAATGTATCTGCCAATCATTATCGTATGTATATTATATGTATCGCGGACTTATCATTTCTCAGCTTGGCAAATAGGGTCAATTTTCCTGGGCGGCATTTTTTTCTGGTCGCTATTTGAATACGTTATGCATCGCTTCATTTTTCATTGGGCTGGTGAAGGCCCGCGTGCTAAGCGGGTATCATATATCCTGCATGGTAATCATCACGAGTTTCCGAGAGATAAACAGCGACTGTTCATGCCACCCGTTCCCAGCCTGATCATTGCTGCTGTTATTTTTGTCATCTTCTATGCCTTCATGGGCAACTATGTTTTCCCATTTTTTCCCGGTTTTATCCTTGGCTATCTACTATACGGAAGTATGCATTATGCAATTCATGCCTGGCATCCACCTTTCAAATGGTTGAAACCCATTTGGCGAAATCATCATTTGCACCATTATAAGAATGATGAAAAAGGCTTTGGTGTTAGTTCACATATTTGGGACAAGGTTTTCAATACCGACTTCAATCTCAAAAATGATAAAGAAGACAAGGAAGCCGTCAAAAAAATTATGTTTGAAAAATGATGGTTCACCATATTTTTTTGATCAGTATTTTTCAATAATTCCCAAACCAAACAAAGCAAAATCATATTTCACCGGATCCTTAGGATCCAGTTTCCTTAATTCACCTGTAAGTTCTTCTGCAGCCTTCCAGTCGCTCACTTTTCTTTTCAACAATCCAAAATTTGATGCAACCCTCGCTACGTGCAGATCAAGCGGGCAGATCAATTGAGAAGGCGATATTTTTTCCCAAATTCCAAAATCCACGCCTTTATTATCATTCCTGACCATCCACCGGAGGTACATGTTCAGTCGTTTGCATGCAGAATTTTTTGCCGGGCAGGCAATATGTTTTCGTGTGCGATAAGGGATATCTGGTAATGAGAAGAAATAATTATAAAAATGATCCAATGCGTCTTTTACATTATTCGTTTCAGGAATAAAAAACGCCTCTTCGAGGGATTGATGTGTTAAAAAATGTTTTTTCAAAAATGATATGGTATAAAGAAGGTCAGTATCATTAAATGTTCTATGAGAAAAACCCAGCAGTTGTTTTAGATCATTATCAGAGTGATGAAGACAAAAATCGTAAGGATCATTATCCATTAATTCCAGTAGATGCTTGCATTTATTAATAATCGTTTTGCGAATACCCCAGGCAAAGATGGCAGCAAAAAATCCGGCGATCTCTATGTCCTGTTTTTTGGAAAATAAGTGAGGGATACTTATGGGGTCTTCAGCTATAAAAGCGGGTTGATTGTATTGGGC
>MWWA01000160.1_pt1 | contig 19946 bp, 22 predicted proteins | sample 1047341 | NCBI WGS metagenome assembly MWWA01 (sample SAMN06349978, study PRJNA376086) | soil metagenome | isolation source: MS5-1 sample Antarctic (ecotone) soil | place: Antarctica | collected 2015-01-13
CAATGTGATAGTTTCAATGCTCTGGTCCTGGCGGAGTTTGGCATAACGGGGTTTTTCTTCATCATCCTGCCCACCCACCTTCTACTTATGCTCCAACCATATCTACCATATTAAAAAGAGGTTATGTTGAAAAAAGAGATAAAGAAGGGGTAAAAAGAGATTTCAGGATTTTAAAATTGAAAGAAGATAAGGTACAATCAAAAACTGAAGTTGAAAATACAGGTGCAGAAAAAGCTAAATTATTCCCATCAGATCTTGGATTAATTGTAACTGATTTTCTCAAAGAGCATTTTGATGATATCATGGATTACAGTTTCACTGCCAGGATTGAAGAAGAATTTGATGAAGTGGCTCAGGGAAAGATCAAGTGGAATAAAATGATCGATGATTTTTATTTACCTTTTAAAAAAGATGTTGAAAATACAATTGAACATGCTGAACGCATCAGCGGTGAAAGAGAATTAGGTGCTGAACCCGGCAGTGGAAAACCAATCATTGCCAGAATGGGTCGTTATGGCCCGATGGTTCAGGTGGGTGGGCAGGATGATGAAGAAAAACCCCGTTATGCCAAACTCCGCCAGGACCAGAGCATTGAAACCATCACATTGAATGATGCCCTGGAACTTTTTAAACTTCCCCGAACATTAGGGGAATATGAAGAACAGGAAGTTGCTGTAAACATTGGTCGCTTTGGCCCCTACGTAAAATGGGGTGAGCAATTTATATCTATTCCCAAAGGTGAGGAACCATTGGATGTTGATTTAGAAAGAGCCAAAGAAATTATTACAGCCAAGCAAATTGAAGATGCACCTATTGCACATTATGATGGCAAGCCGGTTACAAAAGGGAAAGGCCGGTTTGGTCCATTCATAAAATGGAATAATTTATTTATAAACATTCCGAGAGCTTATAATTTCGATGCACTCACTAAGCAGGATTGCAACGAATTGATAGAAAAGAAAATTGAAAAGGAAGCTAACAGGTTTATTAAACAATGGCCCGAAGAAAAGATCGCCATTGAAAACGGCCGGTGGGGTCCGTTTATCCGGTTCAATAAAAAAATGTTGAAGCTGGGTGTAAAAAAAGATAAATCCAAATATACTTCTGAGGAATTAGCTGACATTTCTTTAGAGGATATTAAGAAACTGATTGAAGAACAGCTACCCACTGCTTTCTCTAAAAAACCGGCTAAAAAAGCAGCTGCTAAAAAATCAACGGCAAAAAAATCTGCTATTAAAAAAGCCCCTGCTAAAAAGAAAAAATAAACGCCAATCATTTTTCCACAGTCCCTCCTTAAAAAGAGTTATGCCCCTCTGTGGAAAAAATAAACTGTTTGATTCATAATGGTTTTAGATATTTAGCTGGTTAAATTATTTTCAAATGGAAACCACCAACGAAATATCAGCTTTATTTACACTGATCGATGATCCGGATGAAGAAGTTTATGGGGTAGTAACAAACCGCATCGTGGACTATGGAAAACCTATTATTCCCAATCTTGAATATTTATGGGAAACAACAGAGGATGCAAGTATCCAGGAAAGGATTGAAACTATTATTCACCGCTTACATTTTAGTGATCTGAGTGTTGAATTTAAAGAATGGAGTTTATTGGAACAGCCCGAACTGCTGGCAGGTGCCCTATTGGTTTCGAAATTCCAATATCCTGAATTAAATACCGCACCCATTATCAAGGATATTGAAAAACTGCGAAGAAACATTTGGCTTGAGTTGAATAATTATCTTACGCCCCTGGAGCAGATCAGCATCATTTCGGGAATTATTTATAATTATACCGGGCTATCTGGTATTGAAACAAATTATAAAGACGCTAATATATTCCTTATTCATAAAGTACTTGAAACAAATAAAGGGAACCAGGTAAGCAATGGTATTTTATATCTTATTTTATGTGAAATGCTCGAAATACCCGTACAGGCATTGCAAATACCAGGGCAATTTATCCTGGGCTACATGAAGGAAGCCCCTTTTGGTATTCCATATGAAACGGCTTATGAGCAGGTTAAATTTTTCATTGATCCAACTTCCGGACAGGTATATACTTTTAAAGATGTAGATGACTATCTTAAACGCATAGCCGCTAAAGGAGGTGATGCATTTTTTACCCCAAAGGATAATAAACAGGTTATCCGTTACCTGCTGCAGGAATCAGCACAATGTTTTAGTGAAGAAAAATATTGTTATAAGCAAAAAGAATTACAACAACTTTCCTCCTTACTGGATCAACCATTTTAACATGGATCTAATTAAATGGAATGATTTTGAAAAACTGGAAATGAGGGTTGGACATGTAATAGAGGTAAATGACTTTCCTAAAGCACTTAAACCAGCATATAAGCTGGTGATTGATTTTGGTGAAGAGTACGGAAGAAAGAATTCATCCGCCCAGATCACGTATCATTATACCAAAGAAGATCTGTTGAACATGCAGGTTATTGCAGTCGTTAATTTCCCTCCTAAACGGATTGCCGGTTTCATCAGTGAGTGCCTGGTACTGGGTATTTATGATGAAAACAATAATGTAATTTTACTAAAGCCTGATAAGCCGGTAAAGAACGGCCAAAAAATAGGCTAAGCATACATGTCAGTATATACTACCTGCTATCATTCACCCATTGGTAAAATAAAAATAAGCGGAACGACTGATTATATCAGTGAGGTGATATTTGCAGATGATGATGTGCCAACAATTGTGCTTTCGGAACAACTCCCTCCTTTACTTATTGATTGTACGGAACAATTAATACAATATTTCCAGGGTGAAAGAAGATTTTTTGAATTGCCCCTGAACCAGCAGGGTACATTATTTCAGCAAGAAGTATGGACTGAGTTAATGAGTATAGCTTATGCTAAAACCGTCAGTTATATTAATATTGCCCGCCGCACGGGTGATCCTAAAGCAACCCGTGCCGTGGCGAATGCCAATGCTAAAAACAATCTTTGCATTATAGTACCCTGTCACAGAGTAATTGGGGCAAATAATGAACTGACCGGCTATTCGGGAGGTATATGGCGAAAGAAATGGTTACTGGAACATGAAAAGAAAATCGCTTTTGGCATCCAAACCTTATTTTAAAAACTTATTTTAAATCATCGCTCGTAAACGCCAGCGGCAGAAGCATTCCTGCTTCCGGAATAATAAATATTTTACCATTCTCCCCGCCCAGGATGATTCTGAATGATTTCTGCATACGATTTTCAAACTCACTTAAGGATTGCCGGCAAATACCGCATGGAGCAACAGGATGACCTCCAGGGTGGGTTTTACTTTTATAAGTGATGGCCATTGTTTCAATCGCCGTTTCCGGATATAGTGATGAAAGGGCTGAAAGCAATACCCGCTCGGCACAAATACCTACAGGAAAAGAAGCATTTTCCTGGTTGCTTCCCACAACCAATTCACCGGTTACCAAACGTGCGGCTGCACCCACATGGAATTTGGAATATGGCGCATAGGCTAAACCGGTAGCCTCTTTTGCACGGTCCAATAAGGCTTTATCACCGGGAGAAAGATCCTTACTGCTTTCGAAAACTTCATATTGAAAAGTCAATTCTTGTTTTTGCATTTCGCACATTTAGAATACTAAAATGCCCCCGCAACAGGGGCATTTAAAGTTAGTTTATTTTACTATCCGGAACAATCTGTTCCACCGGGGTCCATCCTCCCAGCTAAACCAGATCATCCATGCTTTACCTACAATATGGTCTTCCGGAACAAATCCCCAATAACGGGAATCCTGCGACTGGTGGCGGTTATCACCCATCATCCAATAATAATTCATTTTAAAAGTATAATCCGTTATTGCTGCCCCATTCAGGTAGAAACGATTATCCTTCATATAAAATTCATTGCCTTCATAAACACGAATCGATCTTTCGTACAGCGTATAATTTTGTGGTGTTAATTTTAAAGATGCTCCTCTTGCCGGGATCCACAAAGGTCCGTAATTATCAACAGTCCATTGATGTATCGTATCGTTTGGAAATATTTTGCCGGAGGAAAGGCCTGAGGAAAAATCAGTAACCGCACGTGGTTGATATCTTTCAATATCGGGCTCTATCGGCTCTACCAAAAAAGTCTGATTATTAAATTTCTGCACCATATCATACGTTAACAACATATGATATCGCCCATTAAAATCCTTCGCATATTCATTTTCCCTGACATCAAATTCTTCTTCCATAAACTGGTCATTCAAATCTGTTTTGCTTAGAAAAGAATATGGATACTGGGCTTTGGGTGGTAAAGGACTTTTTTTACCATCGATATAAACCACTCCCTCCCTGATTTCCATTGTATCACCGGCAATAGCTACGCAACGTTTAATATAATTATCTCTTTTATCAACCGGGTGAATGGCAAGGGGGTATTGTTGCGGATTGCTCAGAATCACTTTTCTTCCTTCATCAATATTACCAGCACCAAGCCTCCTGGCTACTTCATAAAAAGGATCTTTGGATTGATACTCAGGTAAATTTATTACCGTATCACCTGCCGGAAAATTAAATACCACAACGTCATTTCTTTGAACTTCTGCAGGAAACCAGCGGGTATATGGAATTTTGATAGCCTCGGTGTAAGACTTACTGCTGGTTCCCGGAATATAATTATGTACAAAAGGTATTGATAATGGGGTATTGGGAATACGTGGTCCGTAACTGAATTTACTGACAAATAAAAAATCATTGATCAGTAAAGTTTTTTCCATAGAGCCTGTAGGTATCGTATACGCTTCAAAAACAAATGTGCGGATCAAAGTTGCAGCTACAATGGCAAAAACAGCGGCATCAATCCATTCCCTTGCGGCTGTTTTTTTATGCATCCGAACTTTTTCAGGACCAATAAAACGGGTGTCTTTATCAAATGCTATAAAGGGAAAATACAGGGGTGCCAGTAACGCAGCTCCGGTGTGATGCAACAATGAATACTTTCCAAATACTTTTGCAAATTCAATAAAGATACCCGGGCTTATAAACCATCCTACTACCGGAATAAGCTGCCAGAAAACCCAATGTTTAGGTCTTTGGGCAATTTCCTGTATCATCCATGTATTATAAAAGGGAACATATGCTTTCCAGGCAGGTACACCTGCTTTTTTGAATAAAGGAGCAAAACCAAAAGAAGGTAGGAAAACAATCAGAACTTGAATGAGATAAATGGTCAGTAAATGCGATAAGGGCATAATGATTTTTTAGTGGCGGACAAATTTATTATATTAATCCTGTTGCCGAAATTTAAACAGGCAAAGTTTTCTTAATAATAGATACCATTGAGGCAACCTGCCAGCCGGCAGGCTGGTTTGGCAATAAGGCAATTGAATTCAAAATTTCCTTTTACGATTTATGGGCAGACTTACCCGCCCCGATGCATCTTGCTGTCACCTGCCTGCTCCGATGCATATCGTGAGAGCTTGTCGAAGGGTTGCGGTTTACACTGCATCGTACAGATGGCTCATTCCCCATCATGACCAAAACAATGCCGATTGCCAATCCCTATCAACAAATTAACTACTTAACTATTTAATCAATTCCCAATTCCTGATTCCATTCTACATATCAACCAATCAACTATTCAACCATTCAACTTTACTTAGGCATTACATAGTTAGCCACATCTTCTTTGGTAATGGATTTACCAGAAAGGATTACCAGTCTTTCCACAACATTTCTCAACTCGCGGATATTGCCTGTCCAATTATAATCTTTCAGGTATTGAACGGCGTTTTCATCTATATGCTTGACGGCAATACCATAATCACTGCATATATCGGTAAGGAATTTTTCCACCAGTAATGGAATATCATCTTTACGTTCATTCAGTGAAGGCACATGAATAAGAATAACACTCAGGCGATGGTAAAGATCAAGCCGGAAATTTTTTTCTTCTACTTCTTTTAATAGATCTTTATTGGTGGCTGCAATCACCCTGACATCAACACTGATCTCTTTCTCTCCACCAACCCTGGTTATTTTACCTTCCTGTAAAGCTCTTAAAACTTTAGCCTGTGCATTCAGACTCATATCCCCGATCTCGTCCAGGAAAATAGTTCCTCCATTCGCAGATTCAAATTTACCGATGCGTTGCTTAATGGCTGAAGTAAAAGAACCTTTTTCATGGCCGAATAATTCACTCTCAATTAGCTCGCCAGGAATGGCGGCACAATTCACTTCTATCAATGCTCCATTTGCCCGGTTACTTTTTTCATGGATCCAGCGGGCAACCAATTCCTTTCCCACTCCATTCTCACCCGTGATCATGATGCGTGCATCCGTAGGGGCAACTTTTTCGATGGTCTCTTTTATTTTTTGCATGGCCGCAGAATTACCGATCATTTCCTGCACTTTTGAAACTTTGCGTTTTAATGTGCGGGTTTCGGTGACCAATGATCCTTTATCCATAGCATTACGGATAGTAATCAACAACCGGTTTAAATCGGGTGGCTTGGAAACATAATCGTATGCACCCTTCTTAACCGCCTCAACAGCGGTTTCTATATTACCATGACCCGAGATCATAATTATTGGTACATCAGGGTTTGCTTCACTTGCTTTCTGCAGAAATTCAATGCCATCGAGCTTTGGCATTTTAATATCGCACAAGACTACGTCAAAAGTTTTTTCCTTAAATTTTTTTAATCCTTCTTCACCATCGGTGGCTTCTTCAATTTTGTACCCTTCAAAAGACAGTATTTCTGAAAGGGTTTTACGGATGGATTTTTCATCATCAATGATCAATAAATCTGGCATGAAGTATAATTGAGATCGTAAAAATAATATAAACGGGGCATTTGAAGGAGGGAGGTATGGGTGGTTTTAAAAAATCGGAGGCCGGATAGAAATCCAGCCTCGTTTTTAAAATCCAATATCCTATGAAAAACCGTTGCAAATATGCACTTAAAATTTGACACGGTAAAGAATAACCGAAATATATTTATGAACAAAAAAACAATGGCTGATTTTCTTTACAAAATGTGTATAAAAAAAAACATCCCGGCAAATGCCAGGATATTTACTTGTAAAAAAATATAATTTTAAAACTATTTTTCCAGGTACATTACTTCTTTAACCAGTTTCACGGTACCTGCCACACTTGGCAATGCAGCTGCTACTAAGTTAGGGGCATAGTGTAATGGTGCATCCGCTGCAGTTATTCTACGGATAGGAGCATCCAGGTAATCAAATCCTTCTTTTTGAATACGGTATGCTATTTCAGATGAGATGGAAGCAAATGGCCACTGTTCTTCAACAATCACCAGGCGATTGGTTTTCTTTACACTTTCAAGAATCGTCATCCAGTCCAACGGACGAATGGTTCTTAAATCGATCACTTCCGCACTAATATCTTCCTTTTCCAATTCACTGGCAGCAGCAAGTGCAACCTTCATCATTTTATTAAATGAAACTATGGTAACATCACTACCCTCTCTTTTCACTTCCGCTTTTCCTAATTCAATATAATATTCATCCTCAGGTAATTCTGATTTGTCGCCATAGGAGGTTTCACTTTCCATAAATACCACCGGATCCTCTTCGTACCGGATGGCTTGTTTCAGTAATCCTTTGGCATCATAACCATTACTGGGTGAAACCACTTTTAATCCCGGGATATTGGCATATAAAGCTTCAAAAGCTGTAGAGTGCTGTGCGCCTAACTGGCCGGCAGATCCATTAGGCCCGCGAAAAACAATTGGACAACTAACCTGCCCGCCACTCATAGCCAGCATCTTTGAGGCAGTATTTAAGATCTGGTCAAGTGCTAAAACAGCGAAATTCCAGGTCATATATTCTACAATCGGCCTTAAACCTCTCTGGGCAGCACCTACAGCAACAGCTGTGAAACCCAGTTCCGATATAGGTGTGTCGATCACTCTTTTAGGCCCAAATTCAGCCAGCATACCCTGGCTTACTTTATAAGCACCATTATATTCTGCCACCTCTTCACCCATTAAAAATACACGTTCATCCCGGCGCATTTCTTCATTCATGGCTTCTCTAATGGCCTCTCTGTATGCTACTTGTCTCATAATTCTTAAAATATGCGGGCAAAAATATGCGAGATGGAGGATAAAACCTAAAATCAGGGAATGGTTAAGTTGTAAAGTTTATTTGATCCTTGAATGTGAAATAATGAAGTGAACATTTGTTTTTAATAGAAAAATCAATCATAATTTTTTTGTTTTTCTGTATGAATTTCATTTTTTTCAATACCTAAGATTCTTATGTATATTTGCCTATGCAACAAAAAAACCCGCTTTTAAAAGGATCGCTTATTACCATCATTTTAAAGTTGCTGAGCGAAAATGATAAAATGTATGGTTATGAAATAACCAGGATAGTAAAGGAACTAAGCCAGGGATCATTGAAATTAACCGAAGGTGCTTTATACCCTTCCCTGCATAAATTAGAAGCAGATGGCCTGCTTGAAGTAAGCATCGAAAATATAGGTAACCGTTCCCGTAAATATTATTCATTGACAAAAAAGGGGGAAAAAGAATCTATTGAAAAACTGAAAGAACTTAACCAGTTTTTTACCCAGATGCAACAGGTATTAAATTTAAAATTATCCGTATAATGCAACTTACCCAAGACCAGATTCAGGAACTGTTTGTTTTTACAGAAAAAAAGTTTGTAAGATATTATGATTTGCAGGTAGAACTGGTAGACCACCTTGCTGAGCGAATAGAAGAAAAACTATCTTCAGATGCGTCACTTAATTTTGATGCTGCTTTGCAAATGATATACAAAGATTTCGGCATTTTTGGTTTCTCCAAAATTGTACACGAAAAATCAGAACAATTAAGAAAGCAAAACAACAAACGACTTTTGGCAGAAATTAAAAATCTATTCAGGTGGCCTGAAGTTATTGCTTCCCTTGCTTTAGCATTATTTATTTGGACACTCATTAATTTGACGGACAAATTATTTATGGATGTATTATTTGTTTCATTCCTTGTGATAAGTGCATCTATTGTAATCTGGACCAGGAAGAAATATAGTCCCCATAAAAAAATAATGATGACGGAAAATATGCCGGATCACCTTGGGTTAATTCCTTTCATATACCAATTTGTTTTTTTGAAAGAATTGTTACCCCATCATTCATATGGTTACGCATTATTTATGTTCAGTGCCATCATCTTCCAGATTGCCTGTTTCCGGATTGGTAAAAAATTGAGACAGGAGGCTAAAATAAATTATCCCGCTGCCTTTGCATAATTTGTACTTTCCTATAATATTAAACGGCATTCATTTCAAATTTTCTAATTGACCCACACAAATTTCGATATCATCATCATCGGTGGCGGACCCATAGGAATTACCTGTGCCCTGGAGGCAAAAAAAGCAGGGCTTGGTTATTTGATTTTGGAAAAAGGCACCCTGGTAAATTCCCTGTTCAATTACCCGGTGAACATGACTTTTTTTTCTACCTCGGAAAGATTAGAGATCGGCGGCATTCCATTTGTCAGCAACAATCCCAAACCTACCCGATCCGAAGCTTTGGAATATTATCGCCGTGTTGCTGAATCAAACAAAACAAATATTCATCTTTTTGAAAAAGTAGATTCGGTTGAAAAAGAAAATGAGCATTTCCGGGTTATCACGAATAAAAATAATTATTCAGCATTGAATATTATAATTGCCACTGGTTTTTATGATATCCCATACCTGCTGAACATCCCGGGAGAAGACCTGCCCAAAGTAACCCACTATTATAAGGACCCGCATTTTTATGCTTTTCAGAAGGTACTGGTGATCGGAGCAATGAATTCTGCAGTTGATGCTGCATTGGAAACCTGGCGCAAAGGCGCCGAAGTAACAATGGTAATTCGTCAACCTGTAATTGGAGAACGTGTAAAATATTGGGTGAAACCGGATATTGAAAACCGCATCAAGGAAGGTTCTATAAAGGCTTATTTTAATTCAACGGTGATGGCTATACGAAATACTGAAGTGGATATTCAAACGCCAGATGGCATGATCACTATTCCGAATGACTGGGTGGTCGCTATGACCGGCTATCAACCTGATTTATCTTTTTTACAAAAACTGGGCATTGAACTTTCTGACGATGGAATAAGAAAACCGGTTATCAATGATGCCACTTATGAAACTAATATACCCGGAATTTTTTTAGCAGGTGTAATCTGCGGTGGCATGAATACGCATCGCCTGTTTATTGAAAACTCCAGGGAACATGCAGAAAAAATTATTCACACCATAAGAGAAAGAATAACTATAAAAGATAACAGGTAAAATTTCCTTATTGTTACTGGTTAAATTATTGTTGAAGAATTTCTTTTAATAATACATTGATATCATTGGCCCTGTTAAAAACCATCAGGTGACCTCCATTCAATACACAATGATCGGCCTGGGTATACCGGAAAGGCAACAAGTGGTCTTTTGATCCATGAATATGAATAAGTCCAATCAACCTGGTTTCCTGTTTCCAGGTAACAATGGCATTCAATGACCAGCGGATAAAGAGCGGATCAGCATTTTTTACAAATGTTTCAACGATCGCTTTTTCTTCTTTATTTTTTGAACCTACCAAATGGTTTAACAGGGTGGCAATTTTAAAAAGGCCCACCGGCAAATAATGCTGCAACCTGAAGTTTCCTGCCCTATGAAAATACCAGGGAATATCATGGGCGGTAGCAATACTTGAAATGATGATCAGTTTTTTAGGATGTTTGAACCGGGCAATTTCGGTTGCTATTAAACCACCAAATGAAAGACCGATAATAATGAATTCATCATTTGTTTCTATTTTCTCAGCCAGGCGTAAAGCATAATGAGAAATTTCTTCCCCGGGTTCAGGTGTGATCCAGTCAATAAAATGAGGCTCATATTCAACAGGTAGTTGTATGTATTTAAAAGCCCTCTTGTCTGCCCCCAATCCACTAATGAAATAAGCCCTTTTCATAATAATTTTTATTTTCAAAATCCCTTATCAAAATTAGGAAGAAGAAGAATTTGGAAAGAAGTCTAAAAAAAAATGTACCATTTTTTTAACTAAGCAGCGGTTTTTAAGGTGGCTTTTCTTTGCTTTGAAATCATTTCATAAAAGAAAAGAAAAAATATATAATAAATTACAAATTCTTCGAACTCTGAGAGATTGCCGGATAAGGATTTATTGGTTTCAAAATTCATATTTTTCAGCTTATGCGGCAAACGGGAAACCAAAAGAAGAGAAATCACGGTGAAATGAAGTTTAACAGAGGGGGTTAAATTTTTTATCCAGAAAGGCAAATTGTTCTTTTTTACATGTGGCATTATCAGGATGAATAATCCGATAATTGCATACCCGGTCCACATCATAATTTTTATGGTATTTTTCCCCTGGTTATGAAAATTTCTATTCACCGGATCTTCCTGCAGGCTGATGCCTTTATAATAATTTATGAGGTGGTTTCCATAATCCATCTCTTCTAACAACATAAAAACAGAAGCGAAAAAACAAAGCAGGATAATACCCTTCATTATAAAATTTTCAGCATTCCAGAAAAGACTAATTGATATTAAAATAACAATGAGTAAAAGAATATTCTCCAGATTTTCAAGTAATCCCAATTCCCGGTTAAAAGCTGGAGCTACAATGTTTTGCATCCAGGGGGTACCTGCAAAATACATCAGTGCTAAGATCCAGCCAATAGAAATTGGTAAAACCCAATATAGTAAATGTTCCCTCCAGGTCATTTCCAGGAAAGTTGTTTTCACTCTTTGAAATATGCTCATTTTATTTTCAGGTAAAGTTTGTAAAACTGTAAAATATTCTCCATACAATAACAAAAAAAATTATTAAAGCTGAGAATAAGTCCACCAGCAAACAGATATGAATTGAATTAAAAAAAATTAGAATGAAATTCTTGCGTGTTGAAGATTCAATCTTCCTCCAGGTTTTTAAACATCAGACAGTCGGTCTGTTCATCATCACCTAATTTAAATTTGTGTTTACTAAATTTTTCAAATCCTAAACTACTATAAAAACCAATGGCTGGTTCATTCTTTTCCCATACACCCAGCCAGAGAAAATCTGCTTCTTTACTTTTTGCATAGTTTATGCATGCCCGCATTAATTGAGTACCAACTCCTTTTCCTTTAAAATCTGGTAAAACATAAAAACGAACGATCTCTACCTGTTTTTTCGATCCTAATTTAGAGTGAGCTGAATTATTCAAAAGTTTTGCATATCCCGAAATATTTCCCAGATGGTAAGCCAGTAAGAAAATATTATTGTCATCCACAACTTCTTCCATCAACATTTCATGCGAGAATTGTTCCTGCATATACTTATCCAAGTTAGCCTTGGTATTAACAGGGGCATAAGTATGATAAAAACAATATCGGCTGATATCGGCGATCATTTCCGCATCTTCCTTCATTCCGGGTCTGATGGTTACCAGGATCAATGTTATATAATTTAAATGGATGGATAAAGCCTCATTGAAATTAATTTTCGCGTGTCCATTCTTCATGCAGGGGTTCACCCCTTGAATTCATTCCCTTATGTGTCCATGTCTTTCCATTAACAGATCCATTAAAATTCAATGTCGCACCTACCCTGCTGCTGTCTCTGGAAAAAAACTCAATATGCTCTGTGTAATTCCCGTTCTCAAAGTCATAAGTTCCACCCCCGGTTCCTGAAAATTGCCTGGTGGCGGGATTTATGGCCATCCATTGAAAACGACTGCCCGAAAGCAGTTTTAATGTTTTGCGGTCTCCCCGTTCCATCTGTTTCATCTCCCCATCATTCAACCTGCCGGTGATACGCCAATTGCCAGCCAACATACCCTCTCCATCATCTACCCGGTTCCAGTTCATAGTCTGTCCGTTAATATCAGAGGTTAATATACCCTGTTGTATGAGCGCAGCATATTGCGGTGATTCACCAATGGATTCAGGATCGTTCGAACTGAATTCCAGTTTTATATTCAACCGGTCATTTTCATAACTGTATGTCCCTCCTCTTGTCTGGATGAATTGTTTATTGATCTTATCAAAGGTGGTGTGAGAGAAATATCCATCCTGGAAAATCAATATTTCCTCTAAAGTCCCATTTAACAAATGCCATGCACCGGTAATAATTTTTTGTTGCCGGCCAATAAATGCTGTTGAGACTAACAGGATGATCAGTAGCGTTAAAAGAAATAAGTTTTTTCCCATGGTAGTACAATTTGACAATTTGAAAATTTGAAAATGAAAAATTAAGAATGAAAAATTTATGCCTTATCACCTAAACCCTCACCTTTTCATCCTGAGGCTGTCGAAGGACTAAACACTAAACCCCTCACCTTGTCATTATATGCCTGTCGAAGGACTAAACTCTAAACCCTCACCTTGTCATCCTGAGCTTGCCGAAGGACTAATCGCTAACCGCTTCAACCACCATTGCACTGGCGCCTCCGCCTCCATTGCAAATTCCGGCAGCACCATATTTCGCATTGTTTTGTTTTAGTATGTTGATCAACGTTACAATGATGCGTGCGCCGCTTGCACCCAATGGGTGACCTAATGAGACCGCACCCCCATTTACATTTACTTTGGCTGGATCAAGTTTCATACGTTTGGTATTTTCAATTCCCACCACGGCAAATGCTTCATTTAATTCCCAATAGCTAATATCTTCCATTTTCAATCCTGCTTTTTCAACCGCTTTAGGAACCGCTAATGAAGGTGTTGTTGTAAACCATTCCGGGGCCTGTTCCGCATCGGCCCAGGAAAGGATCTTTGCAATGGGTTTCAATCCCAGTTCATCGGCTTTTTCTTTACTCATTAAAACCAATGCGGCTGCGCCATCATTCATGGTGCTTGCATTGGCCGCAGTAACCGTACCATCTTTCTGAAAAGCGGGACGCAAACCAGCTATCTTATCAAATTTTACATTATAAGGTTCTTCATCTTTTGAAAAAACAATAGGATCTCCTTTGCGTTGCGGAATACTAACAGGAACAATTTCATTTTCAAATTTGCCGGCCTCAATAGCTGCCTGGCTGCGTTGGTAACTTTCAATGGCAAATGCATCCTGGTCTTCGCGACTGATACCACATTCACTGGCACAAAGTTCGGCGGCATTACCCATTGCATAATTTTTATAAACATCCGTCAATCCATCATGCGCCAAGCCATCTACCAGGCTTGTACTACCATATTTATTTCCCCAACGAAGATTTGGAACATAATAAGGCACATTACTCATACTCTCCATTCCTCCAGCAACAACGATGTCTGCATCACCCAATAAAATACTTTGCGCAGCCAATGCAATTGACTTCATGCCGCTGGCGCAAACTTTATTCACCGTAGTACAATTTACATTCGCAGGTAAGCCTGCGAGCATTGATGCCTGACGTGCGGGTGCCTGTCCCAGGTTTGCCTGTAAAACGCAACCCATCAAAACATCATTTACTTTATTAGCATCCACACCTGCTTTTTCCAAAGCGCCTTTAATAGCAGCTGCACCTAATTGCGTAGCAGACAAATCTTTTAATGACCCACCAAAACTTCCTAATGGGGTACGAACTGCGGAAATAACATAAACTTCTTTTGACATTTGTATCAATCGTTTTAAGTTGAAATTAAAATTATTCGGGCCGTAAAGATAACAATTGTTAGTGTGAAGGGAAAAAGAGCTGGCTTATCAGTTTTTACAATTTTGATAATTCCTAATTATAGCATGATGCTAAGAATAAATTATGAATGTATATATTCGGCAAATTGTAAATAAAAGCTGTAAAAATAATGAGTAAATATTTAAAGAGAACCAGAATGTTGTTATTAATTACCCTACTTCTTACTGGTAGTATGGTGATTGCACAGTCTAAAGATCCGGTGATGAATAACATCATTAAAGAAGCTAATGAAAATTCCCAGTTGGAAAACATGGCGCATGAACTTACAGATCTCATTGGTCCAAGACTGGTGGGTACGCCACAAATGAAAAATGCACATGATTGGGCGGTTGCCAAATACCAAACCTGGGGCATTGATGCCCGCAATGAAAAATGGGGTGAATGGCGTGGCTGGGAAAGAGGCATTACGCATATTGATATGGTGCATCCCCGGGTAAAATCACTGGAAGGCATGCAGTTGGCCTGGAGCCCTTCTACAAAAGGAAAAACCGTTACCGCCGAAGTGATTATAATACCCGATGTTTTGGATTCAATGGCATTTCAGAAATGGCTGCCACAGGTAAAAGGAAAATTAGTGATGATCTCCATGGCACAACCAACCGGCCGACCTGAATATAACTGGGAGGAGTATGCGACAAAAGAATCACTGGAAAAAATGAAAAAAGATAAGGAAGAAAAAAATACTGCCTGGCGCAATCGTATCAGCAAAACAGGATACAATACACGTAATTTACCAGCTATTTTGGAAAATGCAGGCGCTGCCGGCATTATAACCTCTAACTGGTCCAACGGTTTTGGGGTTAATAAGATTTTTGGTGCCAATACCAAAAAAGTTCCGACGATCGATATAGCACTGGAAGATTATGGCATGCTATTCCGCCTGGCGGAAAGCGGACATCAACCTCGCATCAGTGTAAAGGCTGATTCAAAAGAATTAGGCATGGTGCCTACTTTTAACACGGTAGCAGAAATAAAAGGAACGGAAAAACCAAACGAGTATGTTATGTTGTCAGCGCATTTTGATTCCTGGGATGGTGGTACAGGAGCCACTGATAATGCAACCGGAACATTGGTGATGATGGAAGCTATGCGCATCCTGAAGAAATTTTATCCCAATCCTAAAAGAACCATTTTAGTTGGTCATTGGGGAAGTGAAGAACAAGGCTTGAATGGTTCCAGGGCATTTGTAGAAGATCATCCTGAAATTATTGAAAACGTGCAGGCATTATTCAACCAGGATAATGGTACCGGCCGCGTTGCTAATATTTCTGGCCAGGGATTTTTACATGCTTATGATTTTATGGGTCGATGGCTTTCTGCCGTTCCTGCTGATATCCGAAGAGGAATTGAAACCCAGTATCCGGGTTCACCAGGTGGTGGCGGATCGGATCATGCGAGTTTCGTTGCAGCTGGTGTACCTGCTTTCATGTTAAGTTCCTTGAGTTGGTCTTATGGAAATTACACATGGCACACCAACCGCGACACTTTTGACAAAATTGTTTTTGATGATGTACGCAGCAATGCGATTTTGACGGCCATTTTAGTTTACATGGCCAGCGAAGATCCTGAAAAAGCAAATCGTGAAAAAAGCGTATTGCCATTTAATGAAAGAAGAAATGAACCGGGAACGTGGCCTGCAAAAAGATCACCTACCCGCAAAGGTGGCGTTGATTAATTCTTAGAGGCATTGTGGTTTACAGAACCGCGGAAAACTTTTCCGCGGGTTTTTTATTGGCAGCAACCTGTTGAAACCAATAACAGGATCATTATTCATTTATTGAAATCTTACCTTCATCTGATAATAAATTCTTTAAAACTTAAGACATAAAAAAGTTGAAATGAAAAAACCATTGGTCTCCCCTGCAACAGATAAAGATGATCAAGCATTACAAACCCTGGTTGAATTTTATAATGAAACCCTGGGATTTTGCCCGAATAGTATTAAAACAATGTATCATCGCCCTCACCTTGCCTACGCATTTATTGAATTGAATAAAGCCGTAATGGAAAATAAGGGAAGAGTGACAAGTGCATTAAAAAGAATGATCGGCTATATAAGCAGTTATACAGCAGGATGCCGGTACTGCCAGGCACATACCATCAGGGCTGCAGAAAGATATGGCGCGGAGAAAGAGAAGATGGAAAACATCTGGGATTTCAAAACACACCCTGCTTTTTCAGAACCGGAAAGAGCTGCTTTAGCATTTGCATTGCATGGCTCCTCTATTCCCAATGCTGTTGATGATGCTATTGCAGATCAATTAAGATTACATTGGGATGATGGTGAAATTGTTGAAATACTCGGCGTGATTGCCCTATTCGGTTTTTTGAATCGTTGGAATGATTCAATGGGCACAACGATGGAACAAGGCGCTATCGAATCGGGAGAAAAATTTTTGCGAAAAGAAGGATGGACAACCGGCAAACATGTTTATTAATAAATATTCATTTCATGTAATAACCATCAACCCGATAAATATATAATCATGAATGCAACAGAACTAAAATCAATGCAGGCACCGTTGAAAGATAAATACAGGAACGACCCGGATTCTGCTATTATTACATTGAAAGCCTCAGGCAAAATCGGAGAAGGCATTTCCTGTAAAGTTGAAACCGGCAAGGCTGTTGTGGAAGCCGGGCTTCATCCTGCAACCGGTGGAAATGGATCGCTTGCCTGTTCGGGAGATATGTTGCTGGAAGCATTGGTTGCCTGCGCAGGTGTTACGCTCATTGCCGTTGCAACGGCTATAGAAATAGAAATTAAAAATGGAACAGTAACCGCAGAAGGCGACCTGGATTTTAAAGGCACATTAGGTGTTTCTAAAGAAGTGCCGGTAGGATTTAAATCTATCCGCCTCCAGTTTAATATTGAATCAGAAGCTGCACCAGATAAAATAGAATCATTATTGAAACTGACAGAAAGATATTGCGTGGTTTACCAGACTTTAAAAAATGGTGTTGATGTTAAAACCAGTTTACAAAAATTGTAATATGGTTACTATTGAATACAAACTAATGATTCATTATTAAAAATAATCGCATCATGAAAATTTCAATCATGCTCTTCCCGGTTCTTGCATCTATTCTCGTTAGTTGCGGTAACAATCAGCCGGAAGCCGATGTAAACGAAGACATTGCTATTGACACCGCAATTAATTATGAAGAGACGGGATTGAGATTTGCCAATAATACACAGGCCGTATTAGGAAAAAACTTAGTGAACGCTATCAATGAAAAAGCATTTCCCCTTACAGACAGCATGACCCGGGTTTTAAAAGCTTCCATTAAAAGAGTAAGCGATAAACCCCGGAATATAAATAACCTGGCTAACAGTAATGAATCAGCGCACATACAAACATTTAAAGAATCCTTAGCCAAAGGCGAACAACCAGAGCCGGTTATAATGGAGATAAATGGAAAGATGGTTGGACATTATGCCATCATCACCAACAAAATTTGTTTACAATGTCACGGTGTGCTTAATAAAGATATTTTACCGCAAACATTAAGCAAGATTAAAAATTTGTATCCCGAAGACAAGGCAACCGGTTATGCAGAAAACCAGGTTCGTGGATTATGGGTTGTTGAAATGGAAAAAAATTAAACCATGATAAGACCATTCACCATACACATTGAGCAGGAAGTTCTGGATGATATGATCCGAAGGATACAACAAACAAGATGGCTGGATACCATTGTAAATTCGGGTTGGAATTATGGTGCTGATCTTACATACATGAAAGAATTAGCGGGTTATTGGCAAACAACTTTTGACTGGCGAAAAACAGAAATGTTGATCAATAGTTATGGAAATTATATTGCAAAACTTAATGGATACGATGTGCATTTTATGCATATAAAAGGAAAGGGGAAAAAATCAATCCCTTTGATCATAACACATGGCTGGCCGCCATCTTTTATAGAAATGATGAAATTAATTCCATTGTTAACAGAGAACAAGGAGCTGTCATTTGACCTGGTGATCCCTTCTATGATGGGATTTGGATTTTCTGAAAAAATAACCCAGCCCGGTTGTAATGTTTTTTTTATGGCAGATTTTTGGTTTATGCTGATGACAGAACTGGGATATTCTACATTTGGTTTGCAGGGTGGCGACTTTGGTGCAGGTGTATCGTCGGCATTGGCTTTAAAATATCCCAAACATGTTTTGGGTTTGCACCTGAATTATATCCCGGGTAATTATCAACCTGTATTAGCCAAAAACGAAAAATTTACAGAAGAGGAAATTCTATATTTCAAATCAGAAAATGATTGGTATTTAAAGGAAGGCGGCTATAGCCACCAGCAAAAAACCAAACCATTAACGCTGGCTTACGGCTTAAATGATTCTCCTGTTGCATTATGTGCATGGATCTTTGAAAAAATGCATGGCTGGTCCAATTGTAAAGGTCAGATAGAAAGCGTGTTTACAAAAGACGAATTACTGTCAAACGTTACCCTGTACTGGGTTACTGAAACTATTCATTCATCTGTCAGGTTATACAATGAAAACAGCAAATCACCGCTAAAATTGGGTAAATATTCTTTGATTGATATCCCGGTTGGTATTGCACGTTTTAAATTTGAAGAACCATTTCCTCCCCGGAAATTTATTGAAAGAGGTTTCAACATTACTCATTGGTCCAATTTTCCTGAAGGTGGCCATTTCCCAGCTATAGAACAACCTGAATTACTGGCTGAAGATATTTACCGGTTTTTTAAAAGCATTGGTTGATATACCATATAATTAAAGTGGCTTAAACAAATGAAATAAAAAAGCTCATTTGATCCTCGTCATTTTATGGGTAAATTTTCCTGTAAATATAAATTCATGTGCATCCGCTAATGCCTTTACTGCATTTTTTATTAAATTTATATTGCATATTTCCAGGCAGATACAACTCCAACAGGCTGGCATTCCTTAGGCAGGCTTTTCCTCGTAGCTGAATTCATAATAGCATTTCAAACTGGCAAATACATTTAATCGAAGCGTATGCTTTCCATTAACGAATATCCTGGTCAGCTTCCCGGCAGCAATGGATCCATGCATTTGGAAGCTATTACTTTGTCTGCTACAGATGCCATCATATCCGCCAATAGCGATGGAAATATTATTTCATGGAATCCTGCGGCAGAAAAAATATTCGGTTATTCGGCTGCAGAACTAAATATACTATGGATTGGAAATCCATAGGTTTAAAAGCCATTGACTGAAAGTCATTTGAGTTTGCTGTGAACAGCATTAAAAACTGTAAACTGAAAGTTCATTAAAACTATTCCAGAATAAAA
>MWWA01000161.1_pt1 | contig 19933 bp, 12 predicted proteins | sample 1047341 | NCBI WGS metagenome assembly MWWA01 (sample SAMN06349978, study PRJNA376086) | soil metagenome | isolation source: MS5-1 sample Antarctic (ecotone) soil | place: Antarctica | collected 2015-01-13
TATCAAAGGTGGCGACTACCGTTCAAGAGAAGCTAATGTGCATCGCCTTGCAGAAGTAAGTACCAATATTATTGATCAGTGTGTAGCACAGGGTGTCCCTTTTGCAAGAGAATATGGGGGATTGTTAAGCAATCGTTCATTTGGTGGCACCCAGGTACAGCGTACTTTTTATGCTGCGGGACAAACCGGTCAGCAATTATTAATAGGTGCCTATCAATCACTGGAACGCCAGGTAGCATTGGGGAATGTAAAACAATACACAAGGCACGAAATGCTGGAAGTGGTTCTTGTTGATGGTAAGGCAAAAGGAGTTATAGCAAGAGATTTAATTACAGGTGAACTGGAAAGACATTCAGCCCATGCAGTATTATTATGCAGTGGTGGATACGGCAATGTTTTTTATCTGAGTACAAATGCAATGGGTAGCAATACCACTGCTATTTGGAAAGCACATAAAAAAGGAGCGTTGTTTGGAAATCCCTGCATGACGCAAATACATCCTACCTGTATTCCTGTTTCGGGTGAGCATCAGTCAAAACTTACATTAATGTCTGAATCATTACGTAATGATGGACGTATATGGGTACCAACACAACAGAATGATATTCGCAAGGCTATTGAAATTCCTGAAGAAGAAAGAGATTATTATTTAGAAAGAAGGTATCCTGCATTTGGTAACCTGGTTCCACGCGATGTGGCCTCAAGAGCTGCAAAGGAAAGATGTGATGCAGGACATGGTGTAGGCACATCAAGACAAGCTGTTTTTCTGGATTATGCAGATGCCATTCAACGTTATGGAAAAATAGAAGCAGGGAAAAGAAATTTAATAAATGCTGATGCTGCTACAATAACAGCTTTAGGAAAAGAAGTTGTTAAGGAAAAATATGGTAACCTGTTTGACATGTATGAAAAGATAACAGGTGAAAATCCATATGAAATTCCCATGCGCATTTATCCTGCAGTGCATTATACTATGGGTGGACTTTGGGTTGATTATGAATTACAGACAACCATTCCGGGTTTATATGCATTAGGTGAATGTAATTTTTCTGATCATGGTGCAAATCGTTTGGGCGCATCTGCTTTAATGCAGGGTCTGGCTGATGGATACTTTGTCATTCCATACACACTTGGTAATTATTTAGCTGATGAAATTCGTGCTGGTTCTGTTGCAACAGACCACCCTGCATTTGAAGAAGCAGAAACAGATGTACGTGAGCGTATAGAAAGATTGATGAACATAAAAGGCACACAGACTGTTGAAAGCATGCATAAACGCTTAGGAAAAATAATGTGGGACAAATGTGGTATGGCACGTAATGCACAAGGGCTTCAGCAAGCTATTCAGGAAATACGTGCTTTGCGTGAACAATTTTGGAGCGATATAAAAATACCCGGAACCATAAATGATTTTAATCCGGAACTGGACAAAGCAAATCGTGTAGCGGATTTTATTGAATTAGGAGAACTTATGTGCATTGATGCATTAAACAGAAGCGAAAGTTGTGGTGGACATTTCAGAGAAGAACATCAAACGGAGGAAGGTGAAGCATTAAGACACGATGCAGAGTTCATGTTTGTATCCGCATGGGAATATTTACCAGGAGCACAGTGGCAATTGCATAAAGAAGAATTGAAGTATGAGGTGGTGAAGCCGAGTCAACGTAGTTATAAATAGCCCCCTGTCCCCCGAAGGGGGAACTAAGGTGGTTAAAGCTTTTAATAAATTGAGTTCTTAGGATAATTGAAAATTAATCAAATTGATTAAAACTAAGTTCCCCCTTCGGGGGACAGGGGGCTAATATGGAACATTATAATATGAATTTGACGCTTAAAGTATGGCGTCAGGCAAATACTAAAGCAGAAGGTAGATTTGAAACCTACCAGGTAAATAATATTTCTTCAGAAATGTCTTTCCTTGAGATGTTTGATGTGTTGAACGAACAATTAGTGCTGGAAGGAAAAGATCCGATTGCTTTTGATCATGATTGTCGCGAAGGTATTTGTGGAATGTGCTCAATGCATATTGATGGACGTCCGCATGGACCCTGGCATGCAACAACAACCTGTCAATTGCATATGAGGGCTTATAAAGATGGCGATACCATAGTGGTGGAGCCATGGCGGGCGAAAGGTTTTCCTGTTATCAAAGATCTTGTTACAGACCGGACAGCATTTGACAGGATTGTTCAGGCTGGTGGTTTTATTTCTATAAATACAGGCAACGCAGTAGATGGTAATGCTATTCCCATTGAAAAGGATAAAGCAGATGCTTCTTTTGCTGCTGCTTCCTGTATAGCCTGTGGTGCTTGTGTTGCGGCCTGTAAAAATGCTTCTGCCTCGCTGTTTACAGCAGCAAAAGTGGCTCACCTGGCTCTTTTACCACAAGGTGTACCGGAACGTAAGATCAGGGTTTTAAGTATGGTAGCTCAAATGGACCAGGAAGGTTTTGGATCCTGCACTTTTACAGGGGCTTGTGAAGCGGTTTGTCCTAAAGAGATCTCAATCACCAATATTTCCCGTATGCATAAAGATTACTTTTTTGCAGGCTTATCGGCTGATATATAGGGGGTTAGCAATAAAATATTTTTATGAGGCTCTCCTGAGCCTCTTTTTTATGCAGCTAAAGCCGGCAGGGAGCCGTCTTTAACAATTAATGAGTAAGTTTAAACGTTAATTAGGCTGCATTGCCACCATTGAAAAACCTTTGCTTTTGAAGCACCTGAGCCGAATACTGCTTTTCTTTATCTTTTACCTGCTTCAAACCGAAGGTCAAAGCCAGTTGGTACTACAACCTTCTTCTAATTTACGCACTAAACAAATTGCAGTTACTGCAGACAGTACTATTCTTGATAGCTTAAGTATCATTCCCGGAACTTTTTCTGTTGCTGACGTAAACGATAGTGCCTATACTGTGGATTTTGTAAATGCGGTTTTATATTGGAGAGAGAAGCCGGAGGTTGATATCATCAATATAACCTACCGGGTATTTCCCATAAAAATAAATGCAGTAGTTCAGCGGCTTAATTATGACAGCATTGTTCGTTTTTCCTATATTACTCCTTACCAGGTACCTTCTAATCCCAATCTAAATTCAGAATCGCTTTTAAATTTTGGCAATATACAATACAACGGAAGTTTTGGAAGGGGTCTATCTTTTGGCAACAATCAGGATGCCGTTGTAACTTCTAACTTTCAATTGCAGTTAAATGGTATGATAGGCGACAGCATTGAATTAGCAGCTGCCATAACTGATAACAATTTACCCATTCAACCCGATGGTACTACTCAACAACTAAATGAATTTGACCAGATTTTACTGCAGTTCAAAAAAAATAACTGGCAGTTGAATCTTGGTGATATTGACATAAGGCAAAACAATCTGTATTTCCTGAATTTTTACAAACGATTGCAGGGAATGTCCTTTCAAACAAAAAGCAGGTTATCAGCATCTACCGAAACATCCACTATGGTAAGTGGCTCCATTGCCAAAGGAAAATTTAATAGAAACATTTTTAATGGACTGGAAGGCAACCAGGGACCATACAGGTTAACAGGAGCCAACAATGAATTTTTCTTTATTGTTTTGGCAGGAACGGAAAGAGTTTTTGTAGACGGAGAACTATTGCAGCGAGGGGAAGATCAGCATTATGTAATCAACTATAATACGGCAGAAGTAACATTCACTCCACGAAGGATGATTACAAAAGATTCGAGGATACAAATAGAATTTGAATATGCAGACAGAAATTACCTCAATTCTAATTTATTTGCTTATCAAACTGTTGATGTAAACAATAAACTAAAAATAAAGCTGGGTGCTTTTCAAAATAATGATGCAAAGAATTCACAGATCAACCAGACACTGGATGCTCGTCAAAAGCAATTTTTATTTAATGTAGGCGATAGCCTTAACCAGGCATTTTATCCTACTGCTTCTTTGGATAGTTTTTCGCGGGATAAAATTTTATACGAAAGGGTTTATTATACTAATGGAAGTACTACTGATTCTTTTTATAGATATTCTACCGATTCGTTAAATGCACAATACGCTCTTTCTTTTTCTGATGTTGGTCAGGGGTTTGGTAATTATGTTCCGGATTTTAATGGTGCCAATGGAAAAGTATACAGGTTTGTAATGCCTGTTGCCGGTATAAAACAAGGACGTTATGAACCGGTGATGAGACTGGTAACACCTAAAAAGCAAAGAATATTTTCACTGGCAACAGATTACCATTTTAATAAAAACAATATTTTAAAAACAGAAGTTGCATTCAGCAATAATGATGTAAATACTTTTTCCGACAAACATAGTGGTGATGATGCAGGTATAGCGGCAAGATTACAATATGCCAATACATCCATGCTTAATTCTGCCAAAGGGTTACAATTAATTTCTGCTTTTGATATTGAGCATGTGCAACAAAAGTTTCGTCCGGTAGAAAGGCTTCGTTATGTTGAGTTTTCGCGTGAGTGGGGTTTGCCTCTTTTGGTTAATAATGCTGATGAAAATATTTTGCGTTTCTCTGCACAACTAAAAGATAAAAAAGAACATTCTGCTAACTACCAGTTCATGACTTACCAAAGAAGTGATGATTACAAAGGTTTTCAAAATATTTTTCAGCATAATGCTTCTGTAAAAGGCTGGACATTTAATAATCAGTTTGCTGTTACTAATTTTTCAAACAGTCTTGATAAAGGAAGTTTTTTCAGGCCTGTTGTAGATATTAGCAAACAATTAAAACAACTGGCATCTATGCGGTTAGGTGTAAGGTATGCACTAGAAAAAAATGAAGTATTTAATAAAAGAACAGACTCTGTTACAGCAGGCAGTTTTTCTTTTGACATTTTATCGGCTTACCTGAAAACTGATGAAACTAAAAAGAACAGGTATGGTATTACTTTTTTTACAAGAGCCGATAAATATCCGTTAGGTAAAGGACTAACCAGCGGTGACAGAAGTTATAATATAAATCTGCAGGCAGAACTTTTAAAAAGTGAAAAACACCAGTTATTGTTCAACACTACATTCAGGCAACTTGATGTTTATAATCAAACCTTATCTCCTCAAAAAAATGATAAAACACTTTTAGGAAGAACAGAGTATATGGTCAATGAATGGAAAGGATTAATGACGGGAATGGTATTATACGAACTGGGAGCAGGGCAGGAGCAGAGAAGAGATTTTGCATACCTGGAAGTTCCTGCAGGACAGGGTGAATATACCTGGAATGATTATAACAATGATGGGATACAACAATTAAATGAATTTGAAATTGCACAATTCCAGGACCAAAGAAAATTTATACGCATTTTAATTCCTACAAACGATTTTACCAAAGCAAATTATACGACACTCAATTATAGTTTATCATTAAACCCCAGAGCATTATTGAATAATAGTGAAGGGGGACTTGCTAAGTTTATCAGTCGCTTTAGTGCACAAACCTCCATGCAAAAATCTAAAAAGTCCATATCAAAAGGTGATTTTGAATTCAACCCATTTAAATACGAATTAACGGATACTGCATTACTGACTTTAAATACTTCTTTCATTAACACAATTTCATTTAACAGGTTCTCGAGCAAGTGGGGGCTGGACTTAAGCAATATTCAAAACAGCGGTAAAGCATTATTAACCTATGGTTATGAAAGCCGGAAATTACTGGATTGGCAGTTAAAATTAAGATGGGTTTTAAGTTCTTCTTTTATGTTCAACTTATTATCAAAAAAAGGATTGAATGCATTATATACACCAAACTTCAACAACCGTAATTATGAATTGAATGTACATACTTTGGAACCGCAACTTACTTTTATAAATAGAACTGTTTTCAGACTGCAAACCAGTTACAGGATGGATGTAAAGGAGAACCATAAATTATATGGAGGAGAGCGTTCAGTCTCAAATGCAATCAATCTTGAAACAAAATATAATGTACTGCAAAACAGTTCCATAAACGGAAGATTTACTTACAACAATATTGATTTTCCCCATGCTACCAATACTACTGTAAGTTATATAATGCTGGATGGCTTAATGCCCGGAAGCAATTATCTATGGTCGGTTGAATACACCAAAAGGCTGATGAATAATATGGAATTGCTATTTCAATATGATGGACGCAAACCAGGTGAAGCAAGAACCATACATACGGGTAGAGCAGCAGTGAGAGCGTTGTTTTAGCCCCCTGTCCCCCGAAGGGGGCACCTAGGTGTAACAGGTGTATTCTAATTTGAGTTGTAAATAGAAAAATGAATATATGATCTAAGTTCCCCCTTCGGGGGACAGGGGGCTGAGGAGGCTACACATTGAACCGGAAATGCATCACATCACCATCTTTCACTAAATATTCTTTTCCTTCAATTCGTAATCTACCCACTTCGCGTGCCGCAGATTCAGATCCGTATTTTACAAAATCATCATAGCTGATTACTTCTGCTTTAATAAATCCTTTTTCAAAATCGGTATGTATAACACTGGCAGCCTGTGGTGCTTTCCATCCTTCTTCAATGGTCCAGGCACGCACTTCCTGAACACCGGCAGTAAAATAAGTACAGAGGTTTAGTAATTTATATGCAGAACGAATAAGCCGGTTTAATGCAGGTTCTTTCATTCCATATTCTTCCATGAACATTTGCTTGTCTTCTTCGTTTTCCATCTCTGCAATTTGTGCTTCAATGGAATTGTTCATGAAGATTACCTGTGCATCTTCGTTCTTTACAGCTTCTTTCAGTATTTCGGAATATTTGTTACCTGTATGCATAGATGCTTCATCAACATTGGCGACGTATAAAACCGGTTTGGCAGTTAATAAAAATAAATCGGCAATAGCAGGTAATTCAGAAGAACTTAATCCCATCTCACGAATACTTTTACCCTGCTCCAAAAATTGTTTGCATTTCTGTAGCACTTCCAATTCTGCCTTAAATTTTGGATCTACCCGAGCCTGTTTTTCTATTCGTGATATTTTCTTATCTACACTTTCCAGGTCTTTTAACTGCAATTCAGTTTCAATAATTTCTTTATCGCTAACAGGATTAATTTCACCTTCTTCTCTCAAAACATTTTCATCTTCAAAACAACGTACTACATGAATAATAGCATCAACTTCACGAATGTTGCCCAAAAATTTATTTCCCAAACCTTCTCCTTTGCTGGCACCTCGCACCAGTCCTGCTATATCAACTATTTCTATTTGAGTAGGAACAATACGGTTAGGTTGCACCAATTCTGCTAACTTATCTAATCTTTCATCCGGAACGTCAACCAATCCAACATTAGGATCTATGGTACAAAATCTGTAATTGCTGGCCTGTGCTTTTGCACTATTACTCACAGCATTAAACAAGGTTGATTTACCAACGTTTGGAAGTCCTACAATACCTGCACGTAAAGCCATTTATATAAATTAAAAATTAAAAATGTAAAAATTAAAACAATAAGACTAACAAACCTGATACTAGTTTTTACTTTTTTAAGCCCGCAAAGATAAGGAGATGGTGCTCTTCATTTCAGAAGGAAACGTTTAACTTCAGCCCTTAATAAAAAAGCATAATCAGTATGGCTCTTAATTATGTATGGATTTCTTTTTTTCTTCTTGCTTTTATTGCAGCTCTGGTTAAATTAATTGGGTTTAATGATGTAGATATTTTTTATAAAATTGTAACAGCCATTTTTGACAGTGCAAAAGTGTCGGTAGAGATTGCGATTGGATTAATAGGGCTGATGGCTTTTTGGCTTGGCATCATGAAGATCGGGGAAAGGGGAGGTATGATCGCTATTTTTGCAAGGGCTGTAAGACCTTTCTTCAGTAAACTTTTTCCTGAAGTACCCAGGGATCATCCTGCATATGGTTCCATCTTAATGAATTTTTCGGCTAACATGTTGGGGCTTGACAATGCCGCTACACCCATGGGATTAAAGGCTATGAAAGAATTACAGGAAATAAATCCGAATAAAGAAACAGCATCCAATGCACAAATTATGTTCCTGGTATTGAATGCATCCAGTTTAACCCTGTTACCTATTAGTATTATTGCCTATAGAAAAGAAGCCGGCGCAGCAGATCCTTCAGACATATTTATTCCTATTTTGCTGGCTACATTTTTTTCAACACTTACAGGATTGATTGTAACAGCTCTTTACCAACGGATCAATTTATTTCAGCGGGCTATTTTAATTTACCTGGGTGCCATTGCCATCTTCATCTTTGGCTTATTGTATTATTTTTCTCAACTACCTCCTGACGAAATTGGAGTAACAACAAGAGTTTTAAGTAATGTTATCCTCCTTAGCATTGTGGTTTCTTTTATTACACTTGCCATGTTCAGGAAAATAAATGTTTTTGAAGCATTTATTGATGGAGCCAAAGAAGGTTTTGAAGTAGCTGTAAAAATTATTCCTTACCTGGTGGCCATATTGGTTGCAGTGGGAGTATTGCGGGCATCCGGTGTACTGGACTTTATCATGCAGGGGCTTTCCATTTTTTTTGGATCATTAGGAATAAATACTGATTTTATTCCGGCACTTCCTGTAGCATTAATGAAACCTTTGAGCGGTAGTGGTGCAAGGGGATTATTAATTGATTTGATGAATACCTCCGGTGCAGATAGCTTTCCATCGCGTGTTGCCAGTGTAATCCAGGGATCAACAGAAACTACTTTTTATGTGTTGGCTGTATATTTTGGTTCAGTAGCTATTAAAAGAACAAGGCATGCTTTACCTGCAGCCTTACTAGCAGAATTAGCCGGTGTCATTGCAGCCATTTTTATTGCATATATTTTCTTTCATTAACCTGGATTATACATAAAAAAAATCCACAAACTGGTCGTGGATTTTTAATAGGGTTAGAGATTGTTTATCTATTCAAAAAAAATCAATAATAGTTTTGAACAAAATGGTTTTTTAAAAAACATGGATTTACATTACAGTTATACCAGCATCTGCATAAGGTTTTAAAAGCTGATCGTCGGGTTGTAATTCAGTTATCAGTATATCTATCTTTTGCAAGCTGCATATTTGTATAGGTTGTAATGAATTTATTTTTTCAGAAATGGTTAAGCACACTGTTTTTTTTGATGACTCTATCATAGCCCTTTTCATTTGCACAACATCCCAGTCATTATCAGAAACTCCATAATCAATATCAATGGCATTAATGCCTAAAAAACACAGATCACTTTTAATTCTTTTTATTTGAGCAATGGCATCAGGCCCAATAGTTATTTTAGAATTTTTTGATATTTTATCACCAAGCGCAATCACATCAATACTTGGATGATTGGCATATTCCATCATGGCCAGTATACTTCCTGTTATAAATGTTGCATGTAAATGTTCGGGCAATGCTTTAGCCAATTCTATTATAGTGGTGCCTCCACCTGTTAATACATACATTCCTTCTTTAATAAGTGAAGCTGCTTTTTGTGCAATAATTCCTTTTTTTACGTAAGAATAAACCTGCTCACCATGAGCATTTGTTTTATGGAATGAATTGGAAATAGCACCTCCATGAATTTTTATGATCTTACCCTCTTCAGCTAATTCATGCAGATCTCTGCGGATGGTGTCATCGGAAACATTAATGTCAAGGCAAAGATTTGTACATAATACCTTGTTGTGTACATTAACCTGGTGAAGAATATATGCTTGTCTTTCTCTTTTAAGCATTAGTTGTGGGATAATCAAAATAAAGATAAATTCCGCAAATGCAGCAAAAAAAAATTTCAAAACACGCAAAAATATCGTTTCATTTATAAAAATTTTTTATGTTATGATGCAGGAATTGCGTTATTTTTCTATGCGTATTTTTTATATTTTTTGCTGCTTTAGAAGAAGATTCTCAATAATTGCCGTTTGATTTTTTTTAAAATCCTTTTTAAAATATTGATAGGTAACACTTTACTTTGCTCCCCAATTACAAATGAACTATGGTTATCTCAATTATTCTTGTTTTCATTATTGGTTACCTGGCTATTGCATTAGAACATCCACTTAAAATAAATAAAGCAGCTATTGCATTAATAACAGGTGTTGTATGTTGGACCATTTATATTTCTTTTACACCCGACAAAGAAATTGTTACAGAATCACTTATTCATCATTTAGGTGAACTTTCCCAAATTCTGTTTTTTCTTTTAGGCGCTATGACCATTGTTGAATTAATTGATGCCCATGATGGATTTGATATTATCACCCAGAGAATAAAAACAAAGAACAAAAAAAGCCTGATTTGGATTATCTGTATCCTTACTTTCTTTTTATCTGCAGCACTCGACAACCTTACTACAACCATTGTAATGGTATCGCTGGTGAGAAAAATAATGGCCGATAAAAAAGACAGATTGTTTTTTGTAGGTTCAATTGTTATTGCCGCCAATGCAGGTGGGGCCTGGTCGCCAATTGGTGATGTTACAACTACAATGCTTTGGATAGGCGGTCAAATAACAGCAGCTAATATTGTTGTGCAATTAATCATTCCCAGTATGGTATGTTTACTGGTTCCTTTGATGGTTATTAATTTTTTTATAAAAGGGGAGGTAACAACACCCTCTTTAAAATACAATGATGAAGCTGCTAAGCCAAATTTAAAACACAGAACTATCGTGTTTTATTCAGGTGTAAGTGTTTTAGTAATGATACCCATCTTTAAAACTGTTACCCATTTACCACCTTTTATGGGAATGCTTTTAGGATTAGGAATTTTATGGGTTTTGGTAGAAATGATGCATAGTGGAAAAGATGAGGAAGACAGGAAATTTTATACTGTTGCCTATGCTTTACGTAAAGTTGACGCTTCCAGTATTCTTTTTTTCCTGGGTGTGCTTTTGGCCATTGCGGCTTTGGAATCGATAGGTCAACTAACTATTTTGGCAAATTGGATGGATGCCCACCTTAAAAATCAAAATGTAATTGTAATGAGCATTGGGCTTTTATCATCTATTGTTGATAATGTGCCTTTAGTGGCAGCAGCTATGGGTATGTACGATCTGAATACTTTTCCACAAGATGATTATTTTTGGGTGTTCCTGGCTTATTGTACAGGTACAGGAGGCAGTGCATTAATTATTGGATCCGCAGCCGGAGTTGCAGCAATGGGAATGGAAAAAATTGATTTCATCTGGTACCTGAAAAACTTTTCGTTATTAGCAATTCTTGGATTTTTTGCGGGAGCCGGAACTTATATTTTGCAACATTATTTAACAACTTAAACTATTCAAACATCTCGTATTTGGTTTTAGGTCTCCTTGCCTCATGCCAGTTAAAACCTTGCAGGCGCATTTCACCTGGATTTTTTTGAGTAATAGGCCAAATTGTTCCCTTTACAGCACTTCTGAAGACAACTTTATTCAAATCGCCTTGTACAAAATAAACATCCATTATATCACTCGTGGATTCATTTATACCTGAATAAGCGCTGTCATTATCCTGCAGAAAATAAATAGACTCAGCAAAGCCTCTTGCCCTTACAGAATCAATAGCTCCATCCGTAAAAAAGCCATCCATACGTGTAGATTTAACCTGGTTATAGATTCCGCTTTCCAGTTCATTTATAAGAAGGCTGTTTTCAAAAACTTTTACATGATCTGCCTTTTTATTTTTTGTATGGAGATATATTGTATCACCGGTAATCTGGCTTTTATTACTCCATACCACCGGATCCTCGTAAAGACGGAATACAGAATCTTTAAAAGAATAAAATAAACTGTCACTAATAGCTTGTACTGAATCTGTAAAAATTCTAACATTTCTAAAAGCCTCAAAATACCTGTTAGTACTATCCGTTATTGCAGTTGTTTCATCTTTATTTGATTTTAAGGAATCTGGTATAATATACAGGTCGGTTAATCGTGCAGTAAACAGTGTGTCAGCAGTTACATAAATTGAATCTTTTTCTTGCCTTATGATCATCAAAGGTTTTTTTGTTGCCAGGTACGCTTCTGTTTTTTTGTTGGCAAATATTTCATTGGCTAAAATAGATACGCCTTGTTTTTCATCAATTAAAACGGCGTTTCCTCTCACTTGTGCCGTGCCGGAAGCGTCATCATTTGCTATTTCATCTCCTGTAATGGAAACATCTTTATCTACTATAGTAGTTCGTTTGGTAAATTGGGATCTGCCCATTCTCTGATCATAATACCCTTCAGAAGTACGTATAGTTCTTTTACTGCTATCGCGAATAAATGTTTCAGCAATAAAAGTAGCTATCTGTGTTTCAGTATTATATAAAAGTGAATCACTTTTTAAATAATATGCGGGATCGCGTAATTCTACATTTGTTTTAAAATAGATATCTTTTATATCGGCATAATAAATTCCTTCTTTGCTGGTTAATACAGAATTTTTATTAACTACACGACCTCCGTTTTTATAAATACCAATCCTGTTTGCAACATCGTATTCCAACTCCTCTGTAGTAAGTGTGCCCTGGTTATCCGTAAGCCGCACTGCACCACGCAGATAAGCATACCTGATATCTAAAAGGTAACGCAGGTAATTTGAATAAATATTGGTAACACTTCTGTCATTGATATGAACTTTTCCAAAAGCTTCAAACATATTTGCGCCTTCATTAACAATGCAGCTATCGCAGGAGAATAGTGTATTTCCCTGCCGTAAACGAACACTGCCAGAGAGAATTTGCACAGTACTGCCATCAGCCTTTTTCTCAAATCGAAGTCTGTCAGCATTTAAAATTTCTACTGTTATTGAATCTGAAGACGCATCAGGTTGTGCATTTGCCGTATGGACAATACAAAAAATCAGAAGTAAAATAGTTATGCGAATGTTCATTTTTGTGTTACAGCAACAGTGTCTTTAACTACCGGCGAAGTTAAAGGCGCCGGTGTTGCTTTGCCGCCAACCACAGAAATATTAACGTAGCGTTTTGGATGAACACGAACATCATCAAGCAGTATCTCAAGACCCAATGCTGCCCTGTTTAATTGTTCGTACAATTGCCTGTCATTCATTAAAGCACCCAATGTGCCATCAGTGGAATTGATACGGTTAATGCTGGTTTGTAAACCTGCAGCAGCTCCTTTAAACTCCGTGATGGTAGATTCCAATTCAGCTATTGTTTCTTTAATCCTTGCATTTGATAAATTAGAAGTAGTTGTTTCAACATTTCTTATAGAAGATGTTATTGATTCATTATTACGGGCTAAGTTGCCGGTGACAGAATTCATATTTTCCAATGACCTTCCCAGTGTACCGGTTTGTGTATTTAGTAATTGCTCTAAATGACCGGAAGCAATGGTTAACCTGGCTATCATAGCCTGCAGGTTGTTATTAGTATTAGGATCAAAAATTGAATTCATATTTCCTATTACCAGCTTCAATGAATCCAGTGTTTCATTTACCCTCACTACAGTAGGTCTTAATTGCGATTTTAAATCCTCCATTAAAGTAGGATCGAGGCGTGTGCTGATAGTATCACCCGATTTTAAATATGAATTAGAAGGACCTTTTTCAATATTTATGTAAGTAGCTCCTAATAAAGTACCATCTATAAACGCAATTGAATTATCTGGTATAGATATATCCTTGCTTAAATGAATTTCAACAAGAATTCTGTTTACCTCCCTGTCAACAGGTTTCACATCGTACACAGTACCCACAGGCAAACCATTTATTCTTATCTGGTTTGATTTTTCGAGGCTGCCAATTTTATCGAAAACGGCATATACTGTAGGAGGTTTTGAGAAAACCTGTGAACCTTTCAGAAAATTAAATCCCAATATCAATACCACTATAGAAACAATAGCAAGTAAACCAATTTTAGCTTCATTAGAAATTTTCATGCATTATATTTTTTGTGTCTTTCGACAAATCGCTGTCAAAATAACAATATTTTCTTACGAAAAAGTGGTAGTGTTTTAAACTACCACTTCTATTAACCTCAAAAAATTATACCATAAAACCAAATAGTCCTACCGTGTTGTTGCATGATTGTGTTTATGCCTTTCCTCAATAGCTTCCAAAAATTGGTAAGTTTCCTCAAATTTTACAGCCTCAGTTTTTTTGTTTTTTACCACCGGAAGCGTTTGTTGTTTTTGAAGCCAATTTACATAATCTCTCACGGCATCTTTTATACAACGGGCTATTTCCTGTTGGCCACTACGGCTGTTCAAATAATCTTCTTCAGCTTTATTGGTAATATAACCGGTCTCCACCAATACACTTGGCATAGCTGTGGCCTGTAGTACCCATATACCCACCTGGCGCTGCTTTTGTCCACGGCTGGTTCTGCCAACTTTACCAAACTGTTCTTCTACCATACCGGCCAGTGTAGCACTGCGTTTGAAAAACTGCTTCGTTTTTATAAGTGATAGTGCAATAAATTCAGGTGAATTTGGATCTAATTCTCCATAATTGTCTTTATAATTATCTTCTGCAAGCATAGGAGCATTTTCCCGCATAGCTATTTCCTTATCTTCATTTTTGTGTGCTCCCCATATATAGGTTTCAGTTCCTTTGGCTGGATTGGGAGTGGAATAATAACGATATTGAGGAACCTGTTTTGTTACTTTTTTCCTGCTTTTCCCTTTTCCGGTATAACTAATTACAGCTTTATTGCCAATAAATTCTTTATGTTGAACAGGGGGTGCTGCATTTACATGGATAGAAATAAAAAGATCTCCGTGATTCCTGTTTGCAATACGCGCTCTTTCATGTAACGCAACAATATTTCTTGTTTCCCTGGTTTGTATCACTTTTATTTCAGGAAATTCTTTGTTGATCAATTTTACCAATTCCTGTGTTACATCAAAACAAATTTCATCTTCAAAAGAATAAGATCCTTTTGCACCATCGTAACCTCCATTAGGTTGCCTGCCATGTCCGGCATCAATGATGATGGTTTTTAAAATTTTCTGTTTAGTGGAAGTAAAGGAAAGCAGTACCGAAGAAAGGCACAGAAATGAAAGTATAAGCATGAATTTCTTTGGCATAATTGGACTTTTTGTTTAAACGGTTAACGGAATCTTCACAAACTCTTTCATAGGTAATAGACTATTTTTGTTTATCACCTTATGATGGTCTGGCACAAATTTAATTTAAAAAGACTGGTTTTAGCAACTGCTGGTATAATGATATTGTGTGCTGTAACGTTAACAACCAAAGCAGAAGGCAATTTTATAGGTGAAATTGACACCACTTTAACATCTGACACAACAAAACCTCTTTTAAAAAAAAATATTATAGCAGCAGAAGCAAGACCACAATTGTCTGAAAGAGCCACGTTCAACAATTCAGGAACCCTTTATTCAAATAATATCTCAGATACTATAAAACCTCTTTCCCGGGATACTTCCAGAACAGATTCTGTAATTCAAATTATAGATACATTCAATCTTCGAATTTCCAAAGACACGCTAAGTGCTCCTGTAAATTATGAAGCAGAAGACAGTGCTGTTGTTTTAATCCAGGAAAAAATGATTATTCTTTATGGAAATACAAAAACAACATATCAGGACATTACGCTTACTGCACCAAGAGTAGAACTTAATCAACAAACAAATATATTAACAGCTGTAGGTGACAGGGACAGCTTAGGTGAAATAATTACAAGAGCAAGATTTGAACAAGGTGCAAACAGGTTTGACAGCGATAGTATCAGGTTTAATTTTAAAACCCAACAAGGTTTAACCAGTAATACGTTTACAAAGCAGGATGAAATGTATGTGCAGGGACAAACAATAAAAAAGGTAGATAATAATACTATTTTTGTCCATCATGGAAGATTTACCACCTGTAATTATGATGAACCGCATTTTGCTTTCCATGCCAGCAAGCTAAAAGTTATTAATAATAAAGTGGCTGTTTCAGGACCCACACACCCCGAGTTTGAAGGGGTACCCTTACCTATATATTTACCCTTTGGTTATTTTCCGTTAAGCCGTGGGCGGCATTCTGGTTTATTGCCTCCAACATTTACAGCTACAGAAAATTTTGGTTTAGGTCTGGAAGGATTGGGATATTATCATGTATTAAATGATTATTTGGATGTAACCATGAGAGGTGATCTTTATTCTTACGGGGGATGGAGGGTTAACTTTACACCTACCTATCGTGTAAGATATAGATATAGTGGGTCATTGAATTTAGGTATACAACAAACCAAGATTAATTTTAAAGGAGATCCTGATTACAATAAAACAAAGGGGTTTAATATCAGCTGGAGCCACGTGGTAGATCAGCGGGCAAGACCCGGAGTAACATTTGGCGCCAGTGTAAATGCCGGAACTACTACTTACAATCAATTTATAGTTAATGACCCAAAGCGCAATTTTCAAAACCAGTTATATTCTTCAATAAATTATGCAAAACAATGGTTGGGAAAACCATATAATTTAACCTTAAGTGCCAACCATAATCAAAACAGTCAAACAAGAGCAGTTAATGTTCAATTACCGGATGCAGGTTTTAATGTAGCTACCATTTATCCGTTTCAGAAAAAAGAACCTATAGGGTCTCCTAAATGGTATGAAAAACTAGGTCTGGGTTATATCGGGTCTTTTAGAAACCAATTTTCTTTTTATGATTCTGCATTTCAGTTTAACAGGTTGTTAGATACAATGCAGATGGGTGCTACACACCGTATTCCGATAAATCTTTCTTTGCCTGCGTTTGGACCATTTATAGTATCACCCAGTATTTCATATGATGAACAATGGATGATGCGTAGCATGGACCTGCAATGGAATGACGTTACTAAAAAAGTAGATACAACTATTCAAAAAGGATTTTATACTGCACGAAATATTTCAACAGGGGTTTCATTAAACACAAGCATTTTCGGAACCATGCAGTTCCGTAATTCGCCTGTAAAGGCAATCCGGCATATTGTAAGGCCAAATATTGGATTTAGCTATACACCAAACCTGGCAAAAGGTTACTGGGATGAAGTACAGGTTGACACCAGTGGTCGCACGTTTACCTATACCCGCTATGCTCCAAATTTTACACAGGGTTACAGCAATTCCCGTTTTGGTGGTTTAACTTTTGGTATTGATAATAATATTGAAATGAAAGTGAGGAACAGGAAGGATACCGCACAACAGGAAAGAAAAATAAGGTTAGTAGATGGTTTTAGTGTCAACAGTTTTTATAATTTTCTTTTAGATTCTTTTCAGTTAGGAGATTTCAATATTAGCTTAAGAAGCAATATTCTTGACAAGGTCAACTTTACAGCTTTTGCTGTTATTTCACCTTATCAATTTGACAATTTTGGACAAAGGATAAACAGATTTGCCTGGGATGGCGGACGATTGCGGGTAGGTACATTTACAGGTGCAAGTTTTGCCTTATCAACACAGTTTCGTAGTAAACCCAAAGATCCTGCTAAGGCAGAAGAGCAGGCACAAGCCCAGGCTATTACAGATCCATTGTTGCTGGCAGACCAGCAAAGGCTAACGGATTACATGAGACGCAACCCTTCCGAATTTGTTGATTTTAATATACCATGGGATATTGGATTTGATGTATCAGCAAACATCACCCGTCAGTTGAGGCCAGATTATAGCGGCTATGATAATGTATTTACTGCCGGTTTAAATTTCAGAAGCAGTTTTAGCTTAACACCAAAATGGAATTTTAGTACAAACGGAAGTTTTGATTTTAAAACTGTAGAACTACAATATTTTACAATGTCTATCAATCGCGATATGCATTGCTGGCAAATGTCAATTGGAATTGTGCCTGTTGGCAGGTGGCGTTCTTTTAATATTACCATTAATCCAAAATCATCTATTCTTCAGGATCTGCGTGTGAACAGGTCACGCACATTTACCAACTTTTAGTGGTTGTGTTTCAGGTAATAAGTTTTCATTACTTCATAAACTTCTTCTTTTAGTTCCTGTATTAATTTGCCTTCAGGTGATATAGCAGGTAAAAAATGCATTTCAACCGGGTGCGGCCAGAAGTAAAAAGTTTTATTGAAAGGCATTACTTTTTTTGTATGAAATAATAAAGATGGAATAACAGGTGTGTTGGTATCAACAGCCAACCGAAAGGCGCCATCATGAAAACGTTGCAAAGGTTCTTTTGTTTTATTACGGGTTCCTTCGGGATAAATACACATATGCAAACCCATATCCAGTACCTTTTTCATATCAGCATAACTTTGTTTCCTGCTTTCATCACTTTTTCTGTCAACAAGCACACTTCCTCTTTTATATATTAATCCAAACAATGGAATTTTTGCCATTTCAATTTTAGCAATGGTTTTATTGGCTTCCGGTATACCGGGGCTGGACAAGGGAGGATCCAGTAATGAATTGTGATTACAAACAACTATATAAGTTTCGCCTTTAAAATTCTTTCTTCCAACAAATTTTCTTCTGACACCGCTAAAAACAAAAAAGAATGCCATCCATAATTGAAAAAGTGGTTGCAGAAAATGGGATCGTTTTGGTTCTTTAAAAATTCCACATATCAGAATAGGAATTAAAATAATAATCATGGAGCTTATAAAAACAACCATAGCCCATACAGCCATTATTCTTGCTATAATATTCTTCAATACAATCATAAATGCAAATTACAATGCCCAATCTATTGCATACTTACCATTTTTTACCAGGTACATATTTGTTTGCGAAAAATGTCCGCAGCCAAAAAAACCATTATGTGCAGAGAGGGGTGAAGGGTGAGCTGCTTTTAAAATCAAATGTTTGTCACCATCAATTAATTTTATTTTTTCCTGTGCAAATTTACCCCATAATAAAAAAACAATCTTTTCTTTTAAAGCAGATAATTTAGCGATTGCAGCATCGGTAAATTGATGCCATCCTATTTTTGAATGACTCATGGGTTCCTGTGCTCTTACAGTTAAAGATGCATTTAAAAGAAGAACACCCTGCCTTGCCCATTTTGTAAGATTGCCATGATTAGGAACCTGAGTGCCAACATCTGTATGCAGTTCTTTAAAAATATTTACAAGCGAAGGTGGTGGCGGAACTCCATCCTGCACACTAAAACTTAAACCATGTGCCTGGCCCGGTCCATGATAGGGATCTTGCCCTAATATAACAACTGCAACTTCATTAAATGGTGTGACTTCAAAAGCATGAAAAATATTTGAACCGGATGGATATATGATTTTGCCCTGGCTTTTTTCAGTTTTAATATGTTGTGTAAGTTGTTTGAAGTAAGGTTTCTTAAATTCATCTTTTAAAATATCCTTCCAGCTACTTTCAATTTTCACATCCATCGTCATACCTTTTAATTGAAGGTATATAGATAAATAAAAACTGCTTTAAAATAGATTAAAAATTAACTCGCAGAATCAGTTCATATTATTTATTCCTCGTGCCACGCAGGTTTTTTTCCATATTTTAAATAAAATTCTTCCGGAAAATAAATATCTCCTGTTTTGGTATTTGATGCTGTTATTCCAAATTTGGTTTTATTATCTACCCAAATAAATGGCTTCTCAAAAACATAAGCATTAAAAGCTGAGGGATGATTTTTGAGAATATAATTAGTAAAAGCTGTTTCTTGTGATGACAGAATTTTATACTTTGAACAATTGTATTTTCTTTCAATTACAGGAACAACTTCTTTATCTATGAATTCAAAATAATTATCATCATCAGATCTGAAATCAGTAAAAATTTTTTTAGGATCGTGTGAATTTACTGCTGGTATTAAACCCTGGTTACCTATTTGTTTGCAGATACCAACAATTACCATTGGTGGCATACTTCCTTCATCAACCATTTTGTTTAAGTTCTGGTAAAACAAACTGTCTTTTTCGTGAATGTTAGTAAGGTAAAATACCGGTAATGCAGATGTAGCTGGTAATTTACCATGTGCAGTGTATACTACTATTTTATGTGGTTGCTGGTAAATTTTTGATTCAATGGGTACTACATCGTAAATAGTAGACTGAGATGTTACATTTAAAAAAAGGCTGCAGGTAATAAC
>MWWA01000127.1_pt1 | contig 19879 bp, 11 predicted proteins | sample 1047341 | NCBI WGS metagenome assembly MWWA01 (sample SAMN06349978, study PRJNA376086) | soil metagenome | isolation source: MS5-1 sample Antarctic (ecotone) soil | place: Antarctica | collected 2015-01-13
TTCATGAAATGGGTACAGCAAGGATGGGCAAAGACCCAAAAACTTCTGTGTTGAATGGCAACAACCAGGTGTGGGATGCAAAGAATGTTTTTGTAACTGATGGTGCCTGTATGACATCTGCAGCATGTGTCAATCCTTCCTTAACTTACATGGCATTAACGGCAAGGGCAGCAAACTTTGCAGTAGAAGAATTGAAGAAAGGGAACCTTTGATAGATTTTTTTTAGCGAGAATTTGTTGGTGATTTTTTTGCGTTTGGATTTAAAATAATTATTGGGGTTGATTATTATCGCTTCAATATAATTTTATCTAAAACGACTATTTCAAAAATGGTTATTTGATTTGTACTAACTATTATATGTGTACGAAAATAAATTCGTAAAAATTATGCCAGGTGACACTATCTACATCAACAATAATGCAGTAGCTCAAAATACATACGATGCTATTGTAATTGGCTCGGGCATTAGCGGGGGATGGGCTGCAAAAGAATTAACCGAAAAAGGATTGAAAGTATTGATGCTGGAACGGGGAGAAAATCATGAACACATTAAAGATTATACAAACGCCAACAAAGACCCGTGGCAAATGGAACATGGGGGCAAAACTACTGCACAACAAAAAAAAGATTATCCTGTAATTCACCGTGGATGGGCTGCAAGTGAAGGCGTGATGGATGCATGGACCAATGAGAAAGATTCTCCCTATACAGAAATAAAACCTTTTACCTGGTGGCGCAGTTATCGCCTTGGAGGCAGATCATTACTTTGGGGCAGGCAAAGCTACCGTTGGAGCGAGATAGATTTTGAAGCCAATGCAAAAGATGGTCATGGAGTTGACTGGCCCATCCGATACAAAGATATTGCCCCATGGTACGACTATGTAGAAACATTTGCTGGTATCAGCGGCTCACTGGAAGGTTTGCCCCAATTGCCCGATGGAAAATTTTTACCACCTATGGAATTAAATTGCGTTGAAAAAGACGTAGCAGCCAGGATGAAAAAATATTACAAGGGCATGCGGCATTTAATCATTGGCAGGGTTGCTAATTTAACCGCAGCCATTCCCGGAAGAACTGCCTGCCAGTTTAGAAATCGCTGCTGGGAAGGCTGCCCTTTTGGTGGGTATTTTAGCACTCAATCCTCTACCTTACCTGCTGCAAAAGCCACAGGTAATTTAACCGTACGGCCCCTTTCTATTGTAACAAAAATTTTGTACGATAAGAATACCAAAAAGGCAAAGGGCGTTGAAGTGCTGGACGCAGAAACAAACAAGACGGTTGAATATTTTAGCAAGATTGTTTTTGTAAATGCTTCTGCTTTAAACTCGGCATGGGTGCTGATGAATTCTGCCACGGATTTGTGGCCTGATGGATTGGGCAGCAGTAGCGGAGAACTTGGTCATAACGTAATGGATCATCATTACAATATTGGCGCTTCTGGCACGGTGGAAGGGTTTGAAGATAAATATGTTTATGGCCGCAGGCCTAACGGTCTATACATTCCACGGTTTGCCAATTTGTTTGGCGATAAAAGAGATTTTCTTCGTGGCTATGGTTTCCAGGGTGGTGCCAGTAGAAGAGGCTGGAGCAGGGAGATAGCAGAAATGAATATTGGTGCCAATTTTAAAGATGCATTAAGCGAACCAGGCGAATGGACCATCGGTTGGGGCGGATTTGGTGAAGTGTTACCCAATCATGACAACAAAATTTCTTTAGACAAAACCCGAAAAGATAAATGGGGCTTGCCAATTTTAGCTATGGATGCGGAGCTGCAAGAAAATGAGAAAAAAATGCGTATTGATATATTGAAAGAGTCTATTGCGATGCTGGAAAATGCCGGGGTAAAAAACGTATCGGGTGGAGATGGCGGACACAACATGGGGCACGGTATTCATGAAATGGGTACAGCAAGGATGGGCAAAGACCCAAAAACCTCGGTGTTGAATGGCAACAACCAGGTGTGGGATGCAAAGAATGTTTTTGTAACAGATGGTGCTTGTATGACGTCTGCCTCTTGTGTAAACCCATCGCTTACTTATATGGCATTAACAGCAAGGGCTGCAAATTTTGCGGTGGGTGAATTGAAGAAAGGGAATTTATAAACCAATGATTGGGCAAATAAAATCTGCTTTGCCTAAGTAGTTTATTGAATAAGATTGAAAAGTAATTGGCGAATAAAGGTATCCGATCATTGATATTTAGTAACAAGTAAAAGCCTCCCCAGGCAGTGTCTACAAAATCTCCTTTGGGAGATGGGGGTATTTATTATGAACAGAAGAGAACTCATTCAAAACATCAGCCTGCTGCTGGGTGGCTCCATTGTGGGTGGCAGCCTTTTTACCAGTACAGGTTGCAAGTCGTCTGACAAACAAGTAAACGCAATGTTTACTGAAAGCCAGGTAGCATACCTCAATGAAATTGCAGACACCATTTTGCCAGAAACATCAAGCCCTGGTGCAAAGGCTGCTAAGGTGGGAAATTTTATGGCCTTGATGGTTATGGATTGTTATGAAGAAAAAGACCAAAAGATATTTATGGCCGGGTTAGAAAAACTGGATGATTTAAGCCAACAGAAATACAGCCATTCATTTGTAACAATAACCTCCGGGCAGCGTACAGAATTGTTGACTGCGTTGGATAAAGAACAAAAATCTTTCCAGGACAAAAAAGAAAAAGATGCACCCAGCCACTATTTCAGGATGATGAAAGAGTTGACACTGCTGGGATATTTTAATTCCAAAGAAGGTGCAACACAAGCATTAAGATATCTAGCAGTACCTGGTAAATTTGATGGAAGCTACCCTTATAAAAAAGGGGACAAGGCATGGGCTACTTAAATTTAATTTTCTTTTTGCAGATGGTTGATTTAGTTATTATGTTTTCCTGTTGCATAATTAAAGTTCAGAAAAGGTATGCTGTAAAAGCGAGTGACACAACCCCGCCCGGCTGAACGCCGTTCGGACGGGGATGATGCTACAAGGCGCAACTGCTGTCCCAAAAAAATCTTGACAGGCAAAATAATCAACCCAAACAGCTTTTTTAAATGTTGGAAAAAAAACTCACTATTTTTATTACAACATCTTTATTTATCTAAAATAACATTTACCATGATTAGCAGGAGAAAATTTTTAACACAGGCCGGATTGCTAACAACGGCAACAGTATTTAGCAAAGATTTATTTGCAGAGAGTACCCGTTTTAATAGAACAAAAATCGGTCTGCAATTATATTCGTTGAGAGATGAAATACCAGTTGTTGGTTTAGATGCAGTGCTTAAAAAAATTGCTGCTGCCGGCTACAACACTGTAGAGATGTATGGCTATGGTGGCAAGAATGGGTTCTTCAACAAAAGTAGTAAGGCAACTGCGGCATTACTAAAAGCCAATAATTTAACTGCACCGAGTGGTCATTATGGTATTGAATCTTTGGTAAATGGAGGGCAGGAACAGATAGATGCTGCCTTAACCCTCGGGCACAAGTACATGGTAATACCCTCACTGCCCGAAGAAATGTGTAAAGACCTTGATAGCTACAAGAGAACATCCGAAAAATTAAACAAGATTGGTACAACGTGTAAAAAAAATAAGTTGAAGCTGGCGTATCATAACCATGCTTTTGAGTTCGAACAATTTGCAGGCCAGGCACAAACAGGCTATGATATTATGCTGAAAGAAACCGATGCAGCATTAGTAAATTTTGAAATGGATGTTTTTTGGGTAGTAACAGGTGGGCGGAACCCGTTGGATTTATTTAAACAGCATCCCGGCAGGTTTAAGTTATGGCATGTAAAAGATATGGATAAAGTAAATAAAGACTTAAATACAGAAATAGGTAGTGGCTCTATCGATTTCAAGCCCATTTTTGCACAGGCAAAATTATCCGGCCTAGACTACTTTTTTGTAGAGCAGGAAAACTTCTCTATGGATTCAAATGACAGCATTAAAAAAAGCAATAGCTACATCAGGAAAAACTGCTTAAAGTAATTTTCCCTTTTAAATAATTTACTAAAAATATGCCGACAACAATTGTGTATGAAAAATAAACTACTGCTAAGTATTGCCTTGTTTTTTTCTGTTTCTCTTTTTGCACAAAAAAAATTACCTGCAGATAAATGGCAAACGACATCCCCCAATGGGCTTAATACCATCACGGTCTTAAATAGGGCAGGCCAGCTTCATTATTTTGTAACACAAGGAAGCGATACCATTATCCAAACATCTTTGCTGGGAATTACGGGAGAAAATATTTCTTTTGAAAATAAGCTTCAGTTTATTTCTGCAACCCAAAAAAAGATTGATGAAAAATATGTGATGTATCTTGGAAAACGCAGACTCAATCACAATCTTGCCAATGAGATGGTATTGCGCTTCGTGAATAAAGACAAACAACCAATGCAGTTGCAATTGAGGGCTTATAATGATGGTGTTGCTTTTCGGTATTTCTTTCCAACGGTTAAACCGGGCACAACTGTTACAAAAGAAGGCACCAATTTCAATTTGCCCACAACAGGTAATGCCTGGTTAATGCCGTATGGCTTGCCTACCGATTGGGCACCTGCTTACGAAAATAATTACACCAATGGTTCTGCCATCGGCCAGCCTTCGCCCGATAGCAGCGGCTGGGCATTTCCGGCATTGTTCCGTAGTAATAATTATTTTATTCTAATAACAGAAGCAGGGTTGGATGAAAATTATTTTGCTGCTCATTTGCAACAGCAAAGTATAGGAGGTGTATATAAAATTGCACAGCCGCTGCAAGGGGAGGCTTTGGGTAAGTACACTACAAACGCAAGTGTGCAACAATCATTTGCTACGCCATGGCGCACGGTTATTTATGGTAAAAGCCTGGGAACTGTTATTGAATCTAATTTGGTGCATCATTTATCTGCACCCAATAAAATTGGTGATGCAAGTTGGGTAAAGCCTGGCCGTTCATCCTGGAGCTGGTGGGGCGACCATGCCAGCAGTAAAAATTTTACAACACTTAAAAAATTTGTAGATCTGGCTAAAACAATGGGCTGGGAGTATAGCCTGGTGGATGCCAACTGGGATATAATGGAAGACGGTGGCACGATTGAAGACCTGGTGCAGTATGCCAATACACAAAAAGTGTTGCTTACATTATGGTACAACTCTGGTGGGCCACACAATACCGTAACCGAAAGGCCAAGGGATATAATGAGCGATGCTGTGAAAAGAAAAGCTGAATTTAAAAAATTGAATGCATGGGGCGTAAAAGCAATTAAGGTAGATTTTTTTAATTCGGACAAACAGGAGATTATAAAACTGTACCTCGATATTTTGAAAGATGCTGCCGCTGCTAAAATAATGGTGGTGTTTCATGGCTGCACTTTGCCACGGGGCTGGAGCCGTACTTACCCTAATTTAATTTCGATGGAAGCTATAAAAGGTGCAGAGCAATATGGGTGGGACAGTGCCTTCGCAGCCAACACCCCACAGCATAATATTATTGCTATGTGTACCCGTAATGTAGTGGGGCCTATGGATTACACACCAGTTACCTTTAGCGATTATGATTGCTGCAAGCACACTACCAGCAATGCCTATGAACTGGCTACCTCAGTTTTATTTGAGTCGGGCATGTTGCATTTTGCTGACAGGATAGCACCCTTTTTGGCTCTCAGCTACGAAATAAAAAACTTTTTAAAAATTGTACCTGTTACATGGGATGATACAAAGTTTTTAGATGGTTACCCCGGCAAACTGATGGTAATGGCAAGGCAAAAGGGAAACGATTGGTTTGTGGCCGCAGCCAATGGCGAAACTGTTGAGAAAAACATTTCAGTTGATTTGTCTTTTTTACCAAAAGGAAAATACACCTTGCAAATAATGAAAGATGGGGCACACAGCAGGGAGATCACAACTGAAATCATCAACTACATCACCGGTAGTCCACTTTCTATAAAAGTATTGGGCAATGGTGGATTTGTGGTTTGGGTGAAGAGGGGGTAAGTTTAAATATTATTTGTAGGCTAGACAAGCTTCTACATGTAGATCAAACAATTTCTTGATGAAATCTTGTGAAATTAAACGCCGCAGATTCGCATATTAAATCAACGCATCTGCGGCAAAATAATGACGACATACTTTTAATTTATTTGCAAAAATCAGCAGAAGATTTCCATAGCATCATCGTTGTATCACAATTAAAAACCCCTTAAAAAATGATGCAAGGAGTTGTTAGAACTTTATTTAAATTTTAAAAGCTGCCAGGCATTTTTTACCTGGCAGCTTTTTTACCTAAGCAGCTATAGCCAAAAGTTATTTCCTTTATTTTGTTTGCGTGGCTGCCAAATAATTAGCAAACCCTACAATTATAGTGGACAATATCACGACAGCAATTCCAGCAAAAATCATTTGCAATGTTTTTTTGCTGCAGCCTTTCCACTCTTTAAAATACAGGCCCCACAGATTGCTCACAATAATGATGAAAGCCATGTGGAATGTCCAACTGCTAAAATCATACTGGCCCATTTTGCTGCTGCCCATGCCGTAAAAGAAAAATTGTAAATACCAGGTGGTGCCCGCCAATGCAGCAAACAGATAATTTCTTGCAAGCGGTGTTTTTCGGTCGGTATAATCGGTGTAGGATTTGTTTTTAATATTTAATATCACACACCAGATAAGGTTAGTGGTAAGACCGCCTAAAAGTATCACAACAAGGCTGGCGTTGTTTTGCCAAAGCGAATCTATGCCTGTTTGCAAAGCCGCTGCTGAAATGGGTTTGCCGGCAGTGAGGCCAAATGAAAAACAAGCGCTTAGTATGCCGGAAAAAGTAGCTACCAGTATGCCTTTCTTTAAATTAAATTCTTTGATGCTGGCTTTCTTTTCATCTTCGTGCAGTTCTTTTTCTTTCATCATACCGGCTTTGCCACAGAGTGCAATACCAATTAAACAAATGGCTATTCCAAGCAAAATAATATTACCGGATGTGGTGGAAAGCAATGCAGTAAAAGTAGTTTCACCTTCGCCAAAACGCCCGGCAATATCATTGTAAATAGGTGGTATTAATGTTCCAAAAGCGGCACAGTAGCCCAATGCTATAGCCATGCCCAGCGACAAGCCGAGGTAACGCATAGCCAACCCAAAAGTAAGCCCGCCAATGCCCCACAGCAGCCCCATAAAGTACGTCCAGAAAATCGTTGAATTAGATACACTGCCAATAATTTGCCAAAAGCCTGGCACTAGAATATAACAGGCTAAAATTGGTGCAACCACCCATGAAAAAATACCACCAGCCAGCCAGTAACTTTCCCAGTTCCAGCCTTTCACTTTTTTGTAAGGGATATAAAAGCTGCCAGAAGCAACGCCGCCAATAAAATGTAAAAAAACGCCGAGTAGTACTCCCATAATATTATTTGCTTTCGTTAGTTTTTAATGATTCTTGTTTCTCCTTTACTATTTGTAACCTCTACGTTTACCATGCTATCATCCAATACAATGAAAGCTGATGATTGGGATAAATAGGACTGGCCGATATAAAATTCTTCTTTTCTTTTTTTGCCGTTCTTTAAATGGTACAGGCAATATTTATCATTTGGCGTTAGTGAAATAATCTTTTGTTTACCCCTGATGCTGAATATTTTTAATGGCCCATTATTCTGTGATGCAGCCAGTAAGTAATTATTATTAGCACCCCTGTATTTTATCAATGCCTTACCATTGCCTGGAATAAAAAACCCGCTCTGTAAAATAGATTGCGGATAAAAATTTCCCTTGCCATCACCAAGCATTACCAAGCCATTCAGTGCATCGTATCTGCCATTGCCTGTTTCTGTTCCATAGTCATTTCCGTTGATGGCCACATCTATATTTCCATCTTTATTGAAATCATCTACTACCATTGCATACAACGGAGCTATCTGCGCCATCACAGGTAGCGCATGGATTTTGAATTTACCATTGCCCATATTTTCAATGTAGCTGCTTTCAAAATTATTCGCTTGTAGTTTTACTGCATCTTTCAATTCTTCTTTTGAAAATATATTATTGATTGTGGCATGGCCAAATTCTTTATACGTCAAAAATCTTTTTTTCAATGCCGGTATTTGTTCCACTTGATCATCCCTTGTTTGTGCAGGAAATTCTTTTAATATTCCTTTTTCACCCGGCAGATAAACAGTAGTAATAATATCCAGCGCACCATTTTTATCAAAGTCTTTTGCATAAATATTTACCGGGTAATTTTTACTTGCCCTGTAAAAAGAATTCTTACCCAGGTTGCCTGCTATATAATCTATGTCGCCATCATTGTCAAAGTCGCCTGCGGTAATACTGTTCCACCAGCCAACCTCAGAGTTGATGCCGCTTTCATCCGATACGTCTTGTAATTTTCCTTTATTATTTTTAAAAAATTGTATGGGCATCCATTCTCCGACAACAATTAAATCCGTAAAACCATCCCCATCAAAATCTGTCCACAGTGCATCGCAGGTAAGGCCAATATTCTTTAAGCCGGGTGCAACATCATGGGTAACATCGGTAAATTTTACTAACCCGTTTTTTGAATCGTTTCTATAAATAAAACTGCTTACCGGCAACGGGTATTGTCCAGGCAACACCCTGCCCCCAATAAAGAGATCAAGATCTCCATCATTATCAATATCAACAGCTTTTACACAGCTTTTACTGGTATAGTTTTTAGGGAAGGCAGTTTCATTAAAGGTGAAATTCCCCTTGCCATCATTGGTATAAAACCAATCCTGGTAATTTTTTGTATCCGCCGCAAACTGGTTGCTGCCACTTGCCATGTACAAATCCAAATCACCATCATTGTCTGCATCAAACAAAATTGTTCCCAGGTTTTCTGGCCTGCGTACATCATTGCCGATTACTACAGGCAATAGTTTGGTAATAAACTTTCCATTGGTTTGTTGCAATAAAATATTAGCAGGAAAATCACCTGTTCCACTTACAATAATATCATCCAGGCCATTGCCATCTATGTCGCCACTTGCCAATGCAGGGCCATACTCAGATAGTTTATGTGGTAATAGTCGTTGCTCATTAAAATCAATAAAGTCTGGGTCTCTTATAAATGTATGTACATCCACTGCAGCGGTAACATCCGTAAACAAATTATTAGTAGCATTGGTTATAAGACTTCTGGCTACTTCATTTGCATTCTTTATATCTACCGTAAGCAATTGATTGGCGGCTACATTTAGTATCGTTTGCTTTTTACCATTGTTCCATTGTACTACTAAGGAGTCAATCGTTGCTATACTATCTAACCCAAAAAAAGCCTTGGTATCTACAGTTGATAAATACCCACGATAAGGTGAGTTTTCATATACCTGCATATTGTTGCCGGCGTAATAAACTTCTGCAACTGCACCTAAACCATTTACATTTCTTTCATCTCCTTTAAATTGAACAGACAAGAAATTCTTATTTACTTTCTCTTTACTGTTAGTGGTGTTTTCATACAAAAAAGCTTCGTCATTTATATTGTTGATTACATAATCTAAATCGCCATCATTGTCTAAATCTGCATACACTGCCCCGTTTGAAAACGATGGCGTTTCCATTCCCCATTCAGCCGTTACTTTTTTAAATTGCAAAGCACCGGAGTTTTTATAGGCATAGTTGGCGATTTTAATTTGCGGTATTTCTTTTATCAAATCTTTTTTGGAAACTGTATTGCTGCTATTGGCCCTGAAGGCTGCAAAGTCGTGGTCTGTAACATCCCTTGGGTATCCGTTGGTGATGATAATGTCCCGGTTGCCATCATTATCAAAGTCAGCAATAGATGGGTTCCAGCTCCAGTCTGTTTCTGCCACGCCAGCCATAAAACTAATATCGCTAAACACCGGTAAGCCAATACTGTCGTGATTATTAACCGTTGGTCCCTGGTTTAATTGCAGCGTATTGCGAACGTATTGCAGCATATAATAGCCGCTCATCATGTTTTGGTAAATAAAGTAGTTATTGCCGCCCATGTTTTTCTTTTTCCTGAAATTATCTTCCGGGTTCATGTCCACGGCTAGCACATCGGCCAATCCATCATTGTTAATGTCTGCAATATCATTGCCCATTGCATTTTGAGAAGTGTGTTTAAAAACCGCTTTTAATTTTTCACTGAATGTGCCATCATGGTTATTTATGTACAGTAGATCACTGCCAAAAAAATCATTGGTAACATAAATATCTTTCCAACCATCTTTGTTAATATCGGCAATGGCTACCCCAAGCCCATAGCCGGGATGTGCAATACCTGCTTGTCTTGAAATATCAGTAAACACAGGGTGCTGCAAACTGCTGTCCCAATCGTTTCTTAATAACTTATCGTAATCATCTTTTGCAGTATCACCCACGTTGTTATTCATAAATTGAGTAGCATCCCGTTGCGCCAGTTTGGTAGTAACCAAATACATATCCAGGTCGCCATCATTATCATAATCAAAGAAAGCTGCATGTACCGAGAGGCTGGTATCGGCTAAATTATATGCCTTTGCCTCTTCTTTAAAAGTTGGTATGCCTTCTTTGTTCAATCCCTGGTTGATGTACAAAAGATTTCTTCTTTGTTCAGGATTTTTTTTAATAGTGGCACAAACATATATATCAGGCCAGCCATCATTGTTAATATCCACTACAGATGAGGCATTGCTCCATCTTCCTTCACCTGCTACGCCAGCATCATCAGTAACATCTTCAAATACAAGTTTGCCTTTGTTAAGGTATAATTTGTTGGCAGCAATGCTTGCAGTAAAATATAAATCGGGCAATCCATCTTTATTAAAATCACCCACCGCTACACCGCCGCCATTGTATAAAAATTCTAAGTCTAAAGGGTTGATGGAGTCACTTTCGGTAATGCTATTATTGAAAGTAATTCCTGATTGTGAAGAAGAAACTTTGTGAAATAGGGTAGGGTTCTTGTTACAGGCAGCCAAAAATATCATTATGAAGGAAAATAGTATTGACTGGATGATACCCGCTTCAGTTGAATTTGTTGATTGTCTTTTCATATCAGCAAAGTATCGCAATAAAACCATTACAAGGCTATGTAGTACAATCGTTTTTTGTGCAATGTTTTTACTTGTGATAACCTAAGATAAATAACAAAGCATCAATTTTGCCAAATACAAATAATTGGGTATTAGCTTTTTTGCAGTACAGCCCAGCACAGCCTTAATGAATTTTTAATAACCTTTACAATATTCTTTTCTATTTTAAAATGCCCGTCGCTTAAGTTTTTATGAAAAATATAGTTTTATCACTACTCTTCATTCTACAAATGTTCACTTCAGCTATTTATAGCCAAAGGGTAATTCAATTGTACCAGGACAGCATCCCCAACAGCAAGTCAGCCGCAGATGAAGAAATAACGGAGTATAAAAATGGGGTGATGATTATCAGTAAAATTTCAAAACCTACTTTAACCGTGTTTCTTCCAGCAAAAAACAAAGCCAATGGTACCGCCGTTATCATTTGTCCGGGTGGCGGTTATTGGGTGGTAGCGGCGGGACATGAGGGTGCCGATGTAGCTAAAAAATTTAATGAAATGGGAGTGGCGGCCTTTGTTTTAAAATACCGCATACCCAACGATGCCTGGATGATAAACAGGGAAATTGGTCCATTGCAGGATGCGCAGCAAGCCATAAAAATGGTAAGGGACAATGCAGCAAAATGGAATGTAAATCCGGCAAGGATAGGTATCATGGGTTTTTCTGCTGGCGGGCATTTAGCGGCTACTGCTGGTACACATTTTAATACCTGCCACATACCAAATAAAAGTAACACGAGTGTGTGCCCCAACTTTATGATGCTCATTTACCCGGTCATAAGCTTTATGCCAGGCATCAGCTATGCTGGTTCGGGCGAACAAATTTTGGGTAAAAATCCATCGCTGGAAAAACTGAAACTATACTCTAACGAGCTGCAGGTAACCAGCCAAACTTCACCCACTTTTTTAGTACATGCCAGTGATGATGATGGTGTGTCGCCAAAAAACAGCACCCTTTTTTATGACTCTTTAGTGAGTAAAAAAGTGCCAGCCGAAATTCATATTTACCAAACTGGCGGGCATGGCTTTGGCATGTATATCAAAGACAGTAAAGAACTTTGGATGGACAGGTGTAAAAACTGGATGCAAATAAATGGATGGTTAAAAAAACAAAAACAATATTAATTTTACCTGATTGTTTGAAACGGCATTATTCAGCTTTCTTATTTTATAATTTCTTTTGACAAAAAATTTTATACATCTATAGAATAGACGGCATGAAAAAGTTTTACTATCCTGTGCTGTGCTGCATATTATTTACTACTACAACGCTACTGTGCAGCCATAAAAATTCTAATTTAGTATGTAGGCTTTTAATAGAATCCAATGTGCTACGCATCTGAGGTGACCATTTTTACTGCCAGAATGCTGCTAACTAATAACCTTAAAAATTTTGAAATGGCATTTACAGATACAATGCAATTAAAACACGTTAGTTATTTATGGGACGAAAAAGTAGCTGCTGGTTTTAATGATGATGAAGTAGCTTTATTAATATACCGCTCAAATTTACTGGGAGCCGATTTACGCATTACTAATTATGGTGGTGGCAATACCAGTTGCAAAATTGTTGCTACCGACCCAATAACACGGCAGCCTGCAGAAATCATGTACATTAAAGGCTCCGGAGGCGACCTTGGTTCTTTACAAAAAAATGGATTGGCTGCATTGCATTTAGAACGGTTGATTGCTTTGCAAAACATTTATCGTGGTGTGCAATTTGAAGATGAGATGGTGGAATATTTTAACCACTGTATGTATGATTTGCAATCAAAAGCACCATCAATAGATACGCCGCTCCATGCCTTTCTTCCTTTTAAACATATCGACCATTTGCACCCTGATGCTGCCATTGCTATTGCAGCCTGCAAGGATGGTAAAAAAATAAATCATGAATTATTTGATGATAAAATTGGCTGGGTAGACTGGCAACGCCCCGGGTTTGATTTAGGATTAAAATTGCAGCAATGCCTCCAGGAAAATCCAGGCATCAAAGGTATTTTACTCGGCGGTCATGGCTTATTTACGTGGGGCGATACAGCTTATGAAAGTTATATTAACACATTGGAAGTCATTGAAAAATATGCTGCATATCTGGAAGAAAATATTGGTAAAATGAAACCTGTTTTTGGTGGCAATAAAATTGCATCTGCCACTGCTGCTCACAGAAAGAAACAGGCTGTTCTATTGGCACCTGTGTTACGTGGTTTTTGCAGTAATCAAACAAGGATGATTGGGCATTTTACTGATGATGAAAAAGTGCTTGAATTTATAAACAGCCACGATGCCGAAAGACTGGCAGCAATGGGTACAAGCTGCCCCGACCATTTTTTAAGAACAAAGATTTCGCCGCTTGTATTACAGCTGTCGCCAGGCGAAAATTTAAGTGATGCAGCAAGCGTAAAAGAAAAAATTGCGCCCGCTTTTGAAGCCTATAGAAAACGGTATGCAGACTATTACAATATTCACAAACATGCAGACAGCCCTGCCATACGGGATGCCAACCCGGTAATAATTTTGTATTCGGGTGTGGGTATGTTTTCATTTGCCAAAGACAAAGCCACTGCAAGGATAGCGGCTGAGTTTTACATAAATGCAATCAATGTAATGAAAGGGGCAGAGGCGGTGAGTGAATATGTTTCACTGCCTATGCAGGAAGCTTTTAATATAGAGTATTGGTTGTTGGAAGAAGCCAAGCTGCAGCGTATGCCAAAGCCAAAACCACTGAGCGGAAAAATTGCAATCATCACCGGCAGCGGCGGAGGCATAGGTAAAGCTATAGCAGAAAAATTGGCAGTAGAAGGAGCTTGTGTGGTGTTAACCGATGTAAATGAAGAAAGGCTTACTGCAACAGCAAAAGATTTTACTAAAGAATTTGGAAAGGATAATATTACCCAGATATTAATGGATGTAACAAAGGAAGAAGATATTACACAGAGCTATCAAAAAATTATATTGGCTTTTGGTGGTATTGATATTGCGGTAAATAATGCAGGTATCTCTATTTCAAAAACAATAGCCGATACTACCATGGAAGATTGGGAATTGCTGCAGGCTATTTTAGTAAAAGGGCAGTTCAGTGTTTCTAAAGCAGCCTCAAACATTATGCAGCAGCAGGCAATGGATGGCGACATTGTAAATATAGTAAGTAAAAACGCATTGGTTAGCGGCCCCAACAATACTGCATACGGCACTGCTAAAGCAGCACAACTGCACATGAGCAGGTTGATGGCTGCAGAATTGGGTGCCTATAAAATAAGGGTAAACGTAGTAAATCCAGATGCTGTAATACAGGGCAGCAATATTTGGGAAGGCGGTTGGGCCAATGGCAGGGCTGCGGCTTACGGCATTAGTGTAGAAGAATTACCAGAGTATTATGCAAAGCGCACATTGCTGAACGAAGAGATTTTGCCGGCAGATATTGCCAATGCAGTATTTGTTTTGGTAGGGGGTTTTTTATCAAAGAGTACCGGTAATGTGATAAATGTGGATGGTGGTGTGGCAGCTGCTTTTATGCGGTAATTTATAATTCAATGTCTAATCATCAGTGATTTTTCATGCTAAACGTTACAACGACTTCCGCTTAATAAAAGTAAACGGATTCTTTATTTTCTCTTTCCTGTTTTCTAAAATTAATTTAGCTGCAGTTTCCCCCATTACCTGATGGTCGGTGGAGATAACAGTAATTCCATCCAGCAATATTTCTTTTAGCATTGTGTCATTGTAGGAGATAATACCAATGTCTTTTCCGATGGTTAACTTTTTTGTTTGGCAAGATTTTATGAGGGTCACCAGGTCGGTTTCTTCTATCACCACATACGCCTCTTTTTTTACAATAATCGTTTTTTCTTCTATTTCATCGATGATGCTGTATGCAAGGTTGTGGCTGTTGCAAAAGCTTCGGAATCCCGTGACAATTTCTTTTGGGTAAGGTATTATTTTTGGAAATACCAATATAAGTTTTTTGTACTTGTTGATTAAATCCAGCCCGGTTTCTAATGCCGTATAAATATCATTTTTAAAATCCTGGTAAACTCCTGCATATTTTGAGTAGGTATGTGGCAGGTCCCTGTCCAGTATAATTAGTTGTTCTGCCGGAATTTTTTTTATAATAGTATAAATTTCATCAGCATCATCATAAAAGTGAGGCATCAATACATAATAGTCATACTCATTAAGGTTTTCGGTAATCAAACTTTCCAGTAGCTGTGTGCTGAAATGGTGTATTTTTAAATCCACTACTGCCTTATCACCCATCGTTTCTACAAAGGCATTGTATATTTGTTTTTTATAGTTGCTGATTTTATTAAACAACAATAATATTCTGAATGGGGTGGTAATATCTGTTCTGTTAATGTAAAAGCCTTTTCCTTTCACCGCAGTTATTACGCCTTTTTGCCGCAGCAAATTATATGCCTTTTGCACTGTATCTCTTGATATAAAAAACTCATCACTCAATTCGTTGATAGAAAAAACAGCATCTCCTTTTTTAAATTTTCCTTGCTTTATTGCATTGGTAACAGCCTCAACTATCTGGATATATTTAGGCGTTTTCTTGTTAGTGTCAATCTTAAAAAAATCTTTCATTAGCAGTTTTGGCATATTGCAATTTTGGCAAGTGAAATGCTATTAAAAAGTTTCAATGTTTGTTTCAGCAGTGGGCTTTTATTTTATTAGTTCCTGCTTTTCAAACTTAATTATAAATATTTTTTAAAACAGCATTGTACAGTATAGCTAACAAAGACATATTAATTACGTTTACATTATCATTACCAAGGTAAAGGAATTTTTTGCTAATTATAATTAAAAACTAACCTAAAACGATTGTTTATGATGCCGAGTCAAAAGTCAAAACAGCACCCAAACTGTTTAAAATTTTTACTGATATTGATGATGTCAGTATATTTCACCACACTTTCCTTTGCACAAACCAATGTTACAGTATCTGGTAAAGTAACCGACCCGGATACCAAACAGCCATTATCCGGTGTAAGCGTAACAGTAAAAGGCAAATCATCCATTGGAGTAATTACTGATGAACAAGGTGATTATACCATTTCAGTACCAGTAGGTACGGTATTGGTATTTTCCTATCTCAGCAATTTGGAGGAGGCAAAGGTCTCCAATGCCGGTATTATAAATGTTTTACTAAGCAGTACGGCCAAAAGTATGGATGAAGTAGTGGTGATTGGCTATGGTTCCCGTAAAAAGAAAGATGTGACCGGGGCAATTAGTACCGTTACTTCAAAAGACATTGAAAAAAGTACTTCAATGACACCTGAACTTGCATTACAAGGCAGAGCACCGGGCGTATTTATTGAATCTGGTGGCGGAGCACCTGGTGCAAGGCCTACTGTCCGCATCCGGGGGGTGAATACATTTGGATTTTCTGAACCATTATATGTGATTGACGGAGTACCGATTTTTGAAGGTGGTGCTGGTGTTACTGAAGGTGGAATTGGCGATATCCGCTCTCCAATAAATATTTTTTCGCTGGTTAACCCCGCCGATATTGAATCACTTACCGTGCTAAAAGATGCTTCGGCCGCCGCCATTTATGGTGTGAGGGCTTCAAACGGTGTTATTTTGATTACTACCAAGCAAGGCAAAGCCGGCAGATCACGCGTGGAAATGAATGCCAGTTATGGTACACAGGAGATAGCTAAGTCCATTAAGACCTTGAATACACAGGAGTATTTTGATTTGCTGAAGGAATCGTACAATAATTTTCCGGATGCTAATACAAATTTTGCGCAAAAATTCGGCCCGCTGTATGATGCCTCTAACCCTGCATATGTGGGTAACAGTCCTACTTATGACTGGCAAGATGAACTCAAAAATAAAAGTGCCACCCTGCAGGATTACAGTGTAAAAGTGTCTGGCGGTAACGCAGGTACTACCTACTATTTTTCCGGTGGATATTCAAAAACTGAGAGCCCTTTAAAAGCAAATGAATTGGAACGCTATTCACTTGCAGTAAATGTAGACTCAAGGATTTCTAAATTCATGCAGGCAGGAATTACATTAAGATTGGTACAACAGAATTCATATGATAACACGCAGTCTGATCTTGGCACCATGATGTCAACCATTCCATTTCAGCCGTTTTATGATAAGAATGATCCCACTGGTTTTGCTCCTGTTACAGCAGGTACATTCATACCTAATCCCGACTATGATCCAAATAAACTGAGCCCCGGTGCTCCTTTTAAGTTTGATGGAGACCCTACTTTATTGTGGGGTCCACAAACCCGGTTTAATGTATTTGCTTTTCAGTCTTTAAACAGCAACCGCTACAATCTATTTAATACATTGGGAAATGCGTATGTTCAGATTGAACCTGTAGCAGGTTTGAAATTAAAAGCCACCCTGGGAGGGCAGTATTACACCAACTTAAGGAAGTCTTTCAACAGCTTTGACGCGTGGCGTTTTTCACAAACACCGGGCAATCCTTTTGACGGACAGGATGGAAATGCCAAAGGTTCATATGGAGAAAGATTGGGAAGAACCTATAATCTCAATAAAGAATTAACGCTTAACTATAATCGTACTTTTGCGAATGATCACTCACTTGACCTTCTACTAAGTGCATCCGATCAATTTTCAAAGTGGAACTGGAATGATATTAGCGGTAATGTAAACTTTGCAGATCCGCAATTTTGGGGCGTAGGAAATCAGCCTCCATATACAAGTGGAGCCGCCGGCATATTACAGGAAGATGCATTGTTGGGCTACCTTGGCCGGCTGAGTTACAAATACAAGGACAGGTATTATTTTGATGCTACAGTAAGAAGGGACGGATCATCAAGGTTAGCACCAGGCAATAAGTGGGATAATTTTCCATCATTTGCAGCGGCCTGGCGTATTAGCGGCGAAAAATTCTTCCCGAAAACAACATTTATAAATGATTTAAAAATTAGAGGTGGTTGGGGAAAGCTGGGTAATTTCCAGTCTGCTGGGCCGTATCAATATCTATCGGGAGTGAGTCTTACACCAGATTATGCTTTAGGTTCTGGTAATGGAAATAGCAATGGAACACAGGTTCAGGGTGCAGTGTTGCCAAACTTCGCCAATACTTCTTTGACATGGGAAAAGGTTAAAACAACCAGTATTGGTATGGACGCATTGTTATTTAACAACCATATTAATATGACAGTAGAATATTATTCCAAAACCACTTATGACATTATACAAAGCGTTTCGCTGCCCCCAAATACAGGTATACAACAAGCAGCGGATCTGAATGTGGCTACCGTTAGTAACAAAGGAATTGAATTGCAAATTGGCTACAACCAAACATTCGGTGACATTAACTTCAATGCATCCGCCAACTTAACTACTGTTAAGAATAATGTAGTGAAACTAAATGGCGGAACTCCAATAGGTGGAAATGGCGGAAGAATTGAGGAAGGTTTTTCTATGTTTTATTTGTGGGGTTACCAGGTTGGCGGCATTTTTCAAAACCAGGCAGAAATTGATGCCTGGAATAAAGCACATCCAAAAGGTGATGGTAACATTGGTGCTAACATGTATAAGCCCGGAGATATGTATTTCCAGGATATCAATGGTGCACCCAGAAACAAGGAGGAATTTTATAGCCCATCTCCAGACAGTGCTGTCAATGATAACGACCGCACGTATCTTGGTAAAACAATACCCGGATATTATTATGGCTTTAACCTGGGTGCAGAGTATAAAGGTTTCGACGTAAGCGTATTTTTCCAGGGAATAGGTGATGTTCAAAAATACAATTACGTAAGGTCGGGTTTAGAAGGACTGGGCGGACCTGCAAATCAATGGGCTACCACATTAAACAGGTGGACTCCTAACAATCCGTCTACATCAATGCCAAGAGCAGTTTACAGTGATCCATACGGAGCAACAAGATTCTCCAGCAGGTTTGTGGAAAATGCATCTTATATGAGATTGAAAAATGTACAGATTGGTTATTCATTACCAAAAGGAATTTTGGGGCAGCTTAATTTTATTCAAAATTTGCGGCTGTATGTCAGCGGTGTTAATCTGCTAACGATAACTAATTATTCCGGCCTTGATCCCGAAAACGATGTGATACCTCCAACACGCCAGTATCTATTCGGTATTAATGCAGCATTTTAAAAAAAACTATAATAATTGCCTACTAAATAAAAGCATTATGAAAAAAAATATTTTAAAACTCACGGTACTTACATTTTTTGCCTGTACCATTTTTTATACCAGTTGCGATAAAAAGAAATTAGATCTGCTCCCACACGGCCCTACCGAAGCTTCCTATTTTGCTACTGAAGCGGATTTCAATAAAGCCATACTTGGGGTATACGCCAAGATGAGCGATTTTTATTGGTTCAATGGCAATAATCCCCAAGTAGGTCTTTTCTTTTTACCTGGAGATGATATAACTACCAATGCATCCAATGAGGAATCAGAAATATTTGGATCCCTTCAGCCTAGCAGTGGCAGGGTGAGTTACATGTATGGTAAATTTTATCAACTCATAAACAGGGCCAATGTATTTATTGAAAAGATAGACGCAGCAGAAGATGCGATTTTTACAACTGCAAATCTTAAAAACTATGAGAAAGGCGAAGCATTGTTTTTAAGAGGATTTGCAAATTATTATCTCTGGAATTATTACGGTACTGCGCCTCTCGTTACCAAAAGAGCTGTAACTACTGATGACTTTAAACCAGGAAACTCTAAGGGCACTGAGTTATTAGACCAGGCCATCAAAGATTTTACCGATGCTGCATTAATACCGAATAGATACTGGCGTGTTGGAGGTATCACATCGTTTTCGGGATCAAGGCCGGAATAATTAGTTATCGTTAGCAGATTAACACCGCTGACATAC